>Ga0302320_10003457_pt1 | contig 36755 bp, 35 predicted proteins | sample Bog_T0_3_FD_202130 | JGI IMG/M metagenome (GOLD analysis project Ga0302320, IMG submission 202130) | Peat permafrost microbial communities from Stordalen Mire near Abisko, Sweden - Bog_T0_3 | ecosystem: Environmental > Terrestrial > Soil > Wetlands > Peat | place: Sweden: Abisko, Stordalen Mire...
TGAGCGCCCGAGGGGCCGTGGGTTGCCTTGCAGTGCAGCTCTCCTTGATACTCGACTTGAATGCTCACCATGATGCTTGCCTCGAAGGTGTATGGATTAAGGGGCGGCCGGCGCGTTCCATCGCGCGGCTGAATGCATCATTACGCAGAGGACAATGAAACTTCAACTGCCTGCCGGCAACTTTGCCGCCTATCTGTTTGACTGCGACGGCACCATTGTCGACTCCATGCCGCTGCATTACATCGCGTGGAAGACCGCGCTGGGCGAGTGGGGCTGCCCGTTTCCTGAGGACCTGTTCTACTCCTGGGGCGGCAAGCCGGTCAGTTGGATCATCTCCACGCTCAACGAGATGAACGGGCTGCACATGCCGGTGGAAGAACTGGGCACGCGCAAGGAGGAGATGTACTTCGCCATGCTGCCCCAGCTCCAGGCCATCCCCGAGGTGGTGGAACATATCGAGGCCGAATACGGCCGCATTCCCTTCGCCGTCGTCTCCGGCGGCCGGCGCAACTCGGTTGTCCGCTCGCTCACAGCCGTCGGCCTGCTCCACTGCTTCCCGACCATCGTCGGTGCGGAAGATTACGTCCACTCCAAGCCCGCGCCCGACTGCTTCCTGCTGGGCGCGGAGCGGCTGGGCGTCGCTCCAGCCGGCTGCCTCGTCTTTGAAGACACCGCCCTCGGCATCCAGGCGGCCACGGCGGCCGGCATGGCCTCGGTCCTTGTGCCTTCGCCGCTCGAGCGTCAAGAATTGGAGCGGCGTGAATCAGAGCGGCGACAAGCGGGAACCATCGGCAGCGCAAAAGCGTAGAGTCATCCAGGCCCTCCCCCCGATCGCGGCCCTTACCTGCCATGACTGAATCCGGCACCAGCTCACAAACCGGCGCTCTTCCCCGCGTGCAATGGGCGGCGCTCGCCGCCATCGCCGGCGCCGTCACGCTGCTCCATGTGCTCACCAACGGCCGCTACGGCTTTCATCGCGACGAGTTCCAGTTCCTCTCCGACGCCAGCCATCTTGACTGGGGCTTCGTGGCCTATCCGCCCTTCACCCCGGTCGTCGAGCGCATCAGCCTGGCGGTCTTCGGCCTGTCGCTGATGGGTCTGCGCCTGGCCTCCGTTCTTGCCCAGGCAGCGGCCATCGTAGTCACTGGCCTCATGGCGCGCGAGTTCGGCGGCCATCGCCTGGCGCAGGCCACCGCCGCGCTCACCGTGGCCCTCGCCGGGCTGCCGCTGTTTGAGGGCACGGAGTTCCAGTACTCCTCGTTCGACTACCTGTGGTGGGTGCTTATCGCCTTCTTCACCGTCCGCTTGCTGCGCACAGACAACCCGCGCTGGTGGCTGGCGATTGGCGCGGCCGTGGGCCTGGGGCTTCAGACCAAGTACTCAATCGTGTTCTTCATAGCCGGAATCCTGGCCGGGGTGGTCTTCTCCAGCGCGCGGCGATTCCTCAAGAGCCCGTGGTTCTGGTCCGGCATCGCGCTGGCTCTCGCCATCTTTCTGCCCAACTTCCTCTGGCAGGTGCGCCACCAGTTCATCTCCTACCACTTCCTTCAGCACATCCACGCCCGCGATGTGGGCGAGGGCCGCGCCAACGGCTTCCTCCTCGACCAGTTCCGCATCTGCACCAATCCCTTTGCCGCGCCGGTGTGGATCGCCGGCGCAATCGCCTTCTTCCGTAAGCGCCGCTACCGCATGCTGGGCTGGATGTTCCTGGTACCGGTGCTGTTGTTCTACTTCGCCAAGGGCCGCGGCTACTACGTGGCCGGCGCGTATCCCATGGTGCTGGCCATGGGAGCGGAGGTAGCCGAGCGCCGCCTGGCCTCTTTGCCGCGCTGGGGACGGCGCACCGTCTGGTCGGTCTTCTTTGCCGGATTGGCCTTCTGCGCGGCCTACATTGTGGCCGTCGTCGTTCCGCTTGCTCCCTCCGGCCCGCTGCGCGATTTTGCCTTGGAGAGAAACGGCGACCTGCGCGAGGAGTTCGGCTGGCCGGAGCTGGTCAAGACTGTCGCCAGCATCCGCGATTCTCTGCCCCCGGACCAGCAGGCCAGCCTGGGCATTGTCGTCGCCAACTACGGCGAGCAGGGCGCGCTCGAAATGCTCGGCCCGCCCTACCGCCTGCCCCCGCCCATCAGCCTCACCAACTCCGCCTGGCTGCGCGGCTACCCCACGCCGCCGCCCACCACGCTGATCGTCGTTGGGGTGACAAGCGACTGGGTGCCGCGCATCTTCTCCAACTGCCGCCTGGCCGGGCACAACGGAAACAGCGAAGGCATTCGCAACGAAGAGAGCCGCGACCACCCCGACATTTTTGTCTGCGGTCCGCCGCTTCTCAGCTGGCGTGAATTCTGGAAGAAGTACCAGTCATTTGGGTGAGAGGTGCGGCGGTATGGCGGGTGAGCCGCCGTGGATGCGGCGGTTTAGAGCCGGGCTGCGATTGAGCATTGGCCTGTTATCAACAGCTGAGAGGCGCACAGGCGTTCGCGGATGTTTTCGTGAGACCGGGCGCCTGCGGTAGTCATTGGTCGTTGACCAATGAATGGCCCTATGAACCGATTCGGCTCTTCAAGAAGATCATCACCTCATCGAAAGCCAACCTAACCTGTGGGTTTCTCAATCCAATCGCGTGCCCTTCTGGTGGGAGCCCGTCGGGATAGACGTCAAACAAGTGGTTGAAGCCCTTCATTCGATAAAAGTGATACTCAACTCTATGTCGCTTCAGACTGTCAGCCATACGTTGAGACATCAGGAATGGAACTTCGGTGTCTCGATCTCCATGCAGAAGAAAGGTTGGAGGATAGCTCGCGGTCACAAGGCCTTCGGGATTATATGGAGCGAAGTCGTGCGGTCTGAGATGTGGATCGATGGAAGTAACTTCCAGCGGCCAGAGGCCAGTCTGCCGACAGTAGACATAGAAAGTATCTCTTTGGCCCGGGGTACTCTCCGATAGGACCGGCCCTCCGACTACCAGGTAGGCCTCTTCCTTCGTCACAGGACGTTGTTTGAGGAACACAGTGTTGGGGCGGCTATACCAATCGCCGGAGATGTTTCCGTAGCCATAGAACGAAACAATCGCCCGTATTCGCGGTAACGCGCGGGCACCTTCCATCAGAGCCAAGTAGGCTCCGGCCGATTGTCCGACGACAGCAATGCGAGCCGGGTCAGCATTGAAAAGAAGCGGACCTTCAGTCCGAACCCAGTGCAGAGCGTCGTCCACATCGTTCAGTATTTCTGGGAGCTTGGTCTCTGGGGCCAGACGATAGTCGATTGCGACTACGACAAAGCCTGCTTCAAGAAAAAGTCCAAGTTCGTCTGCTGGCAGCATCGATCGACTACCAAAAATCAATGCTCCCCCATGAATCCAGATGATGACTGGGCGAAGGCCTGCTTCCCGAGGACGGTACACATCGGCCTTGATGTCAGCGTTCGCAATCCGTTTGTAGATGAACGTGGTCTTGGATACTGGACTTGCTTCGTCCTGCCTTGACAAAAGACCCTTCGCATTCGGCTCGGGGCTGGCGGTTACGCAGGAAACCGCCAGGACAAGAAAAAACCACAAGCCGGAGGTCTTTCTACTGGCGATCATACCGAAGGCCTCCCGTGATTCTGAACGACTGCCATAGCAAGGCTACTACAAAAGATTCTCGAGAGAGATGGTTGGCATGCTTATCCAGCGGAGTCGAGATCTTGGCACAATTGACGACTAATCGCCCATGCGGGTTTGGCAGGTCTGGTTGGGTTGGAAACGTGCCTTTGTTTGTTGCCGCCGATCGAGAGCCCATCCAGCACGAAGTGAATGAGCTTTCATGCGGGTTATGGATGGCCAATTACCTGTACGAGAGATAGGTGCGTGAAGCGCTCGGCTCCGGCTTCAGCAGCAGCACCGCCACGCGGTATATCGTGAAGGTGTTCCCGGCGCTGGGCGAAGGGCAGCTGCCCACTGCTGCTTCATGATACTTTCCGGTCGAAATGCGGTCCAGCAGCGCGCCTGGCAGCCGGTCCAGCTCCGCCGCCTGCCAGCGCATGATGAACTCCGGCCGGCGGTTGTCCAGCGAGGCAGGCAGGCCGAAATCTTGGGCGCAGGCCAGCCGCGCACCGGTTGAATTGCCATGCGCCGCCACGCCAGTAGCCGAAACCAGATTCGCCACAGCCGCCTCAACCTGAGCCTGCGTGAGCACGGCCACGGCGCGCTCGAAGTCGGTCACGGCATACAGCATGTTGCCCCGCGCCACCACCGCCACGCCCACGCGATCGACAGCAGGATTGAGCAGATTTTCGCGGTGTCCCTGCGAGTGCATCCACGCCTGGTGAATCGAAGCCGGCTCGTACCCCTCGGCCACATTTTCTTCAATCAGGCTGAAGTGCGCTCCAGCCGCGCCGGCGCGTTCCGTCAGCTCCGGCTCGCCTGCGTATTGGTGCGAGATGGCCCCTTCGGCGGCCATGCGCGCGCAGTGGTTCAGCGCCGCCGCGGCCAGCGCCGGATCCCATGCGAGCGCGGGCAAACCCTGCGCCGCGCGAGCCTGGTTGCCCAGCGCATACAACTGCGCGGCCGTGCTGCGCAGCGCCTGGTTGTTGCCCATTTGCATATCCGCGGCCATCACGGCGGCAGCGCCGATAACAGCCACATGCTTCTGCGCCGCAAGAGATGCGGCAGCCAGGACTAGAGCTACTGGAGCGAGAGAGAGAAGGAGCTTTTTTTTTGAAGACGTCATGGCTGCTCTCACCTCCACTAAAGACTCTCGAAGCTGTATTCTTCCACTGTGGCAAAGAAAGTAACTTCCACTTTCGGGGTACGCCGCGCCGCCGCAAGTGTTAAGCGGCAGCCCTTGGCCGCGCTGGCAGTTCTGCTGTTGGCCGCCTTTGTTTTGGGCGGTCTTGCAGCACCGTGGCTCGCGCCCCATCCGCCATCTTCCATCGATCTACTTCATCGGCTCGAAGGCCCTTCCCGGACACATGCCTTTGGTACTGACGAGCTGGGCCGCGACACGCTCTCGCGCCTCTTGTGGGGTGCGCGGCTGTCGCTCGCCGTATCCGTCAGCGTGGTGGCCGTCTCGCTCGCGCTCGGCCTCTCGATCGGCGGCCTGGCCGGCTACCTGGGCGGCTGGGTCGACACCGCGCTGACCACCTTCGCCATGAACACTTTTCTGGCGCTGCCCGGCATCCTACTGGCCATTGCCTTTGCGGCCTTCCTGGGTCCGGGATTTTCAAACCTGGTTCTGGCGCTGGCCATCGGCGGCTGGGCCGGCTACGCGCGGCTGGTGCGGGCGCAGGTGATGGCCGTCCGCGACCGCGAATATGTCGATGCGGCCCGCGCGCTGGGAGCCGGCGGCATGCGCATCTTCTTCCACCACATTCTGCCCAATATTGTGCAGCCCATCCTTGTCCAGGCGGCCATCGGCATGGCCGGCGTCATTCTGGCCGAGGCCACGCTGTCGTTTCTCGGCCTCGGCATCCCCGCCCCCGCGCCCAGTTGGGGATCGATGCTCAACGACGCCCGCTCCCACCTGTTCGACTCGCCCCACCTGGTGCTGTTTCCCGCAGCGGCGGTAGCCGGAGCCGTCCTCGGTTTCAATTTTCTCGGCGACGCGCTCCGCGACCGCCTCGACCCCCGCACTCGCCTCGAGCTGGGACTGTGAAAGATCAATCCATGAACCAGGACAGTTGAAGGGTACGGGCTGAACAGGCTGCGGAAAAACTCGCCACAGTGGCGTTCCGCGAGAGTTTTGTAACAGGGCACGACTTGAGTCGTGCCGCAAACGGCACAAAATAGTGACTGGGCTTTAGCCCCTGCGGTACTCTGTTTGGCACTACCTGCGCAAATCAGGAGTTTTGCCGCAGCCTGTTCGGCCCGCACCCTTCACGCAAAGCGAAATGATTTGGTGAATTCTCAATGAGAATCGGCGTCATCAGCGACACCCACGGCCTGCTCCGCCCCGAAGTCGCGCACGCGCTGGCCGGCGTCGACCGCATCCTGCACCTGGGCGATGTGGGCAAAATCTCCATCCTCGCCGAGCTCGAGAAGATCGCCCCGGTCACCGCCATCCGCGGGAACATCGACCACGGCGGCCCCTGCGCCGAGCTGCCGGAGAGCGAGGTCGTGCTCGCCGAAGGCAAGTACCTCTACCTGCTGCACGACCTGCACACGCTGCATCTCGACCCGGCGGCGGCCCGCTTCGCCGCCGTGCTCTACGGCCACACCCACGTGCCCATCTTCTACAAGAAGAAAGGCGTGCTCTACTTCAACCCAGGCAGCTGTGGCCCGCGGCGGTTCGAGCTGCCGGTAACCATCGGCCTGCTGACGTTTGAGGAAAGTGGAGAGTTGGTCGTTGAAATCGTCCCGCTCAACCCAGCTTAGCTGGGGATTATTTCTGACTTGCCGGTTAATCAGGCGTAACGCTCATAATCGGTCACTTTCCTTATCCACCGTTTCTGTCCTTGGGAACGCAGAGCTCCCTTGCTCTGCGTCCCCCCGGCGAAATTAGCTTTCTATCTTGCTGCTCTAGTTATCCACGCATCTTAACCGTCCGTTGTCAGGATCGGTATAGGGATGCTGTCCGGCGGGGCAGGGAGCGGGCTTGCCTCGATCGCCGGTGTCGCCTTTCTGTCCCGTGTCTCCGGTATAACCCTTGTCGCCCGGCCGTCCGGTGTCGCCCGGTCGTCCGGCGTCGCCCGGATGCCCCCGGTCACCATTCTGGCCTGTATCCCCCGTTTGTCCCGGCTCTCCGGGCTGCCCTGCCGCGCCAGTTGGTCCGGGCGGTCCAGGCTGTCCTTGCGCTGGGGGTGCTGCTGGCGGTGGCGCTGTCTGACAACCGCCACATACCAACATGACCGCCATTAAACCCATACCAGTACACAGTGATGCCTTCAATTGATTCTCCTCTGCGATTCTGTTGAACCTTGAATGCCGCTTGCCGCGCTCGCATGAGACATGGAGTGCGCATCCGCGCGCCCTCCAGAGACAAGCTGATTCTTCAGGTTCCCATTTAGGCAGACTTGCGGCTGGTCAGTTCTGCTCTCAACGCAGCAAGAACGGCAAGTTTCAGTCTTCCGATTCAATCGGCGCCAAATCCACTCGCAGCGATATGTCTTTGCAATGCTATGCATATGCCGCTCAGCAATAAGAAAGGCGTGCTCTACCTCAATCCGGGCAGCTGCGGCCCGCAGCAGTTTCAGCTGCCGGTGACCATCGGCCTGCTGACGATTGAAGAAGGTGGAGAGCTGGTTGCAGAGATCGTCCCACTCAAGACAGCTTAGCTGTGGGTTACTTCCGAGTTGCCCGTGAATCGGGAGGAATGCAGACTTTGGCAGTCTTGGCGGACGCGTGAGCGATGGATTCATGGTGCATACATGGCCTCTGGACACCAGGTCCGAAGTTTGATCGATGAGCAATTGAGACCAGCGTTCGGCATTCGTGGCGGTTCATAATGCGATCAACATGTACCGCGTTCGCATCTGCTGCTCTCGGACGAACTTGACCGAGATCCATAGTGCAGATCATCGCGCGATCCTGCAGTGTTCAGGAGAACAGATTGAAAATCGCATTTGCAATGGTAGCGTTGCTCGCGGCATGGCCGTTCAATTCAGCCAGGGACTACCAGATGACTTCGGCTGTCGGTGTTCCGGGAGCGGCGGGAATTGTTAAAGTTGAAAGAGCCAAAGACAACGGAAACATGAAGCTTGATATCAAGGTGGACCATCTTGCGAGACCTGCAAGTCTGACCCCCTCGGCGAATAACTATCTCGTTTGGATCCGCCCAAATGGCGGCGAGGCATTCAAACAAGGGGCAATCGGCGTAGACAAGAACCTGCATGGCGAATTGAGATTGGAGACGGTCTCGAAGGATTTCGATGTATTCATTACCGCCGAGCAGAGCGACAGCGTGACCTTCCCATCGAGCGTCGAGGTCTTGAGCGCCCACATCAGCACGAAATGAATTGCCTGTCGGACTGCGTGCATGCGTTGTCCATTCGATTGCAATACTCCGCTGCCGCAACCTTCCGTTGAACAGGAAACCCCAGGTCGATCCGCCAAGGTCGGCCTGGGATTCTCATGCCTTTCGTTCGCCAGAATGAGCGAATTGAGAAGCTACCTGCCCCTTCCGGTTGGATTGTCGGCGATGCGGACAGGACCCCGTTTAGCCTCCCAACAGCCGCGACCACCGCTCACCCCCCGCATGCGCGGGTTCACCCACCGGTACACGACATCCGTAGCAGGTTCACCAGCACATACGTCAGCCTCTGCTCAAGAACTCTCTTCGCCGATTGCTCTCGACTATGGGCCGTCAGTCGGGCATTCTTGTGATAGTCCATTCCGATCCCTTCGGTACAGCCGATTGCTCGCAGAACCAGCTTCTCGCAGTCAGATCGAATGGACAACCTGTTGAAACTTCACATCGAGAAGCTGTTTCTTCACAGCCCCAACTCTGTGGCCCGCTTCTTCATGGCCTCGATGCAGAACCCGATATGCGCGTCCAGCTCCACGCCAAGTTCCGCCGCGCCCTGGATCACGTCTTCCCGGTTCACCCCGCGGGCAAAGGCCTTGTCCTTCATCTTCTTGCGCACCCCGGCTACCTCCACATCGGCGATGGATTTGGACGGCTTGACCAGCGCGCAAGCCGTCAGGAAGCCGGCCAGCTCGTCACAGGCGAAGAGAGACTTGTCGAGATGGGTGACCCGCGGCACGCCGGAGTATTGCGCGTGGCCCAGGATGGCGGTGCGCATCTCCTCGGGCCAGCCCTGCCGCTCCAGCTCGCGGACGCCGACAAAGGGGTGCTCCTCGAGCGAGGGATGGCGCTCGTAGTCGAAGTCGTGCAGCAGGGCGGTGGTCGCGTAGAGGTTCACCAGCGCCGTACGTTCGTCGCCGGTAAGGCCCAGCCGGTCAGCCTCCGCCTCGCCGCAGGCCGCCACGCACGCCTCCACGGCCAGGGCATGCTTGCGCAGGCTCTCGCCCTCGGTCCATTCGGTCAGCAACTGCCAGGCACGGGCGCGGGTGTAGGCATCCGCATGGAAAGAAGGAAGGGGAGCAATCTGGGTTCCGTTGGCCATGGGAAAAATATTTCTCCTGTTGCTTCATTTGGTTCGTGCTTCTTCGGGTTTTTCCGGGTATTATGGTGAAATCTTAGGCAGGGTCCCTTTTTGAGCCTAGGTTTCTACTTGACAATTATGGTTCCTATCCCCCAAAGTGGCAAATATCGCGGTGTTGAAAAGCACCCCGGAGAGTCCGCTCTGGCACTCCGCACACAGCCGATGGCAACCACCCTGGTCAGCGTGGACACACGCGAGGTTGTGCGCTGCGATTTTTGCAGCCTCGTTCAATACAGAACCAGCAACTCCCTTTGCAGGAAATGCCGCAAGCCACTGGATATGGAGGAGCCTCCCCATCCGGTGCTGCAGCTGGTGCCGCATCCCTCTACGCCGCAGTCGGCGGAGGCGGGCTTGCAGGTAGCCGGACAGGTGCGCGATATCCGCAAGGCGCGCCACCTGAGCCAGCGCCAGCTTGCCGGGCGCATGCAGGTGCCGCGGACCTACATCTCGAAGATCGAGAATGGGAAGGCGATTCCGACGCTGGGGTCGCTGGAGCGGCTGGCCGCGGCGCTCGAGGTGGACATCAGCCAGCTGGTGCGCGACTCGCGCAGCGTGCGCGACGAGGAAGTGGCGGCCATCTTCGCCGATCCGTTTCTGGCCGAGATTGCGGCGCTACTGCCGCAGCTGGAGCCGATGCACAGGACACTGTTTGCCGGCGCAGTGCGCGACGCCGCGCTGGGACGCCGCCGCACCGCCTGAGCTGCGCAGCCGGGAACGTCTGGCTTCCTGTTTCGGGCCGGACCGGCGAATGCACCAAGGCGACGGCGGTTGTGTCTCCGCCGCGCACAGCGCTCTGTGTCAGCAGCGATTGCGGTGCATGGGCGCTTGTGCTAGGGTCGATGGTGCTGCATCTTCGCTCCGGAAGTGGCAGGATCATCGCCTGGGCGAGCGCCGAATTCCGGGCCAAAAGGGATCCCGGACGGGTCGCAAACGGGGCCCGGTACACGCTGGTCCGGCGCTTGTATTCAGAGCCTTGCTGGGCGCCGATCGCAAAGCCGCAAGAGCAACATCGAGGCGAGTTCCTTGTATTCTCCTGGCACGCTGCGCATCCATGAGTTGACCGCGGAGGAGCGCGCTGTTTACGCGACGCTCAAGCCGGAGCGTCTGCCGGAGCACGTGGCCATCATCATGGACGGCAATGGCCGCTGGGCCGGCAACCGCTCGCTGAAGCGGTTCCTGGGCCACCAGCAGGGCGCCAAAAGCGTGCAACTGGTCACGGAGACGGCCTCGCGGATCGGCTTGCCCTGGCTCACGCTCTATGCCTTTTCCCTGGAAAACAACCTGCGCCGCCCGCGTGCCGAGGTCAACTTCCTCATGCGCCTGCTGCGCAGCTACCTGGAGAGCAATCTACAGCGCATGATGGACAACAACGTCCGCATGCGCTACATCGGCCGCACCCACGAGTTGCCCCCCGAGGTGCAGGACAAGATGGCCTGGGCGGCCGACGCCACGGCCCGCAACACCGGCACCACCCTCACCCTGGCCCTCAACTATGGCGGCCGGTCAGAGCTGGTGGACGCCTTCCGCAGTCTGGCGGCGGAGATGAAGCTCAAGCATATCGCCCCCGACCGCATCACCGAAGAGGATATTCACCGCCATCTCTATACGGCGCAGATGCCGGACCCAGACCTGCTCATCCGAACCTCGGGCGAGATGCGGCTTTCAAATTACCTGCTGTGGCAGGTGGCGTATACCGAAATCTTTGTTACCGAGCGGCTGTGGCCGGACTTCCGCGGTATCCACCTGCTGGAGGCGATTGCCGACTTCCAGCGCCGGGAGCGCCGCTATGGCGGCCTGGGCGAGGGATCGGCCGAGGGCTCAGGCGAAGTGGACGAGGAAGCCGAGCGGTTCAAAATTGCCGCCGGCTAACACTTTGGGGTGATGGGATGTGCCTTCCGTCTCTCCCGGCTCATTACCTTAGATGTTCCTTTCTGTCTTTTTCCGTGTACAACCATAAGCTTCACAGCAGATTCTGACGATCTGATTGTGGAGGTCACGAATCCCTTGGTCAAAGACAAGTGTGCGGAGAAGGAAGAGAACTCCGCGGTGAAGATGCAACGGCTGGCAGAAGAAAAGCGCTTCCAGATCAAGGAAGCCATGGCGCAACGCGGCGGCTCAGAGGCATTTTTGCGCTGGCTGCGCACCGGTGACGGGAAGAAGGCTTGAAGCAGACGACTGTCCGGTGAAGTCGTGTGGAAGCTCTTCTACAAGAGGGGATTGCTGAAGTCGGCGATGAACTGGATGCCTGGAACATCGAGCTTCGCGAGTTGTTTATCGCCTGTGAGAAACAGATCGATCCCGGCTGAGGCTGCGCATGCCAGGTGGATTGCATCTGCGGCTTTCAGATTCTCATAGGATCGCAGCCGGGCGAAGGGGCCAACAGCTCCCTCATCGAAGGGCAGGCAAGTGAAGCCCATCTCCCCAAGCGTCTCCTGAACAATCCGCGCACTCGGCAGGTTCGGCGATTTGCTCGCCCCGGCCATGACTTCGCCCAAGGCCAGGTAGCTGGTGAACATCTTATCGCCCCGCTTTCTCGACCGCCCCAACAACTCCCACACCCGCGTTGAAAACCGGGGGTTCCCCTCCAGCAGATAAATAAAGAGAATCGTATCCCAGAAGACACGGCTCATCGCTCTTCCTCATTGTAGCCGCGAACCCATCTGATGTAACCTTCCGTTCCTCCGCGCGCCGCGATCTCTTCCTTCATAAGGCCGCGAAGCCGCTCTGTTAGTCGAAATGCCCAGGATTCGGGCCTTTCTGCGTCTGTCTTTACCCCCTCCGCTTCCGCAATCGGGGTCTCCCCTTGGCCTGCAACCCGATATCTCACCACCACAGTCGGGCTTTGCTTCTTCGGCGGCCCATCAACTGCCTCAATCTCAAGTCCGTTCTCCCGCAGAAACTTTCCCGCCTGGATGGCCGTGCAGACCTGCGGCCAATTTCTTTCTGGAAAACCATCCGCCCGCAAATGCCGCATCAGGTCGCGCACAGCCACAGAGAACCGTACCTTCCCTGCCCGAACCGCGGGCCTCACAAATTTGTCCAGTGCAACCATTCTCACTCGATCGCTCAAACCATGGTTCATCGACCTTCTCCCTCACCGAGCAATGCGAAATCCTCAAGCCTGTTGGGAATGACTTCAGAATAGGAAAAGATAGACAGTTTGTCTATAGCCAAAATGTCTATCGCAACCTTGCCCCCCCTACCAACCAATCAGGCGCCCTGCCGGTGTATTCTCACCCTTGGAATGAAACGAATCCTTACAGCCGTGGTTCTGATTCCGCTGGTCCTTGTGCTGGTCTTTTTGGGGCCGCGGTGGCTGGTGATTGCGGCGACTGCGGTGCTGGCGGGTCTGGCTGCCTGGGAATACTTGGGGCTGACGGAAAAAGGGGGAGCCAGGCCGCCAAGTATCGCGGTCGTTGTTGCCATTGTGGTGCTCATCGCCGGCGGTTCCCAGTATCCCGATCTGACTGCGGCCATTTTCTCCATCCTGAGCCTGGGGTTGCTGGTCTACTGCACCTTCCGCTCGCCTGTCGAGAGAGTGATGCCGGACGCGGCGGTCTCGGTCTTCGGACTGGTGTATGTGGGGCTTACCCTGCTGGCGCTGCCGGCGCTGCGCGAGCAGGCTAACGGGCCTTCGCTGCTGGCGTTTCTGTTTTGCGTTGTATGGGCGGGGGACATTGTGGCTCTCTACGTTGGACGGGCCTTCGGCCGGCATAAGCTGGCGCCCCGGCTGAGTCCCAACAAGACCTGGGAAGGCGCGGCGGGTTCGGTGGCGGGAAGCCTGTTGGCGGCGGGTGTGCTCCTGGCTGTGGCGGATTGGTTTACGCAGTGGAATTCTGCCCGGCTCTCCTATCCCGAGGACATTTGGTACTGGCTGGTGCTGGCCGTGGTGGTGAACGTGGCCGCCCAGGTGGGCGATCTGGCGGAGTCGGCGCTGAAACGGTCGGTGGGCGTGAAGGATTCCGGGACGCTGCTGCCTGGCCACGGGGGGGTGCTGGACCGCATCGATGCCCTGCTGCTGGCCGCTCCGGTGCTTTGGTACGCGCTGCTGATTCACCAGCGGTTTTAAAGGCAGGGAGTGGGAAACTAAGGGACTCGGAATGGCCGAGATTGGCGCATAATCTCTCCAGGAGGTGTTTCATGCCACCGGCATCAATTCTGGTCCACCTCGACGCAGCCGTCCAGGCCCGTCTTGTGGCATTGGCTGAAGATCGCTGCCAGCCCGTCTCCGAGGTGGCCGCGGAGGTTATCTCCACCTTCTTTGCGGCCGATAGCTGGGAGCATAAGCATGTCCGGGCCGGTTTGGCCGAGTTGGAAGCTGGCGAGGGCGTCGCCAATGAGCGCGTGATGGAATGGCTCGAAAGCTGGGGTTCGGAGAACGAGTTGCCCGCGCCGAAATGAAGATTCGCTGGTCTCCCACGGTCATCTCCGACCTTGAATCCATCCGCGACTATATCGCCAGAGACAGCCCTTCTGCGGCGCGCAGGGTCGCCAATCGAATCAAGGATTCCGCCGACCGCCTTCTGAGATTCCCGGCATCCGGCAAAGTGGGGCGTGTAGCGGGAACACGCGAACTGGTTGTTCCCGGAACTTCCTACATTGCCGCATACATCGTTCAGGGCGAAGAGGTACAGATTGCCGCGGTACTTCACGGAAAACAGCGCTGGCCGGAGTCCTTTTAAAACTCGTCTCAATCGTACTGGTTGGTGCGAACCGAGGCTTCAATTCCGGTGTCGCCGGGGCAGGGTGGGGCTTCTGCGGCCCAGCGTACACTGGAAGGGGCTCAGACAGGGCTCTGGATTGCACAAACGTCATGAAACGACTCGCCATTCTCGGTTCCACCGGCTCGATTGGTCAGAGCACTCTCTCCATTGTTGAGCAGTTTCCCGAGCGCTACCAGGTGGCCGCGCTGGCTGCCGGGCGCAACGCGGACGAAGCCTTTGCCCAGGCCGTCCGCTGGCGGCCGAAGCTGGTCTCGCTGGCCACGGAAGAGCTGGCCGGCGGCCTCACCGCGCGCCTGCGCGCTGCCGGAGTTACCGGCATTGAGGTAGTCCACGGCACCGCAGGCACGGTTGCCTGCGCCACGCTGCCTGAGGCGGATTTCGTGGTTTCGGCGATTGTGGGCGTGGCCGGGCTGGAGGCGACCCACGCCGCGATTCTGGCGGGAAAGCCCGTGGGCCTGGCCAACAAGGAGTGCATGGTGGCTGCGGGCGAGATCCTCACCCGCGCCGCCCGCGAGCGCAACGTGCCCATCTTGCCCATCGACTCCGAACACAACGCCGTGCACCAGTGCCTGCGCGTGGGCGAGCACCGCGAAGTCAAGACCATCTGGCTCACGGCGTCAGGCGGGCCGTTTCGTCAGACGCCCATCGAAGAGTTTGCACACATCACGCCGGAGCAAGCCCTCAAGCATCCCACCTGGGTCATGGGCCGGCGCATCACGATCGACTCTGCCACCATGCTCAACAAAGGGCTCGAAGTGATTGAGGCCTGCCGGCTGTTCGACGTTCCGCCCAGCCAGGTGCGCATCACCGTTCACCCGCAATCGACGGTGCACTCGCTGGTCGAATACGTGGACGGCTCCGTCCTGGCGCAGATCTCGGTCACCGACATGCGGCTGCCGATTCTGTATGCGCTGGCGTACCCGGAGCGACCAGCTTCCACACTCACCTTCGACCTCGCGGCCCTCCGCCATCTCGACTTCGAGCAGCCCGACTTCGAGCGCTTCCCCTGCCTGCGCCTGGCTTTTGAAGCCGCGGAAAAAGGCGGCGCGCATTGCATTGCGCTCAACGCTTCGGACGAGGTTGCCGTGGAGGCGTTTCTGGAGCGGCGCATTCCCTTCCTGGGAATCCCGCGTACAATTGAAAGAGTGCTCGCCGCCACGCCAGAGGCGCATCCCGCCACCATTGCGGAGGTGCTCGCCGCGGACCGGGAGGCGCGTCAAACGGCAGGTGCGCTGTTGAGTTGAACTCGTCCCCAGGTACGGCGCCCGCTTGAAGGATAAACCGCTCGTCTATGCATGAATTTCTGGTTTCTACCGTCGCATTCATCGTTCTTGTCGGCGTGATGGTTGTGGTGCACGAATTCGGCCACTTTGCCGTTGCCAAGCTGTGCGGCGTGCGCGTCGAAGCGTTTTCCGTGGGCTTTGGGCCGCGGCTGTTTGGCGTCAAGTTCGGCGACACCGATTACAAGGTCTGCCTGCTGCCTCTGGGGGGTTATGTCAAGATGACCGGCGAGACGCCGGACCAGATCACCGGCAGCGGCGACGAGATTGAACAGGCCGACCTGGAGACCGACCGCGGAGCGTTTACATCCCATCCCCGCTGGCAGCGGATGCTGATCGGTGTCGCGGGCCCGGTGGCCAACTTTATCCTCGCCTTTGTGCTGATGCTCTTCTACTACGGCTGGATCAACGAATTGCCCAAGCACGTGGTGAAGACGACCACCATCGAGTGGGTGGTGCAGGGGTCAGCTGCGGCGCAAGCCGGCCTGCAGCCGGGCGACGTGATTACCCACTATGAGACGGCGGACGATCCTGACTGGGAGATGGTGATCCAGCGGGCGATCATGAATCAGGGCCAAGCTGTACCGGTGACGGTGGAGCGGGGCGGGCAGGTGGTCGAGCTTTCGCTCCATCAGCCTGCGGCGGTCAAGGGACAAGACTTCGATCTGGACGACCTGGGCCTGATTCCGGAGTTTGTGCCAGGGCCCATCGGCGTGATGCAGGTGCAGCCGGGGACCCCGGCAGCCGAGGCCGGCTTGCGCGACGGAGACCAAATTCAGGCGGTGGATGGCCACGCTTTTCACACCGTGCAGTCGCTGCTGGCTTACATGCAGACCGGCCAGGGCAAGCCGATCATGCTCACCGTTGTGCGTAACGGTGCGGCGCTGCCGCCCCTGCTCGCTCACCCGGTCAAGTTGGACGGCTGGAAGCTGGGTTTTGCCCCCACGCCGGTCCCGTTTGGCATGTATCCTCTGCCTCTGAACGCGGCGGCTGAGAAGTCAAAGCAGTTCTGCGTCGACAACTCCACCCTGATTGTCGAGGTTTTGGGACGGCTGTTCACGCACAAGGTTTCGATGTCGCAGCTTTCGGGTCCGGTGGGGATTGCCCGCATGGCCGGCGATGCGGCAGAGACCAAACAATGGCTGCCCAAGTTCTGGCTGGCTTCGGCCATCAGCATCAACCTGGGCATTCTGAACCTGATGCCCTTTCCCATCCTCGACGGCGGGTTGATTCTGCTGCTGGTGATCGAGAGCGTGATCCGGCGCGATATCGGTGTGAATGTGAAGGAGCGTATCTACCAGGCGGCATTTGTGGTGCTCATCGCCTTCTTCGCCTTCGTCATCTTCAACGACGTAACGAAGCTGCCGATCTTTACGCATCTGAAGCCGTAAAGAGCAGGGACTGAGGGATCAGGGACTAAGGGACTTAGGTCTTTGACCCACCTTCCGACTGAATCCGGGTCCCCAGGTGTCGATCTTGAGATCTGGGATTGGACCTGTGCTGAACTCCGGACGGCTCTCGCATATGCCGTCCGCGGAGATCTTCGATGCCGGTGACTACGGAAATCCGCGTGCGCTACGCCGAAACCGACCAGATGGGCATTGTCTACTATGCCAACTACCTGGTCTGGTTCGAGATCGGCCGTGTGGAAGCACTGCGTGCGGCGGGCCTTTCTTACGATGCAATGGAGAAAGAGCACCAGTGTATTCTCCCCGTGGTTGAGGCCAGTTGCCGTTATCGCTCGCCGGCTCGCTATGACGACCGGATCGTGATTGAGACCTGGCCCTCGTTGCTGCGCGGGTCGGTTATCAAGTTTGCCTATCGGATTCTCCGCGAGGCTTCGTATGAGGGAGAAGAGCGCAAGCTCCTGGCCGAAGGCGAGACGGTGCACGTTGTCTGCGACGACCAGTTGAACAAGAAGTCGCTGCCGAAGGAACATGAGTTGGCTTTGCGGGCCATGATGGACAAGTAGTAGAGCCGATCGCGTCCGCCAGACGGCTTTCTTAGTACAAGACAACCGCCAGCGCAAAGCCGTCATAACCTTTAACGCCGACGGTTTGCAGTACCGTCGCGCTCAAGCGCGGCTCAGCTGCCAGCAGCTCCGTGAAGCGCCGTACGCCCTGCACATTCAGGTCTTTGCTTTTGGGGTTGACGACCTGGCCCTGGCGTACCACGTTGTCGGCCACGATGATCGTCCCAGGGCGCGCGAGCTTCAGCGCCCAGCCGAGATACTCCGGATAGCCCTGTTTGTCGGCGTCAATGAAGATCAGGTCGAAGGGCACGGGGCCAGTCTTTTCCAGCGTGGGAAGCGTGTCGAGGGCCGGGCCGACGAGCACATCCACGCAATCCAGCAGCCCGGCATTCTGGAGATTGGCGCGAGCCACTTCGGCGTGATGCGGGTCGAGTTCAAGCGTCACTACGCGGCCGTCGCCCGGCAAGGCGCGAGCCAGGCAAATGGTACTGTAACCGCCCAGAGTTCCGATCTCGAGAACGTTACGCGCACCAGAGACGCGGACGAGGAACTCGAGGAATTTTCCCTGAAGCCGGCTCACATCAATGTCCGGAAGGCCGGCCTTTCGGTTGGCTTCGCGAGCGGCGTCGAGGGTGTGGTCGGCGGGGGTGAGCTGATCGCTGAAGTAGGCGTCCACCTTGGCCCAGACCGGGGGATCGGCGGGTTCCATGGACAACCTACTTGTCCCTGGCTACCACGAAGTCGGGCAGCCAGAGGAGGGCGCGTTTGAATTCGGAGTCGGGGAGCGGGGCGAGAGCTTTGATGGATTGCTTGGCGTAGCGATCGGCCACGGCCATGGCGTATTCGACCGAGCCATTGCGGATCAGAATATCCTGAATCTGTGCGCGGGTCACGTGCTCGAAGCTGCGATCATCGAGGACTTTCTGAATGGTCTGCCGGTCGGCGGCCGTGCCGTGGTCGAGGGAGTGGATTACCGAGAGCGTGGCCTTGCCTTCGCGCAGGTCGCTGGCCACCGGTTTGCCCAGCACTTCTTCGGTTGCGGTCAGGTCGAGAACGTCGTCGACGATCTGGAACGCGAGCCCGACGGCTCGTCCATAAGCGGCCAGACTGGTCTCTTCCTCTTCCGTGGCGCCGGCGAGCACCGCGCCCAGCCGCATGGAGACAGCGAACAGGCAGGCGGTCTTGCGGAAGATCAGGTCGTAGTACTCGGCCTCGGAGACCGCCTTTCCGAGCTTTTGAATCTGCAGCAGCTCACCCTCGACCATCTGCTGGGTCAGGCCGATGAGCAGGTCGAGCACGCGCAGGTTCTTTTCTTCGAGAGCCACCTTGAAGGCCTGCATGTAGAGCCAGTCGCCGGCCAGCACGCACTTCTCGTTGCCCCAGGTGGTGTTGGCGGAGGGGCGGCCACGGCGTGTGTCGGCGCCGTCAATGATGTCGTCGTGAACCAGGGTTGCGGTGTGCACCATCTCCACCACCGCGCCCAGGCGGATGGCGCCGTGCCCCGCGTAGCCGAGCAGGTGCGCGGAGAGCAGCAGCAGCGAGGGGCGAATGCGCTTGCCGCCGCCTTCGCGCAGGTATTCGGCGATCTCCGTAATGGTGCTCACGCCGGAGGCGGCGTCGCGGCCCAGCTCCCGCTCGATTGCCACGAGGTCATCCCGCAGCAGATCGAAAACTTCTCTCGCCGTCGCTATTGCCAATGTACTCAAGGCTCTCCGGTTCTCTTGCTCTTCCAAGTCCTGTGCTGCTGCCGCTCATTGGCAGCTAGCTTATCGGATGCCCGGCCGGTCGCCAAGGCTTCGGGTCAATTCGAACGATAGTTGGTAAACTGCAATTCCACGCCCAGATCTTTGGCTCGCAACAAAGCGATGATGGCTTGCAGCTCGTCCCGATCTTTACTGGATACTCTGACTGTATCGCCTTGGATGCTTGCCTGGGCTTTCTTTTTTGAGTCCTTGACCAAACGAACGATCTCCTTGGCCTTTTCAATGGGGATGCCGACTTGCAGTTTGATCTTCTGGCGGACGCTCTTGCCGGTCGCCTCCTCTACCTTTTCATAGGTCAGGTTCTTGAGCGAGACTCCGCGCTTGACCAGCTTCTGGCCGAGAATCTCCCGGACCGCCTCGAGATGATATTCGCCGTCGGAGGCGAGCTGAATCTCCTTGTCGGCTTCGGCAAGCGTGACCTCGGAGTGCGAGTCCTTGAGGTCGAATCGCTGACGTATCTCCTTGAGCGCCTGATCGATCGCGTTGCGGACCTCCTGCATGTCCACCTTGCTGACGATGTCGAACGAATTTTCCTGTGCCATTGTTTCCTGTCCTCGAACCCCAAACGCCTTTTGCATGCGATGCCCAAATGCAAGGTCTGGCATACGCAGTATTCAGTTTCCCACGTCAGCCCCAAGACGAAACAGTCTGGAGAAGTTTTTCGTGGTGGCGGAGGCTATTTCTTCGCTCTCCCGGCCCAGTAAACCGGCCAGGGCTGCGGCCGTACGGGTAACGTAGGCAGGCTCGTTGCGATTGCCTCGGTCCGGAGCCGGCGCCAGCCAGGGGGCATCGGTCTCGACCAGAATCCCATCCAATGGGACGCGGGCAGCCACGTCACGGAGCGGCTGGGCCTTGGGGTAGGTGAGGTTTCCGGCGAAGGAGATGAGGAAGCCCATGTCGAGCGAGCGCCGAGCCTGCTCCCAGCCAGCGCCGAAGCAGTGCATCACGCCGCCCAGGCCGGTGGATCGCCAGTGGGCTTCGAGGATTTCGAGAAGATCGTCCCAGGCGTCGGTGGACTCGTTGGTTCCGCGGCAGTGGATCAGGATGGGTCGACGGCGGGCAGCAGCGATCTCCAGTTGCTTGATGAGGCCTTCGCGCTGTGTCGGATGCGGCGCGCCTTCATGGTAGTAGTCCAGGCCGATCTCCCCGCAGGCGATGACTTCGGGCTCGGCCAGCAGCCGGTCCAGCTGGGCCAGGACGGCGTCGTCGATCTCCGGCGTGTTGTGTGGGTAGACGCCGGCGCTGGCGTAGAGCCGCGGAAACTTCGCCCCCTGCGCCCTCTGCGGGTTGAACTCCCGGCAGACCCGCAGCGCCCCGTCCATCCCCGCCGCCTGCTCGCCAATGCCGATGGCCAGAATGGCGCCGATCCCAGCCTCCCAGGCGCGGGTGAGCATGGCCGCGCGATCGTCCGCATAGCGCGCGTTGTCCAGGTGGGCGTGGGAATCGATCAGCATGGTGGCCTCGGGGGAGCAACTCAATCAATTTGCAACTCGGGACTTCTTGAAAACGACCTGCAATCCAAGATGCCGTTCAAAGTAGTCGAAATCGCTGTCATTGTGCAGCAAATCGTGACGCATCTCGATGCAAAATGTCGCTATCAAGCAGTCGATTGTGCTTCGAATCGCCACCCCAAACCCGCGTAGTTTGCGATAGTTCACAGCAGATTGGATGGCCAGTTCCCGGCTGCCGGTTTCAAAGACCTGGAACTGACTCAATGCCAACAAAGTAGGAGAAAATCGGAATTCCTCTCGAATACCCTGCAAGACTTCGGTCATCGAGAGGCTGGTTATAGCCAGGCGCTGTAGCCTGATTTCCCGGTGAATCCACTCTGTCTGCGGTGTCGAGAAGTCTCCCAGGTAGTCAATCAGCACAGACGTGTCTAAAATCACCATGCGTTAGCGATGCCTGCTGTTCGCGGTACGGCTGGGTTTGCCTTCGGCCATGACTGCATGTTGCGGCGGGCCATTCTCCCTCTCCCGCCGGCGTTTCTCCAGTATCTCTTCGTCGGAGGCAAACCAATCGTCGTCATGCCCACGCCAAACCACCTTGCCGCGAAGCGCGTCCAAAGCCTCTTGAGATTTGATTTGAACCAGCAACTGAAGGCCTTGCTCAACCACCGCCTTCTTCGTGGTACTCTCTGTTGCCGCCATCGCTCTTGCCATCAGGTCGTCGTCAATGTCTATATTCGTGCGCATGGGTGGCGTGCCTCCCGATGTGTAAGAATAGCACGATTTATGTGTATCGACATGAGGCTCATTGAGTCGGCTTCAACACGAAGTACCGGTCCTCAGGCCCAGCCCGCTCGGTTACAGAAAAGCGTGCTTGAGGTGGGAACGACTTGCTAGACTGCACCGCGTCATCGAAAACGATTTCATCCTCAGTTGGATGCTCGAAGTCAGTCGGCTCACTCTCCGCATAGACAATGCGCCCGTTCTTCGTGAACACAAACTGGGGAGAGAATTCGACGAATCCCGGATCGCGAACTCCGAGGGCTTTCTCACGATCCTGTTCGGGGATTGATGAGTCGAATGCATAAACCTTGTCCCACGCGAACCATGTCACATCGCCGAATCGCACGAGGCAAGCTCTGCGGCCGGGACAGGAATGGATGATTTGATCGGCGAGTTTCCGCTCAACCCTCCCCGGCCTTGGCCAGAACGTGAAAGCGAAGATTGCGCAAGCAGCAACAGCTGAAGCACTGCCACAAAGCCCGGCAATGAATAGCGTCCTTGATTTCAGCTTCATCTTTCGTGCTCGACCCACTGGATCAGTGGGTCTATTTTCATTTGCCCGGTGCCCAGGTCTCGTGGGGGCTCGACCGAATCTTCTGCGCGCGAAAAGCGAGCGTCTGCCCCACCGCCGCTGCCTACTTCAGCCGCGCCCCCAGCGGCACTTCTTCCAGGAACCCAGCCAGCACCGGCGCGCCGCCCTCGAGCGAAGCCGCCAGCAGCATCCCGTTCGACTCCAGGCCGCGCATCTTCCTCGGCGCAAGGTTTGCCACGATGACGATCTTGCGGCCGATGAGTTTCTCCGGCTCGTAGAACTGGGCGATGCCGGCCAGGATCTGGCGTTTCTCGTAGCCGAGGTCGACTTCGAGGCGGAGAAGCTTGTCGGCCTTGGGAACGCGCTCGGCGACAACTATCTGGGCCACGCGAAGGTCCACTTTGACGAAGTCGTCGATGCTGATGGGCTGCGCCCCCTGCGGTGGGGCAGACGGCTGCAAAGGAGCACCTTCCGGCGCGTTCGCCGGGGTGACGCTGAGCCTGCCGCTGGCGAGTTCGGCGGCAATGGGCTCAACCGGGATCGACTCCACTTGGCTTGCGGAGTCGACCGGCGCGGCGGTGGCCTGCGTGAGATGGTGGTCGCCGCGTTCGCTCGGGGCGTGCGCCGCGGCGCCGCCTGCCCCAGGCTGCACGGAGACCACAGAGGGTGAGGCTGCCGCGGGCGCGGGTTCGATGGACAAAGCCGATGGAGGCGCTTCTGGAGCCGACGGGGCAGTTGCCGTGTTTTTGGCGGCCGAGCCGCCGTCTGCCCCACCGCTGCTGGCGGCCTCAATCACGGTGCGGTTGTTTTCGTCTTCAAGGTTTTGCATACGGTCGACTGCGTCCTTTTCTGCGCGGGGAAAGAGCGGCGCGGGCTCGCCAAATCTGTTTCCGGGTTTCAATCCGCCCCAGGAGACATCGGTGAGGAATGCGTTCTTTGCGGCGTCGGCAATTTCGCCCTGGCCAAGCTGACGCCAGACCTTGGCGGCGGAGTCGGGCAGGATGGGATAGACCAGCGCAGTAATGATGCGGATGGCTTCGGCAGCCGTGGCCAGCACGAGGGCTTGGAGCGCGGTGTGGTCGGCCTCGCTGCGTTCGGCTGGCTTCTTCCACGGTGCGTTGGCGGTCAGGTAGCCGTCGGTCTCGGCGACCAATATCCAAAGAGCTTTCAGAGCATCAGAAAAATTAAGCTCGTCGAAGGCTGGGGCAAAGGCGGCGATGGCGTTGGTGGCCGAAGTGCGCAACGCGGCTTCGGCCGCGGTTTCGGCGCTGGCTTCCGGCACCACCCCGCCAAAGTACTTGTGCACCATGTTGACCACGCGGCTGACCAGGTTGCCGTAGCCGTTGGCCAGGTCGCTGTTGTAACGCTGTACCAGGGCATCAAACGAAAAACTTCCGTCCTGGCCGAAGGGAATCTCGCGCAGCAGGAAATAGCGCAGCGCATCGGCGCCGAGGATGGCCTGCACCGTCTCTGCGCGCACAATGTTGCCGCGCGACTTGGACATCTTGCCCTGGTCGAACAGCAGCCAGCCGTTGGCCCTCACCGAGCGCGGCGGCGCAATGCCCGCGGCCATCAGAAACGCCGGCCAGTAGACGCAGTGGAAGCGGCTGATCTCCTTACCGATGAGGTGCATGTCCGCCGGCCAGAATTTTTGGAAGCGCGCCTGGTCAACCGGATCGTCAGACCCGTAACCGAGCGCTGTAATGTAGTTGGCCAGCGCGTCCAGCCACACATAGACCACGTGCTTTTCATCGCCGGGCACGGGAATCCCCCAGGAAAAGCTGGTGCGGCTGACCGATAGATCTTTCAGGCCTGAGCGCACGAAGGAGATGACCTCGCGCCGCGTGGACTCGGGGCCCATGAAATTGGGGTTAGCTTCATAGAACTCCAGCAGTTTGCGCTCGAATGCAGACAGCTTGAAGAAGTAGTTCTCCTCCGTCACTGTCTCCGTCATGCGGCCGCAGTCCGGGCAAGGCGTGCCGGCCGGCACATCGACCCACGCTTCGTCCGAAACGCAATACTGGCCCGTGTACGAGCCTTTGTAGATGAAGCCCTTGTCGCGCAGCGTGGCAAACAGGTGCTGCACGCCGCGCTTGTGCCGCTCCTCGGTGGTACGGATGAAGTCGTCGTAGGTGAGGCCGAGCAGATCCCACAGGCCGCGGAACTCAGCCGAGATGGCTGTGGCAAACTCGGCGGGCGTGCGCCCAGCCAATGCAGCGGAGCGCTCGATCTTTTGCCCGTGCTCGTCCGTGCCGGTCAAAAACCAGGTGTCAACGCCCAACGCCCGCTTGCGCCGTGCAATAGCGTCGCAGACGATGGTGGAATAGGCGTGGCCCAGGTGCGGGCGCGCATTCACGTAGTAAATCGGCGTGGTGAGATAGTAGCGGGCTGGAGTTTGAGCGTTGGTCATCGGCGGTCGTCGGCTCTTCACCCCTTCCTGAATCGGAAAAAGGTTGAGAGGCAATCCAGGTATCATCTTACGGCATTGCAATCAGCGCCTGCGACCAAGGACCGCCCCACCGCAAATGGCTCGCCGCAGGTGGTAGAATCGGCCTTGAAAATCAAGGATTTCTGAGGCCTTCCCGACGTGTATCTGGAACTGCAAAACCGCTTCGCCGAACATCTTCGAGGTGTTCTCAAGTCAAAATATGATCTCGATATTCGAAACCTCCACATCGAGATTCCGCCCGACCTGAAGTTTGGCGAGCTTTCTACGCCTATCGCCTACGAGTTGGCCCGCAGACTCCGCAAGGCGCCTAGGGTGATTGCGCAGGAGATCGTGGCGGCGCTCGGCGCTCTCGCGGGCTTCACGGGCTTTGAGGTTGCAGGCGCTGGTTTTATCAATGCCCGTCTCGACCGCGCGAATGGCGCGCGCCTAGTCGCAAGTGGCTTTGGTCTTGAGTTGAAGTCAAGCGGGATTCATGCATTGGTGGAGCACACCAGCATAAATCCAAACAAGGCCGCGCACGTCGGGCACTTGCGCAACGCCATCCTTGGCGACACATTTGTGCGCCTGTTGCGCGCCGCTAGCCATCCGGTCGATGTGCAGAACTACATTGACAACACCGGCGTGCAGGTGGCGGATGTCGTCGTGGGGTTTCTGCACCTCCCGCAAGACGCAGTACCAGGGATGCCGCTAAGCGAAGAGCACACACTTGTTGGTGTGAAAAAGCTGATGGCGCACCTCGCGGACCGCGAACGGATGAGCCCAGCTGATAAAGATGCCCGGATCGACTATTACTGCTGGAATCTTTATGCAAGGGTCAACGTCTGGTACATGGCTCTCGACGTGGTTGAACAAAACCAGGAGTTGGCCGCTTCGCGTAAGCAAATTCGCCTAAATACGCTGCATGAGATTGAGCGCGGCGGCAACGAGACGGCGGAGATCGCCGAATTGATTTCGACGGCGGTGCTCAGACGGCATCTGGAGACGATGCTGCGGCTGGATATTGAATACGATTTCCTACCCCGCGAAAGCGAGATTCTGCGCCTGAAGTTCTGGGACGCGGCCTTCGAGCAGTTGAAGCAGACTGGCGTGCTTTACTTTGAGACCGAAGGTAAGAACAAGGGCTGCTGGGTGATGACACGGCCGGGGGCGGAAGTTACCGAGGGCGAGACGAATGAGGATGCCAAAGTGATCGTTCGCTCGAATGGGACGGTAACTTATGTGGGCAAGGATATAGCTTACCACTTATGGAAGTTTGGCCTGCTGGGCAAGGATTTTGGATACAAGGCCTTCTTCAGTTATCCGAAGCAGGAGTGCTGGATCTCTGCGGAACACGGCGAAATAACCCACCCGCATTTCGGCGGGGCGCAGGCTATCTACAATGTGATCGACGCGCGGCAGAGCGATCCGCAGGCCAATGTAATTCAGGCGCTGCGCGGCATGGGATATACGGAGCAAGCGGACCGCTACACGCACTTCAGTTATGAGATGGTCGCGCTGACACCGCGCTGCGCGGTGGAACTGGGTTATGACGTCTCCGAAGAAGATCTGACGCGGCCCTACATTGAAGTCAGCGGCCGCAAGGGATTCGGCGTAAAGGCCGATGACCTGATCGACAAGCTGATTGCGGCTACGCGAGCCGAGGTGGACGCGCGGCAGACGGGAAGCGACGAAGCCGAGAGGCAGCGGATCGCCGAACAGATTGCCATCGGCGCGCTGCGCTACTTCATGCTGAAGTTCACGCGTAACTCGGTCATCGCCTTCGACTTCAAGGATGCTCTCAGCTTTGAAGGCGAGACCGGGCCATATATCCAATACGCGGTGGTTCGCGCGCGGAATATCTTTCGCAAGGCGGGGACGAGCGAGGGAGCGGTGTTAGCAGAGCTGGCGGAGTTAGGCGGGGTTGGTGGCTATCTTGAAGGCGAGGCTGCGGAAGATATCTGGGCGCTGTGGCTGCGCGCGGGACGCAGGACGATGGTGCTGGAGCAGTGCATCAGTACTTCCGAGCCGGCTTACTTAGCCAAACATGCCTTCCAGTTAGCTCAGGAGTTTAATAACTTCTATCACAAGCACCATATCCTGACAGAAGAAGACGCGGCGCGTAAGACATTTCTGCTGGCCACGGCGGCGGTGGCGCTGCGGGAGTTGATTGAGGTGCTGAGCTGGCTCGGCATCGAGAGTCCAGAGGCGATGTGAAAGAAGGACTCGAGTGGATGATGATTTAAAGAGCCCGCATTCCCTCGGGGGCTGAAGCCCAGATTCATTTTGTGCCATCGATGGCACGGCACCCAGGGGGTACCCGGCCGTGCCCTTTCAAAGCGTCGGCAGGTAGAGCGGCTCATTGAAGCGGCAAGTAGAAGAAGTTGGGCGATTGCCCCAGGTGACGCCAGGCGGTGGAACACGGCTGTGTTCCGTCGAATCGCGCAATAATGGCGCGGACGTTCCTGCTGCGCAGCGTGTCGAGTGCGACGGGATTCTGCGCGAGCTTGGCGCAGCCTTCTTCGGCGCTCTCCTGCTCGAAGCCGTGGCCGGTCTCGACGATGGCGGTCATACGCAGGCCGGCGTAGTGGGCCCAGTAGGGATCGGTCCAGCAGGCGTTGTCGCCCATGCAGGCAACTTCCGCGCCGCGCGGATAGAGCGCGGCAAGTTGCGCGCCGGCCGAGTCGATGGCGAGGCTGTAGATGCCACGGAGCGGCCGATCGCCTCGCTGGCGGGCTTGCCGATCTTCACGCAGGATGGTCTGCAAAGCGAAGAGTTGAATCAACGCCGCTGCGACCAGGACTGCAGCGTGGAGTGAGCGAGTGCCGGCCGCCGGCGCGCGCGTGAGGGAAGTGGCCGCGTACACGGCAGCAATCAGCACGAACGCGAAGGCGACATAGCGTGGTTCAAGATAGACGGCCGCGTAGAGCGCGATGCTGACAACGGCCGCGGCCAGGCCGGCGAGCACGGTGGGATCGGCGAACGAAGCTCTCCTCATGCGAAAGCCCCACAGACCCAGCAACACGGCGAGAAGCACGGCTTGGAATCGCATGACGATGGTTGAGCCGAGGACGGACAGATTGGATCGGACCGCGGCCAGGGAATCGCGCAGTACGAAGCGCGGCGCAAGTCCGTCGGACCAGTAGGAAACGTCGGTCCATTGGGGCGTTGAACCGAAGGAGTTCGTCCCCCCGTAGTAGGAGATGGAGGGCGACAGCAAAAGTAGATCGCCGGGATGCTTGAAGTTGGCGGTGGCCGAGCCAGGTTGCCAGACGGCGGGACCGGCCACGGGATTGAAACGGTCGGCGCGGTTGACCATCCAGGCAAGATTGAGCCGGCCGGACTCTCCATAGGTGAAGCGGCCGCGGAGCGTGGAGATCTGCCAGACTAACGGTGCTGCGATGACCGCAAAGACAAGAACGGCAAGCGCCAGGCGACCGAGCACGCGGACCCTGCGGAGGTTAGTCGCTGCAGTTAGAAAGATCAAGAGGAGGAAGAACGGGAGGGCAAAGGACTTGGACCAGTAGGCCAGCCCGCCGTACAGGCCTACCGCGAGCCAGGGCAGAAGCCCGTCTCCGGCCAGGGCACGAAAGAGCGCGGCCACGGCGAGCAGCATGAGGGCCGAGACGAGCGAGTCTGGTTTGGAGTTGAGCAGGTCAATGGAGGCAAAGAACCAGGCAACGAGGGCCACCCAGAGGGAAAGTGTGGGTGCGGGCAGCAACTCATGGACGCCGATGCCGCGCGCCAGCATGAGGCGGCGCACTGAGGCCGCGAGCGCCACTGCGGCCAACACAAACAGAAGGTTGAGCAGTGCGTCTAACAGGCGGGCGGCCATGAACTCGTATCGCAAGCGAAAGCCGAAGATTCCTCGCGCGATGGTGAGCAGCGAGGGATAGAGCGGAAACCAGTAGGCATTGATTGCCGAGTGCCAATCGTGATTCCTGAGGGCATCGGAGATGTCGAAGTAGGCCACCGTATCGGCGTCGGTGCGGTAAGCTCCGACGAGAGCGCTCATCAGGCAGGAGACGGCTATGGCAGCGTATACGAGGCAGTCCGCGAAAGGCGGCAGTAGCACGGGTGCATCGCGTTGCGGCTCTCGGGCCGGTCGAGACTTGCTTGCCGTCATAAGGCCTCGGAATGGGAATGGTGCGCGGGAGCAGGCGTTTGCCCACGGTAAGTACAGTAGCACGAGCATCGGGCGTGGGCGACGGCGAATGGAGGGGGAGGAAGGTGATTTGAAATGAACAGGTTACGGTTTATCTGGCTTCTTTTCAAGAGCTTACATTCAGGTCTGATATACAATCCCAACAGGCGTTCGACCTCCAGCGCTGAACCCGGCGCCGGTTTCGCACATCCAATTATCGAGAGGGCCTTATGACCGCACCCCGCGAAAAGAACGAGCCGCGCAAGCTGCCCATGATGCCCATCCGGGACATGGTGATTTTTCCTTACATGATGACGCCGTTCGTGGTGGGCCGCGAATCCAGCGTCCGGGCTCTGGAAGAAGCGCTGACCGGCGACCGCAAGATCTTTCTGGCCACGCAGCACGACGCATCGATCGACGAGCCCAAGGCCAAGGACATCTACCAGGTTGGGTCGATCTGCAATATCGTACAGAGCGTCAAGATGCCCGATGGCAATATCAAGGTGCTGGTGGAAGGCGTGGAGCGGGCCAAGTCGACCGAGGTAAACGACCGCGACGGATTCTTTGTGGCCACGGTGCGGGTGGGCAAATCGCAGTTCGAGATGACTCCGGCTGCCGAGCAGCTGATGCAGCGCGTGACGGGCCTCTTTGAGCAATACGTCAAGCTGCAGCAGAGCCTGAACTACGAGACCATCATCGCCACGGTGAAGCTGGATGAAGCGGCAAAACTCTCTGACACCATTGCGGCCAATTTGCAACTGGGCATCGAGGAAAAACAGGAACTGCTGGCCATCTTCGATCCGGCGGCGCGGCTGGCGCGGATTGCCGATGTGCTGGACATCGAGATTGAGAAGCTGGATCTGGATCGCAACATCCAGTCGCGCGTGAAGCGGCAGATGGAGCGGGCACAGAAAGAGTATTACCTCAACGAGAAAATCAAGGCCATTCAGAAGGAGTTGGGCCGCGGCGAGAAGAGCGAGTTCGACGAGCTGCGCAAGAAGATTGAAGCGGCCGGGATGCCCAAGGAAGTGCTGGACAAGGCGATTCAAGAGCTCAAAAAGCTGGAAGCCATGCCGCCCATGTCGGCCGAGTCGACGGTGAGCCGCAACTACATTGACTGGCTGCTGGCCGTGCCGTGGAAGAAACGCTCCAAGGAAACGCGCTCCATCGACTTCGCCGAGAAGGTGCTCAACGAAGACCACTACGGCCTGGAAAAAATCAAAGAGCGCATTCTCGAATTCCTCGCCGTTCGCCAGCTGGTCAAGAATCCCAAGGGCTCGATCCTGTGCTTCGCCGGCCCGCCGGGTGTGGGCAAAACTTCGCTCGGCATGTCGATCGCCAAGGCGACCGGCCGCAAGTTTGTGCGGCTCTCGCTGGGTGGCGTGCGCGACGAGGCCGAGATCCGCGGACACCGGCGCACCTATATTGGCGCATTGCCCGGACAGATCATCCAGCACATGAAGCGTGCCGGCACCAAGAACCCCGTCTTCCTGCTCGATGAAGTGGACAAGATGGCGTCGGACTTCCGCGGCGACCCGGCGTCGGCGCTGCTTGAGGTGCTTGACCCGGAGCAAAACACGTCGTTCCAGGACCACTATCTGGATGTGGACTACGACCTGTCGCAGGTGCTTTTTGTGGCGACAGCGAACGTGATGCACACCATTCCGGCGGCGCTGCAGGACCGCATGGAAGTGCTGCGCCTGCAGGGTTACACCGAGCAGGAGAAGCTGGAGATTGCGCGGCAATACCTGGTCAAAAAGCAGCGCGAGCAGACCGGGCTGAGCGAGAAGAACATTGTCTTTACCGACGACGCGATTCTCGAAATCATTCGCTATTACACGCGCGAGGCGGGCGTACGCAACCTCGAGCGCGAGATCGGCAACCTGTGCCGCAAGGTGGCGCGCAAGGTGGTGAAGAGCGGCGCCAAACACAAGGAAGAGTTGACCGCGGCGAACATCCACGAGTTTCTCGGCGTGGCACGGTATCGCGACTCCGAGGTGCACGAGAAGAGCGAGATAGGCCTGGTGACGGGCCTGGCGTGGACCGAGGTGGGCGGCAGCATTCTCACTACGGAAGTGCAGGTGCTGGACGGCAAGGGCAAGCTCACCATCACCGGCCAGCTGGGCGACGTGATGCAGGAGTCGGCGCAGGCCGCGCTCAGCTACATTCGCGGCAGGGCGCAGGCGCTGGGGCTCTCGCGCGAGTTTTATCGCAACGTGGATCTGCACCTGCACGTGCCCGAGGGAGCGATTCCCAAGGATGGGCCCTCGGCCGGTATCACGATGGCCACGGCCCTGGCCAGCGCGCTGGCCAAGATTCCCGTGCGCCGCGACATTGCCATGACCGGCGAAATCACACTGCGCGGCAAGGTGCTAGCCATCGGCGGGTTGAAGGAGAAGCTGCTGGCCGCGTTGCGGGCCGGCATCTTCGAGATCATTCTGCCCAGGGCCAACGAGAAAGATATTGCCGAGCTTCCCGACAACATCAAGAAGGCCATGAAGCTGCACTTCGTGGATCAGATGGACGAAGTGCTGACGCTGGCCTTGGAGAGTCCCCTGATTGCGCTGGCGTCTGCTGAGAGCGATGTGCTTGGCGCGGTACCCTCAGCGGAAATTGTCAGCGGTCAGGTCGCGCGGCAGTAGCAGGAAAAATTGAAACGCCCAGTCCGGCCGTTGCCACGGCTCAGGCCTGGGCGTTTTGTTTTGACCGGCGCCGGATTCGCTGCTACTGCACGGCCGGCAACTGTCCTGCGATGGTTGTGGCGGCAGGGCTGCAAGTCGGATGGCCCCAGGTGCTGGCGCTGACTCCGATGGGGAAGCCGGTGGGATTGGTGATGTCATACACGATGTTGTCCGGCCTGCTTGCATCGCCACTCACCCCTCCCGGAACAAAGTCCAGGTTGAGTGTGCGCCGCGTTCGCCAAGAGATGTTGTGGTCCGCGCAGGAGGAGTCGCCGCTGACGCCGATTGCGCCAATCAACTGCTTCTGCGCGTTGTAGAGCGCCAGGCCGCCGCCAAAAACATTGACCCCGCCAATGCGTCCGCCGATCATGGGATCGTTGGCCTGCCCGTAAGTGGCTGGGTCGCCGCGGTAGGCCACGGCCGTATCGACGGGGTTGCTGGCCTGGAGTCCGAAGAGGCTGCCGCCAGGCTGGACTGCGCTGTAGAGATTCGCCGTGGACAGCGCCAGACTGGGCAGGCTGAAGGCATTCGCGGTATTGGCCTTCTGCGCGGAGATGACGCGGCTGCCGGGCCATTGGCTGCCGCGATTGCTGCCGGTGAAGGCCACGGCGCAGACGATCCCGTCGCGGTTGACAACGGTGGCCCACATGTTCAGGCCGAAGCCGCCGTTCGGCTGTTGCTGCGCGAGCGCCAGTGCCGACTGAAGCTGGCCGTGCGTGGGAAGCAGTTTGCACGCGGCGGCGACATCGACATCGCCGCCGTTCCAGGGCTGGGAATACATGGGTACGCCGATGCTCAGCGCCAGCAGGGTAACGAGAACCTTTGCCTTGCTCATTTCGATTATCCTCCTTGGGGGTAGTTAGGCGCTGCGGGAAACATTGCCGCACCTATCTCAGATAGCCACATAACAAGTACCACAGCTTGAAATCGGCTGGCAATGAAGAAATGGCATGGAATGATGAAATATTGAAGAAGGAATTGCCGGCGATACGCATCAGGTCTAAGTTAGTATTCAGCGCAGTATAACGTGGGTTTCGCCTGTCAGCAGAGGCATTTATTCGATAAGTTCTTTGATCTTGTGCGGTTGAGAGCCGATAGAACATGAGAGTTTCATATACTAACTAATCAACCTTGAACCTGAGGCCGGTTACTTGGCTTGTATATTTCCTGCATACGAATAAATTGTAAGAAGTTATCTCTCAGTTTGGCGGCGGCTTGCGAACCGCGCCCATCAGGTTCTTGCCTAACACTGCGGAAGCGCTCATCACGCCGCCGTAGAGAGCGCCGACGACGCCGAGGCTGGCTACATCCTGCCCGGTCAGGAAGAGGCCGCGGATGGGTGTGCGCGCGCCAAGTGTGCGCAGCGCGTAGCGTGCCGGTGTTGCGGCAATGCCGTAGATCTCTCCCTTCTCATAATTCATGAAATGGCGCGTCGTGGCGGGCGTGGAGAGTTCGGCGTGGGCGATGTGGCCGACAGCACGCGGGACCTGGCGAGCCAGCTCATCGAGGAGGCGCGAGGTAAATTGCTCTTTCAACTGGCCGTATTCCGCGCCACGATGCTTCCAGCGCTCATTGCCCCAGCGCGCGAAGGCGTCGTAGTGCAGCATGGTGATCACTTCGATGGTGCTCTTGCCGGGATGACGGCGGGCGAAGTCTGGGTCCTTGGCGGAGGGGAACGAGATGTAGACGGCTGGAAACCGCGCATTGTGATCGGCGGCGAATCGGCGCACGTTTTCGTCGTGGTCGAATCCGGGATAGACCCAGAGATTGGTGCCGGTAAGGCCGAGCTCTTCGGCGGTCGCGTCGAGCCCAACGTAGAGGCTCAAATGAGCCGTAGATGCGGGCAGCGCGCGCAGCGCTGCGCGCATGGGCACGACGGCGGACGTGTTTGCCGGAAGCAGAAGGTTAAAGGTGTTGTTTGCACCGGCGTCACTGATGACGATGGGCGCGCGGAACTCGCGCCCATCGACCATGCGCACGCCAGAGGCTCGGCCGCTGCTCAACACAATTTCTGCGACCTCGGCGCTGGTGACCACGGCTCCGCCTGCGGGCTCGATCTGCGGCACAATGGCTGCTGCAATGACGGACGCGCCGCCCACGGGATAGCTGGCGCCGGCGAAGTAATGTTCCACGATGGTGGCGTGGATGGCGAAGCTGCTCTGGGCCGGCGGGAGGCCATAGTCGCCCCACTGCGCAGTGAGCACGCCGATGAGTTCGCGGTTGCTGGTGATGGACTGGAGTACTTCGAGCGTGGTGCGGCGGGTCCAGCGCAGGTACGGCGCGCGCAGCAGCGAGCCGGCGATCGCTGCTGCGGGCGCGGGCACGATCTTCTCCGCATAGTAGAGTGCGGCGTAGCGATTGGCGGCGCGGACGGCGCGGATGTACAGGTCGATGGCCCGGCCCTCGGCGGGGAAGCTCTGCTTCAGGCTGTCACGCAACCGATCCATGCCGGCGACCAGGTCGAATCTGCGGCCGTTGATGAGGATGCGGTCGTAGACATCGGGCATGGCTTCCCACTGGACTGCTCCAGCAGTGAGGCGATCGAAGGCTCTGCGGACCGGTGAGCTCGGGTCCTGAACCTGGCCGATGTAGTGCAGGCCGACATCCCAGTCGAAGCCGGGGCGGTGGAAGGAGTGGGTGAAGCCGCCAGCGGCGTAATGGCGCTCCAGCACCAGCACACGCCTACCGGCGTGGATGCTGAGCATGGCTGCCGCGGTGAGCCCACCGATGCCGGATCCGATGACGATGGCGTCCCAGTTGTCGTTGAGCTGAGCCTGCTTGTAAGGCGTGGTCTTGCCGGTTGGCGCCATGCGCGGTCTCCGATTCCAGAGTCACATGGAGCGGAATTCTCCTTCATGTTGACAGTGACAACATCAGGGTAGGCCGGGATGTTGCTTCTGTCAACATAATCTGCTAAAAAAGCTCCATGATGTGCGCTTTGCCTTACCATCGCGAGAACTTGCGGGAGACCCTGCTCGAGGCGGCCGTGGCCCTGATCGGCGAGGCGGGGCCGCGGGGGTTCACGCTGCGCGAGGTGGCGCGCCGCGCGGGCGTCTCGCACAATGCGCCGTACCGGCATTTTCCTTCCAAAGACGACCTGTTGGCAGCGGTCGCCAGTGAGGGGTTTGAGCGGCTCACCGCCGCAATGCAGAAGTCGCTGGCTAAAGGCAAGACCCCCCTTGAGCGGTTGCAACTGTGCGGCTGCGGATATGTGGACTTTGCGCTCAAGTGGCCGCATCACTTTCTGGTGATGTTCGACCTGCCGACGGATTCGCCGAAGGGGTGCGAAGGAGAAGCGGTGGGCAGGGATGCTTTCGATGTGCTGATGGGCTGCATTGTGGCGGCGCAGCGGGCGGCCGATCTGCCGGCCGGCAATCCGCTCACCCTGGCCTGGACGGCATGGTCGCTGGTGCACGGCATTGCCAAGCTAGCGGTGGGCGGCAACCTGCCGCTGAGCCACGCGGCCACGCTCGCATTTACGCGCCAGGCGACACAGGTGCTAAGCGGCGGAATGCGGAACAAGACGGCGGCGCGATAGGTCCATTGCGCTAGTCGCGCCAGCGGAATGCGGCAGCCTGCCTTGGCGCCCGCACCGGTACAATCTTTGCAATGGCCATCTGGTACCGGCGGGTTTTTCTGCTCGCCATTCCGCTGATTCTCTCCAACCTGACGCAGCCGCTGCTCTCCACAGTGGATACGGTTTTGTCCGGCCATTTGCCGGGTGCGGCGGCGCTGGGCGGCGTGGCTGTGGGTGGCATATTTTTCAACTCCGTCTTCTGGACCTTCGGATTCCTGCGCATGAGCACTACGGGTCTGGTGGCGCAGGCCTATGGAGCGCGCGATCATTTGGCATTGCGGCTGCATTTTGCGCGGGCGTTGCTGGCCGCGGCGGCCATTGGAGCGCTGCTGCTGGCGGTGCAGGGACCGTTGATCGCGGTGTCGATCCGGCTACTGGGCGCGGGGCCGGAGGTGGCGCGGAATGCGGCGGCCTATTGCCAGATTCGCATCTGGTCAGCCCCGGCGGCGCTGGCCAACTACGTGATTCTGGGCTCGCTGCTGGGCCGGCAGCGGGCGCGCACGGCGCTGGCCATCCAGGCGGCCATCAACGTGGTGAATGTCTGCGTGGCGCTGGTTCTAGTGCTCCGGTTGCACTGGGGCGTGGCGGGGATTGCGACGGCGACCATGATGGCCGACTACGCGGGCCTGCTGATGGGCCTCGCCATCACGGTGCAGTCGAAAGCGTTATCCGGGGGACGAACGAGCGATGGCGCACGGGATCGCATCCGCTGGGCAGAGCTGATGCACGGGCCCAGCCTGCGCCACTTGTTCGCGCTGAATCGCGATCTGTTGCTGCGGACCCTGAGCCTGGTGGCGGCGTATGCGTGGTTTACGCGCTCCGGCGCACGCGAGGGCGACGCGATGCTGGCGGCCAACGCGGTGCTGCTGAATCTGCACTCCATTGCCTCGTACGCCCTGGATGGCTTTGCCAATGCAACGGAGGCGCTGGTGGGCGCAGCGGTGGGTGCGCGGCGGTTGATGGATTATCGCGCGGTGCTGCGCGCCTCCACCGTGGCCGCGGGGGTGGTGGCCGGACTCATGTCGCTCACCTATCTCGTGCTTGGCCGGGAACTGGTGGGCCTGTTCACGAACCTGGAGCCGGTGCGGGAGCTGGCCATCCGCTATTTGCCCTGGATGATCGCCATGCCATCGATCGCCGTGTGGGGATTTCAGCTGGACGGCATCTTCATTGGAGCCACACGAGCCCGCGATCTGCGCGACTCGATGGTGGTCTCCTTTGTCGGTTATCTGGGCCTGGCAATCGCGCTGGAACACTGGTTCGGAAACTCGGGGTTATGGTGCGCCTTCCTCTGCTTCATGGTGCTGCGCGGCGCCACGCTGGGGCTGCGGCTGCCGGGCATCGAGAGGAGCTTTGCCGAGGCGCCGCAACCGGCGGTCGCGTGGATCGGCAGTTGACAGCGGTTTGAAGGGGCCGCTCCTGTATCCTGAAGATCGCTGTTGCTCTTCTCCCATGTCTTCCGCCGCGGCGGAAGACCCATGGGGCACCCACCTCTTTCCATGTTGAGTTTCGTGGTTTCCCATCTTTGCGACGAAGGGTAGTTGCAAAGATGGGACACGGATCTGATTCGCTAAACCGAAAATTCCTGCATCCTATGCGTTATACGACACAGTTTTTGCTTTCGGCCATGGCGGCGGAGCAGTTTCCTGCTCCGGATCTGCCGGAGATTGCCTTTCTGGGCCGTTCCAACGTGGGCAAGTCGAGCCTGCTGAACGCGCTGACGGGCGAGAAGGCGGCCAAGGTTTCCTCCACGCCGGGACGCACGCGGGCCATCAACTTTTTTGCGCTGCTGGATCCGAATGGGCGACGGCAGCTGATGTTTGCGGACCTGCCGGGTTATGGCTACGCAAAGATTTCGAAGTCGATCTCGGCTGGGTGGCCGGCGTTTATCGAACCCTACCTGGCCATCCGCTCCACACTGAAGCTGTGCATCTGTCTGGTGGACTCGAACGTGCCGCCGCAACAGAGCGACCGGCAGCTGATCGACTGGCTGCGCGCGGCAGGCCGGGACTTTGCGGTGGTGGCCACCAAGATTGACCGGCTCAGCGGCAACGAGCGCACGCGCAACCTGCTGGCGCTGAAGAAGGGCCTGGAACTGGACGAAGTGCTGTCCATCTCGGCCAAGACCGGCTACGGCATGAAAGAACTGTGGAGCCGGATTGAAGCGGCCGGGAGCAGCGCGGTGGGTTAGCGGTCCGCGAGACAGCGGGCATTTGTGCTTTCCCACCCTTGTATGTTGCGTTCAGAGGCGTAACGATGTTGCGTTTCGGCGGAGAGGCCGTTCCCACCCTAGGCCAGCGTGAGTTGAGCCTGATCGCAAGATCGGCCGCCGTCCCTCTCTTGCTACG
>Ga0302320_10003459_pt1 | contig 36752 bp, 28 predicted proteins | sample Bog_T0_3_FD_202130 | JGI IMG/M metagenome (GOLD analysis project Ga0302320, IMG submission 202130) | Peat permafrost microbial communities from Stordalen Mire near Abisko, Sweden - Bog_T0_3 | ecosystem: Environmental > Terrestrial > Soil > Wetlands > Peat | place: Sweden: Abisko, Stordalen Mire...
GGGCAATTATGATTACGAGGTCTTGCTGGGCGAGGCCGACGACATCACGCGCGGGCTGGAACTGTAAAAAATCCCGCTGGGGTCGCATGTATCTCGCTTACCGCTTACGATCGAACTGCCGGTGATGTCGTTGGGGAGGAGGTCGGGCGTGCATTGGATGCGTTTGAAGGAGCAGCCGACACTCGCGGCCAGCGCGCGCGCGAGCATCGTCTTGGCCACGCCCGGCACGTCCTCCAAGAGCAGATGGCCCTCGGCGAAATAGGCCATCAACGTGAGTTCGATTTCCGCGCGCTTGCCGATGATGACTTTTTCGATGTTGGCGAGGATGCGTTCGGCCAGCGGCGCGACGGGCGAGTTTCCGGGTTCCCGTTCCGCCGGGCCGCGATAGGCGGACTTGGGGATGCGAAAGGTGGGGGTCTCGGCGCGGTCGAGGGTGGTTTTGGCGCGGCAGTTCGGACAGACGGCCTCGCGTCCCAACAGGTCGTTAGGAAACTCGATGTGCTGTCCGCAAGCGGCACAGATTGTCTTTGCCATAATGAGTGCTCCTTGTGTTTGCCCATAACGATGGCCCATTGGGGCGGTGTGTCAAGGGAAAAGACGCTTTGAGAATTGGTTATTGAGGATTTGTTATTGGTTATTGGGCCGTTATGCTACCAACCATGCGAAGTTGGATTTATATTGTGCTGGCGGGGCTGGGGCTGGCGGGGCAGGGCAGGGGAGATGCGGTGGATGATTTGATGCGGGAGGCAATGCGGCAGCATCCGATTCCGGGGGTGGCCCTGGTCGTTGTCCGGGGCGGCAAAACCGTCAAGACGGCGGCTTACGGGATGGCAAGGCTGGAAACGGGGACGGCCGTCATTCCACGGCTCGATCCCGACACGTCGGGACCCTACCGTGAAGCGGGGACGCCCGCCACGGCGGAAAGCGTTTTTGAAATTGGATCGGTGACCAAGCAGTTCACGGCCGCTGGCATCCTCGTGCTGGCACAGGAGGGGAAGTTGAGCGTGGATGACAAAATTGCGGGGCATCTCAAGGGCGCGCCGGCAAGCTGGAGGCAAATCACGATCCGTCACTTGTTGACACATACTTCGGGGCTGAAGAATTACACGGGGTTGGACGGATTTGAGGTGTCGCGGCATTTGACCCAGGAGCAGTTTGTCGGCAAGATCGCGGCACTGCCGCCGGATTTTGCGCCGGGGGAGAAATGGGCTTATTGCAACACGGCTTATAATCTGCTGGGCTACGTCATCGAGAACACAAGCGGGAAGAATTACGCGGATTTTTTGCGGCAGAAAATCTTCGGCCCACTGGGAATGACGGCGACCGGCTTGCGGGAGGCGGGCGGCAATCTGCCGGGGCGGGCGGCCGGGTATGAAACCAACCGGGCGGGGCAGTTCCTCGGGCGGGGCACCAATCTGACGGATGTTTTTTCCGCCGGGGCGCTGGTCTCGACGGTGGGGGACTTGGCGAAATGGAACGCGGCGCTGGACACCGATGCAATCCTCACGGCTGCCAGCCGCGCGCAGATGTGGACGCCGGTGAAATTAAACGACGGCTCGACGCATCCTTACGGTTTCGGCTGGTTTCTGGAGCCGTGGCACGGCCATGCTAACATCGGCCACAGCGGCTCGACATCGGGTTTTTCGGCTAGTTTCCAGCGGTTCCCGGAGGCGGGGCTGACGGTTATACTGCTGACGAATTCGGATGAGTTTGACATCGCGACAAAATTGGCGAGGGAGATTGCGGAATTGGAAATGGGGAATCCTAAGTAACGCCGGCAACTTGGAATCCCTCCTTTTCGAGGAAAGAGCGGATTTTGGCGGGTTGGTTGCCTTGAAGTTCGATGCAGCGCTGGCGAACGGTGCCGCCGCATCCGCAGGCGTTGCGAAGACGCCGGCCCAGTTCCTCGATGGTGGAAAGGCCGATGTGAGGGGCGAAATCGTCAACGACGATGACGACTTTGCCGCCGCGATGGGCTGTTTCGCGGCGCAATACCACGCGGCCGGGTTTGAGAATGCGGGGAGCGGACGGGGTGGATGGCGCGGACGGGGTTGGGCCGGGAGGGAGGCCGTCGGATTTCAATGCGGCGAAGGGATCGTTCAAGACCGGCGGGCTGCCGGCGGGGAAGCGGGTTTTGTCGTTTTTGGACATGTCAAGAATGGTTTGATCGTATAGAGGGATGTATAGACGCTGGCAGGCCCGGGTTCAAGATTGGAGTGTTGGGACTGCGGCTCAGTGGCGCATCTCACATTTGTCGCTCGAAGAGACCGTCGAGCCAGAAGGTAAGCTCGACAAGGCTGAGAGACCTCCCGGAGCCGCTTCAAAATCCATTTTTTGCTCGACATTGGACAAAGCCGAATTTATTCTACCCGCATTGAGGCTTCCAATGCGGGTAGAATAAATTCAAGGCAATCATACCGGGAACGGTGTCTCTCGCCTTTATCGGGATTTTCTGTCGCGATCCTCTTTCCTTGGGGCGTGGTGTTGAGTATTATTATTTTGTTCTCCGCGCCGCGCGAAAAGCCACGCTCGACAAAGGCGAGATGCGACTGCGGCTCAGGGGCGCATTATATCTTGTGCGGCACAGCGGGGCGGAACAGAATAATTTCGCTGAAAGTTATGTTGACATTTCCCGGTCGTTTTACGGTGCTGGCCTTCACCGTCCCTGCTCTACTGACGGCAGCGCTGCCGGCGCGCGGCGCCCCGACGAAGCTGGTCGAGGAGTCGCCGCGGCAAATCACGAACGTCGCGCCGGGAGTGTGGCTGGTGGATTTTGGACGGGAAGCGTGGGGCAACTTGCGGCTGGCGGCGGCGTCCACAAGCACGAACCGGGTCGTTGTTCATTTCGGCGAGGCGCTGAGGGATGGACGGATTGACCGTCATCCGCCGGGATCGGTGCGCTATGCAAAGACGGAGGTTTTGCTTGACGGGACAAATCCGGTGATCGCCGCGCCGGCGGCGGACAAACGCAACACTACTCCGCCCGCCGTGCTGACGCCTCCCGAATGGGGCGTAGTGCTGCCGTTCCGGTGGGTGGAAATTGAAGGATGGCCTGGAAAATTGGTTGCGGAACAGGTGCGGCGGCGCGCGGCTTTCGCCAGCACCTGGGATGATGACGCGGCGGAGTTCAGGTCGTCTGATGAGATGCTGAACCGGATTTGGGAATTGTGCCGTTATTCGATCAAGGCCACAACATTTGCTGGGGTTTATGTGGATGGCGACCGCGAGCGCATTGCGTACGAGGGGGACGCTTACCTGGATCAGTTGGGGCATTACGCGAGTGATTCCGACCCGCAGATGGCGCGGGATACTTTTGACCGTCTTATGAAATATTCGACATGGCCGACGGAGTGGGTGCCGCACATGATTTTCATTGCGCACGCGGACTGGATGCAGACCGGCGACGCGAAATGGCTCACGGCACGCTACGACGGGCTGAAATCGAAGCTGTTGCTGGAGCGCGCGGGGCCGGACGGGCTGATCACCAGTTCGGCGGCGCAAATCAAACGGGGTGACCTTGTTGACTGGCCGGAGGGGGAACGCGACGGTTATGTGTTTACGGGCGTCAATACGGTGGTGAACGCCTTTCACCTGCGCGCGCTGGCAATGATGGTAGATCTGGCGCGGGCGGCTGGGAAAACGAAGGATGCGGAGGAGTTCGCCCGGCGCGAACAAGCGACGCGGGCGGTGTTCCAGGAAGAACTTTTTGACCCGGCGCGCAAACTTTACCGCGACGGGGAGGGGACGGATCACATTTCGCTTCATGCGAATCTTTTTCCGCTCGCATTCGGGCTGGTTCCCGTGGAGGACCGGGCGCACGTGGCCTCGTGGCTGGGGGAGCGCGGGATGGCCTGCTCGGTTTATGCGGCGCAGTATTTGATGGAAGCCTTGTTTGAAAATGACTCAGACTCGACGGCGCTTGGATTGATGGCCGCGCCGACGGACCGGAGTTGGCGGCATTTCGTGGAAAGCGGCGCTACAATCACATGGGAGGCGTGGGATCAGCGTTACAAACCGAACCTGGATTGGACGCACGCATGGGGCGCGGCGCCTGCGAATTTACTGCCTCGCTTTGTGCTGGGGGCACAACCGCTTTCGCCCGGATGGAGCCGGGTGCTGATTCGTCCGCACACGGGAATGCTGGCTTTCTGCACCGGGAAAATCCCGACGCCGCGGGGGCCGGTGACCGTGAATTGGAAACGCGGGCCGGATTTCACTTTGACGTACGGGCTTCCACCCGGAACGGCCTGCCATTTGGAGGTTCCGGCGACGGCGGGTTCGCGGGGGGTGTTTCTTGGCGACCGGATGCTTCGGGCACATCGCGAGGGCGGGTGGTGGATCGTGGAGGAGGAGTTTGCGGTCGCGGGGACGGTGGAGGTAAGGTGATAGTGGTGATTGGATGAAAAAGCTCGTTTTTTATCAATTGATTCTGGCGGCGTGGGTGGCGCAGGCGGCGGCAGCCGACGTGTTTCGGGTCGCCACGTTTAATGTGGAGAATTATGTGGATGGCCCCGGCGGTTCGCGCCCGCTCAAGACGACGGCGGCGCGGGCGAAAGTGTGCGAGAGTATTGTGGCGCTGAAACCGGATGTGATCTCGTTGCAGGAAATGGGGTCCACCAACGCGCTGATGGAATTGCAGGCGGCGCTGAAGGAGTCGGGACTGGATTTGCCGTTCTGGGACCATCTCACCGGATACGACACGAATATCCATCTGGCGCTGTTGAGCCGGTTTCCGATTGTGGCGCGGCATCCGCACACTAATGAAAGTTATTTGCTTGGGGCGAGGCGATTTTACGTGAGCCGGGGCTTCATGGAAGACGACATTCGAGTCAATGCGAATTATCGTTTCACGCTGATCGCCGCGCATTTGAAGTCGAAGTTGGCGTCGGGGATCGCGGACGAGCAAGAGTGGCGCGAGGAGGAGGCGGTGGTGTTGCGACGGGTGATTGATGCGCGGCTGGCGTCCGAACCGGAAGGGCGGCTGGTGGTGCTGGGGGATTTCAACGACACGCAGGATTCGCGGACGATGAAAAGCATCCTGGGCAAGGGGAAGACGGGGTTGTTCGACACGCGCCCAGCGGAGCGCGCCAGCGGGAGCGGCGGGGCGCAGGGGACGGGTGATCCAGCCCAGCGGCGCCGGACGACGTGGACGGATTTCTATGCTGCGGAGGATTCTTACAGCCGGGTTGATTACATTCTCATCAGCCAAGGCATGGAGCGGGACTGGCGTGGGGAGGAGACTTATGTGTTAAATTTGCCGGATTGGGGAGCGGCGTCGGATCATCGGCCGCTGGTGGCGGGGTTCGTGGCGGCGGGAAAGTGATGGGGAATTGCGGATTGTGGATTGCGGATTGCGGATTGCGGATTTGGTCCTCATCTGACGCATCACTCGGATTGGCCCCGTGATTTTGGCGATATCCGGCGCGCTAAATATGGATTTCGCGGAAGCGCTTCGCGATGTCATTTCGCCCGGCTGCGAGGACGGCGAGGTCAGCCGCCAGGGATAGGATGGCCCAAATAAACGGAAATGCGAACCAAGGATGAATTGCCCTGGAATAAACCATGCCCATTATCCACAGCAGACTCACCACTGAGGAGACCAGGCCTGGCAGGAGAACCGCCCACCAAAATGAGAGCATGATAATGCGGATGGGTTTTCGCCCAGACAATCCGAGCCTCATGCTCAACCAACTCATGGCGTAGGTGTCCATTACGAAAAAGCCACCCGCGATCAGGTAAAGACAGACAGCCATCTGGAGGCCTTCCGAATAGCCATGCGGCACCTGGCTCAAGAGTCTGTTCATAAAGAGCAAATCCACCAGCACGACCGCGGCTACCGGCGCGGCGAACTGGCGCCACAAGGCCCGGCGCTGGCCGCGGACAATTTGCTCTTCGCTCAGGGGCGTGGTGAGCAGGAGTTCCAGCGCGCCGCTGCGGCGGTCCTCGGCGAAACAGCGGCACGCCTCGAACGCCACCCACATTTTGAAGATAAAATGGACGACGGTGATCCAGAGGAAGTCATTTGGCTCGTCGAAGAGGCGGGGACGGCCGCCATCGTTGAAGAGTTTTCCGCTTGCGAACCAGGAAGCGGCGGCGAGGGCCAGAAACAGCCACGGGGCAAAATACTTGGCGCGGGGACGGGCGGCGCGCCAGAGGAAGGGATTGATGTCAAGCAGTTTTAGGCGGACTGCGGCCTGCGCGGCGGCGCTTCCTTGAAGAAGCGCGCGGCATCGGTCGCGCCACTTGCCGCGCCTAGGGCCAGCGACCGTTTCCTGCCAGGTGCGCGGGACAATCCAGCAGGCCAGGAGCAGGAAGAACCAGGAATAGAGTTGGGTGATGAGGGCATTCCACCAGAAGGCGGCGGGGGGCAGCGGCCCCGTCTGGTAGTTATCCTCAAAGGCTGTGATGCAGCCGTATATGGGACAGGGCAGGGATAACCATTGCGGATCGAATCTGTCAGGAACTAGGGCGAGTATTATGGCATGCGAGCCGGACAGCATCGAGGGGTACACCAATTGGTAGAGCAGCGGCCAAGCCAGCACGGTGACCAGGCTGATCAGAACCGCGAGGACCAGTGCGCGGTGATCCTGGCGGCAGACCGAGGAGGAGAACATGCCGACGCTCAGGAAGAAGAAAAGGAGATTGGCCGAAACGAGCGCGACGCGCCAGACTTCGCCGTTGCCCACGCCGCCCATCAGCAGGGGAATGGCCAGCACGGGCAGGACGGCCAGAATGCTATAGGCGGCATGGAGCGAAGTCGCGGCGAGTTTTCCGAAGACGACATCGTAGCCGCGCAAATCGGTGAGGAAGAGCAGGCCCATCGTTCCTTCCCTTTTTTCCGTGCTCAGGCAACTACAGGTCAATTGGGTGCCAACAATGGCGATGCAAACGAACAGCAGCACGGCCAGCGTCGCGAACAATTCGGACCCAATTTCGCGCGGATCGGCCCGGCCTTCCATTAGTAAAACGAAGCAGGCCACAAGGAGGGCGAGAAGGGCCGCGCTGAACCGCCGCCAGTAGGTCCACCGCCGGCGCGAGGCAGCGCGCAGTTCGCGTGCAACGATGGGGAGAAAAGTCATTCAATTGCGGATTTCGGATTTCGGATTTCGGATTCCATGCATGCCGGTAGGGGGAGACTCTGTCGAGCCGCGACTCGATTTTGAACAGGAGGAAACAGGAAACAGAGATTCTTCCTTCGTTGCCTTTGTTTGCTTCTGTTGCATTTCACTCTTCACTCTTCACTCTTCTCAATTCGCCCAGAGGTTGTTGCTTGAGTTGGCGGAAGGTCTCGCCCTGGGCGCACAGTTCGGCGCGGCGGGCGTCGTCCAGGGCGGGGTCTTCCAGGCGGCGGCGCACTTCGGCGAGCTGGCGGTCTATGTGTTTGTCACGCAGGTTTTTGACGACGCCGGCGCGCGTGGGGGAGCCTTTGATCTGCTCTTCCGGGTTGGGCATCGGGCGCGTGTCAACCAGAAGTTCTGTGATGAGATTCTGCCACGCGGGGTTGTTCGTTTCGGACAGCCACTCCTTCACCCCCGGCCATGAGTGAGCTGCCTCCAACCGGAGGCGCGCCCCCAGGATATCGCGGACCACCGGGTGGGCGAGCCATTCCGAATCCAGATGCGCGGCAGTCCATTCCACGAAGGAGTCGTTTTCCAGGAGCAGGCGCAGGAGGCCGGCTTCCTGGGGCGAAGGGCGGGGGATGTTTTCCGCTTCGGGTTCGGGTTGGTCTTCCCGGGCGGAGGGGGAGGAGCGGGAGGTTTTTTTGAATTCCTGTCGCACGGAATCGGAGGAGACGCCGAGGCGCAAGGCGGTTTTTTGGGCGTAGGTGTCGAGCAGGACGGCGCTGCCGGTTTTGTGGACGGCTTCGGACATGGCCAGGACAACGGCGTGGCAACCGCGGTCGGTGGTGAGGTTGTTGGAGGCGCACAGTCGGTCCAAATAGTAGTCAAAGAAGCCGGGCGCTTTCTGAATCAGTTCCGCGAAGGCCGGGCCGCCAAATTCCTTGATGAAGCTGTCCGGGTCGTGCGGCGCGGGAACGGAGGCGACGCGGATGGCGAGGCCGGAGGCCAGGAGGCTATCAAGTGATCGGACTGCGGCGTTCTGGCCGGCGGTGTCGGAATCGAAGCAGAGGACGACCTCGCCGGCGTAGCGTTTGAGGATGCGGGCGTGGTCGGCGGTGAGGGCGGTTCCCTGCGGAGCAACGATATTCTTGACACCGCCCATGAAACACGCGATTAGGTCAAGCTGTCCTTCGCAAACGACGGCGCACTTAGCGTCGAGGATGGCGCGCTTGGATTTGTCCAGGCCGAACATGACGCGGCCCTTGGTGAAAATGAGGCTTTCGGGCGAGTTGACGTATTTGGCGGTCTTTTCGTCGCCGCTCAACACCCGGCCGCTGAAGGCGATGACGCGCCCCTGTTCGTCGCAGATGGGAAAAATCAAACGGCCGCGAAAGCGGTCGTAATAGTGGTCGGAGCCTTCCTTGCGGAGAATCAGCCCGGCCTGCTCGACGGCGGGGGCCTCGAAATGTTTGCTCTTAGCCCAGTTGACTGTGTCGTCCCAGAGGTCGGGGGCGTAGCCGATGCGGAAGAGTTGGACCGCGTCGGCGGAGACGCCGCGTTTGGCGAGGTAATCGCGGGCGATTTGGGCGGCGGGATCGCCGGCGAGGGCGGTTTGCCAGCGCTGGGTGATTTGTTCGTGGATGTTGAGGAACTGGTCTTTGAGATGGCGCGATTGCGGCTGGCCTTCCGGGGATTCGTCTTCCAGCGGGATGCGGGCGCGTTCAGCCAGACGCCGGACGGCGTCCATGAAATCTATGTTTTCGTATTCTCGAACAAAGGTAAAGACGTCGCCGCCCTTGTGGCAGCCGAAGCAATGAAAGAACTGGCGCTGCGGGCTGACGTTGAAGCTGGGAGATTTTTCCCTGTGGAAGGGGCACAGGGCGACGAAGTTCGCCCCGGCGCGCTTGAGCGGGATGTAACCGCCGATGACGTCCACAATATCGTTTGCGGCGCGGATTTGTTCTTTAGTGGCGGCGGAGATCATGTCTCAAGTGCGTCGCCGGACCTGTGCCCCAATCCGATTTGATCTTTGGGGCGGATGAAAACATTTCACCGGTTGTCCGGCGGCGTGTCCATTATTTGGACGATTGCATGGTCACGTCAATGGCGTCCTGCAACTTTTTCTTGAGGGAATCGGTGTTGGTGGTGGTTTGCGTGGGACCGAAGGTGGGGATGAGAATATCGGGCAGATTCGTCTGGACCGTCCTTCCGGTGAAGGACTGGGCAAAAATGGCCTGCTCAATGCAGCCGTACACGTAACGGGGCGGATGAATGTCGTCGAGATTCTTCTTCATTTGCACGTTAATGCCGTCCAGTTCGGCCTGGGTGACAACGCGGGAGTGCATGATGGCCAGTAGGACGAGGGCCATGCAGGCATAGCGCGTCACCCCGGCGAGTATCCCCAGATAGTACTCGAATCGGCCGAAAACGTCGCTGCCGGTCAGTTTTTCGCCAAGCCAATGCTTGAGCAGGGCGAAGACCAGGGCAGTGCCGAAGGCGATCACGCCATAGGCCATGACGCAGGCCCATAGGCCGTGGATGGCGCCGTCGGTGGATTGGCGGATATAGGAGGCCAAGGGCTGGTTGAAAAAACCTCCCAAGAGGACGATGCCGATCCATTGGAGCACCGGCAGAAGCTCCTGGGTCATTCCGTGCTTGCGCCCGCGCAGAAACCCGACCACGAGCCAAACCACCAGAATCCCGTCAACCCATCCGAAGGGCAGATTAACCATAAAATCGTGAGCTTGGTCGACCATAATGCAATAAACGCAGCAAGTTCCTTGCCGGTTTGCGACCAAAGTCGTGGACGAGAGGAATGCCCTGAACTTCCGGGATCGCCGCTGGGGCGCAGCCCCATGCTTCGTTTCTTCCCGCACACTCAGTGCTAGACTCACGGGGAGCGGTTCGCTAGTTTTCTGGCCAGATGCCTGATCTTGCGATACCGCCGACAACGCCGCCATCCAAGGGGGCCGTCTTCGTACGGCGCCTGACCAGTTTCACGATCCTCTGGACCGTTGTGCTGGCGGCGCTTTTCTCACCCTACAAGGTGGTCTCCGACTATTTCTTCCTGGCCATCATGGTGTTTCTGGCGGCGGCGGGTCTGACGGAGTTTTACGGGATGGTGCGCAAATTGGGGCATGAATGTTACGCCGGATGGGGCGTGTTCGGTGGCGTGCTGCTGCTGGGGGCCACGTTCGTGTATGTCTCCGGCCAATTCGGCCTGTCTGCCGGGCCGTCGCGGGTCAACGATTTTGAAAGCTGTTTCCTTATCCTGTTTGTGCTGGGATTGTGCATCCGCCAGTTCCTTTCCCGCCACCCCGGCACGGGCATCGCGGCCATCAGCACGACGCTCTTCGGTCTGATGTACGTGCCGTGGCTGTTGAACTTCATTCAAAAGATCAACTTCTTCAGCCCCCCCGTCGAGGGCCATTATTACCTGCTGTATTTCGTGCTCGTCACCAAGTTCAGCGATTGCGGGGCTTACGCGGTCGGATCGCTGATCGGGAAGCACAAGATGATACCCCGCATCAGCCCCGGCAAAACATGGGAGGGCTTCGCCGGCGCAATCGTGGTCTCCACGGCTGCCAGCGTCTTGTTCGCGTCACTGGCGGGCCGGCATCTGGTCGGGATGACCCCTCTTCACGCCGTCATTCTGGGCGTCATTTTGAGTCTGGCGGCGGTGGTGGGCGATCTGATCGAATCGCTTTTCAAGCGCGAGGCCGGGCTGAAGGATTCGGGCCATCTTTTCCCCGGCATCGGAGGAATCCTCGACTTGCTGGACAGTTTGCTCTTCAATGCGCCGTTGATGTATTTGTATTTGCGGCACATTCTGACCTAATGAAAAACGTCGTTTTGCTCGGTTCCACCGGCTCCATTGGCACGAGCACCTTGAAGGTGGCGGAGGATTTGCCCGGCCACATCCGCCTGATCGGCCTGGGGGCGGGCAACAATGTCGAACGCCTTCTCAAGCAAGCCCTCCATCATCATCCGGCCGCTGTGTCCATCGGCGATCCGGCCAAGGCCGCCGAATTGCAGGTGGCGCTCGGCGCGGCGGTCCGGGTTTTTTCCAACGCCGAAGGCCTGATCCAGTTGGCCACGCTGCCGGAGGCGGACATTGTCTTGATCGCCATTGTGGGCACGGCGGGTTTGCAACCGGCGCTAGCGGCGATCCGCGCCGGCAAGGACATCGCGGTCGCCTCCAAGGAAATCCTCGTCATGGCGGGGGAAATCGTCATGCGCGAGGCCCGCGAGCACGGTGTGCGCGTCTTGACGGTGGACAGCGAGCATTCGGCCATTTTCCAATGCCTGGACGGCAAGCCCTCCAAGTCCGTGCGCGCCCTATGGTTGACGGCATCGGGCGGCCCTTTCCGGCTGACGCCGAAAGAGGATTTTTCGGCCATCACGGTCGAGCGGGCGTTGAAGCATCCTTCGTGGGTGATGGGACGCAAGATCACGATTGATTCGGCGACCCTTTTCAACAAGGGCCTGGAAATGATCGAGGCGCGCTGGCTTTTCGACATTGAAATGGGGCGGGTCAAAGTAGTGGTCCATCCGCAGAGTGTGGTGCATTCGATGGTGGAGTTCGTGGACGGTTCCATTCTGGCCCAGATGTCCACGCCCGACATGTGCCTGCCGATTCAATATGCGCTGACCTATCCCGACCGGGTCGCAAGCCAGAGGGTGCGGACCGATCCAACGCGGCTCGGCCAATTGACTTTCGAGCCGCCGGACCCGGAACGGTTTCCCGCGTTGGATCTGGCGCGCAGGGCAGGCGAAATTGGCGGGACCTTCCCCGCGGTGTTGAACGCGGCCAATGAAGCCGCTGTGGAAGCGTTCGTCGCCAAGCGCATTAATTTCCCTCAGATCAGCGAGCGCGTGGCCTCCGTGATGGGGCGTCACAACGTGGTCGAACACCCGGACCTCGCCCAGATCCTGGAAGCGGATCGCTGGGCGCGCCACGAAGCAACGCATTGAATCTTTATCTTACATTAGAGCCAGCCAAAGATATTTGAAATTGTGGCAGAGTGGCGCTGCCGTGCCGCCCTGCGATTCAGGGTTTGGCATTTCTTGAAAGGAACCGTTTTTATGAGAAGCAGAACACTTTTGGTTGTGATGATTGGGATGCTTGCCGCGGGGGCGGGTGTCGCGCAGCAGCCTGTGCCGGTGAAGGTTGAACAGGGACTGGTGCAGGGCGTTTCCGAAGACGGGTTGACGGTGTACCGTGGCGTCCCATTTGCGGCACCGCCAGTCGGCGACCTGCGCTGGCGCGCTCCCCTCGCGGCCGCGAAATGGGAAGGGGTGCGGCAAGCCACCAACTTCGCTCCCGGAGCCATGCAAGGATCGAGGCCTCCCTCTGGAATGAGCGAGGATTGCCTTTTCTTGAACGTTTGGACGCCGGCGAAATCCGCGAGTGAGCATGTCCCGGTGCTGGTCTGGATTTATGGCGGCGGATTCGGCGCAGGGGCCACATCCGAGCGGAATTACAGCGGGGAGAAGCTGGCCAAGAAGGGCGTGGTGCTGGTGAGCATCGCCTACCGGGTGGGGCAGCTTGGTTTTCTGGCGCACCCGGATTTGAGCGCGGAGACCACGAATCACGTTTCGGGGAATTACGGGCTGCTGGATATGATCGCGGGCCTGCAATGGGTGCGGAAGAATATCGGGGCCTTTGGCGGCGACCCTGCGAAAGTGACGATATTCGGCGAATCGGCAGGGGGGATCGCGGTGAGCATGTTGTGCGCGTCGCCGCTGGCCAAAGGGTTGTTCGATGGCGCAATTTCGCAAAGCGGCGGGTCGTTCGGGCCGCCGCGGCCCACAACGATGCCAGGGGAGAACTTGAAGCGGCTGGCCGATGCGGAGCGATCCGGGGACGCCTACGCCAAGAGCGCGGGAGTTTCGTCTATCGCGGAATTGCGGAAGATCGCCGCCGACAAGCTACCTGCGGCCGGGCGAGGGCAGGGGATGGCGTGGCCGATTATTGACGGGTGGGTGATACCGGATCATCAATACAAGCTGTACGAGGCGGGGAAGTACAATGACACGCCAATTCTGGTGGGCTACAATTCCGACGAGGGCGCGAGCTTCTCGCCGCCGGCGACGCCGGATGCCTATATCGCCAGCGTCAAGGCGCGTTATGGCCCTTCGGCGGAGAGTCTTTTGAAGGCGTATCCCTCCGGCTCCGGGACGGTTGCGAAGACGGCGCGCGACTTGACCCGCGATACGACATTCGGCTGGCACACGTGGACATGGGCGCGGCTGCAGGCGAAGACGGGAAAATCCAAGGTTTTCTATTACTATTTCGATCAGCACCGGGAATATCCTGAAGGCTCGCCCCAGGCGGAACGCGGTTCGCCGCACGGCGCGGATGTGCCGTACGTGTTCGAGCATCTGAACACCAACAGTCCGCAGACGAGCAAGACGGACTTGGACATTTCGGACGCCATGTCCACCTATTGGGTGAACTTCGCCAAGCGGGGCGATCCGAACGGCGATGGCGTTCCCGCGTGGCCGGCCTTCAGGGACGCCAGCCCGGTGGTGATGTATTTCAGTCAGACGCCGCACACAGGGCCCGTGCCGAGCGCGGAGGCGCTCAAGAGTCTGGATGCGTATTTCGCTTGGCGGCGGACGCCAGAGGGCGAGGCTTTTGTAAAATAGCATCGCATTTTGCGGGAGCGCCGGGGATGGGGTATATTCCGGTCGTTATGAAAATTAGAAGGTCAAACGAGCGGGGCCACTTCAATCACGGGTGGCTGGAGACGTATCATACTTTCAGCTTCGCGGATTATTACGATCCGCAATGGATGGGCTACCGCAGCCTGCGGGTCATCAACGACGACCGCGTAATGCCCGGGGAAGGGTTTGGGACCCATCCGCATCGGGACATGGAGATCATCACCTACATGTTGAGCGGGGAGTTGGAGCACAAGGATTCGATGGGCAACGGGCGCGTGATCCGCACTGGGGAGGCGCAGTACATGGCGGCGGGGCGCGGGGTGACGCACAGCGAATTCAATCCGAATGCGGACGCGGCGGCGCATTTGTTGCAAATCTGGATTCAGCCCGATGAAAAGGGCGTCGCGCCGCGCTACGCGGAGAGGTCGCTTGCGGCGGCGGTGACCGGGAAGTGGCATCTTGTGACGAGCAAGACAGGCCGGGATGGGTCAATAGCCATCCATCAGGACGCGGATCTTTGGCTGGCGAAATTGGATCCGGGGCAGAAAGTAGCGCACGAATTGGCCCCAGCCCGTTACGCCTGGCTGCACGTGGCCGAAGGCCGGGTGGCCGTCAACGGAAAGGAACTGGCCGCCGGAGATGCCGCCGCTTTGGAAGGACGGAGCGCGGTGGAGGTGGAGGCTTTGAACGAGTCGCAGGTTCTTTTGTTTGACATGAACTGAAAGCGCAGGAAAGATTTTGTTCCTTATTTGACGGGCTTCCTTTAAAACGTAGCCATGCCATCTGAGAATGAACAGGGCGGAGGCGGGACAGGTGCGGGCTTTCAGCCTTATGTCCCCGCCGGCACGCGCATGGCGGAATGCACGCCGCGCGCGATCATTCTGGGAACGGTGCTGGGGGTCGTTTTCGGGGCGTCGTCGCTTTACCTGGTGCTGAAGGTTGGAATGACGGTCAGCGCCTCGATTCCGGTCGCGGTGATTTCGCTGACTCTGTTCCGGCTGTGGGCGCGGCTCTTCAAGGGTTTCGGAGCGAGGGACGCGACCATCCTCGAAAACAATATTGTCCAAACAGCCGGTTCGGCCGGGGAATCCATCGCGTTTGGGGTGGGTGTCACGATGCCGGCGATTCTGATTTTGGGCTACGATCTGGAGATGACGCGGGTGATGTTGGTCGCGCTGCTGGGGGCGTGGCTTGGCATTTTGATGATGATTCCGCTGCGCCGGGCGTTGATTGTGCAGCAGCACCACGAATTGAAATACCCGGAAGGGACGGCTTGCGCGGAGGTGCTCAAGGCGGGGGAGGGGGGAGTCTTGAATCAGCGAATCAGTGAGTCAGGGAGTCGCGTGGAGGCGGGCAAGGCGGGAGGGGCGGCTGTTTTTGGCGGGTTCGGCGTTGGGCTGGTCTATAAGGCGGCGATGTCGGCGTTCAAGGTGTGGAAGGATACGCCGGAGAAAATTTTTGGCGCTCCTTTCACAGGCGGCTCTATTGCGGCGGAAATATCGCCGGAGCTTTTGGGCGTTGGGTATGTCATCGGGCCGCGCATTTCGGCCATCATGGCGGCGGGAGGGGTGTTGTCCTATCTGGTGCTGATTCCGATGATCAAGTTTTTCGGACAGGGAGCGGCGGAGGCGATTGCGCCAGGGCGAATTCCGATCAAGGACATGGCGCCGGATGATGTTCGGGGGGCGTATATACTTTACATTGGCGCGGGGGCGGTGGCGACGGGCGGGATCATCAGTCTGGGCCGCTCGCTGCCGCTGATTTGGCGGGGCATACGGGCGGGGCTGTCGGATTTTGGCGCGTCGGCCAAACAGGCGCGGGCGGGCGCGTTGCGGACGGAGCAGGACCTTTCGATGAAGTTCGTGGGCCTGGGATGTCTTGGGCTGATCGCGGCGATTTGGGCGGCCCCGTCGCTGCACATGAATCTGGCGGGTGCGGTTCTCATAGTGCTGTTCGGTTTTCTTTTCGTCACGGTATCATCGCGGCTCACCGGGGAAATAGGGTCGTCGTCCAATCCAATTTCCGGGATGACGGTGGCGACGCTATTATTGACATGCTTGATCTTCCTTGCGGCGGGATGGACCGGGCCGTCCTATTTTGTGACCGCGTTGTCGGTGGGCGGCATCGTTTGCGTGGCGGCCTCCAACGGGGGCGGCACGTCGCAGGACTTGAAGACCGGCTTTCTGCTGGGGGCGACGCCGCGGCTGCAACAGATCGCCATTTTGATTGGCGCGGCGGCGTCCGCCTTGGCGCTGGCGCCCGTTCTGATGAGTCTGAATGACGCGGGAACGGTTTATGTTCCGGCGGCGCAAGTGGCGCCGGGTCTGGCCGCACCGGCGGGAACGGACCTTTCCCGGATGGAAACACTGCGCGGCCCGCAGGGGCGGACAGATGGGACCAATTACCACGTTTGGCACAAGGCCGATGAAACTGGCGGGCGCTCCGGCAAGTACCTGGTGGATGGCGGCGGGGCCGCCGTGTATTACGTGGATCCCGGCATTAACGGGGAGTTCAAGAAGCGCCCCGACGGGACGCCGGTGAGGAAGTATCCGGTTCCCAAAGCGACGCTGGTTTCCTACATCATTAAGGGGATATTGGATTCGAAATTGCCGTGGGGTTTGGTCATGTTTGGCGCGATGATTTCGGCGGTGTTGGAAATGTCGGGCATCCCTTCGCTGGCATTCGCGGTGGGGGTTTATCTGCCGATTTCGTCCTCTACGCCGTTGCTGGCCGGGGGCATTGTGCGCTGGCTGGTGGACAGGCGTCAGCGGCATGCCTTGCGCGATGCCGGACTTACCGAGGCGCAACTCAGCGCCGAAAGCGACAAAAGCCCCGGGGTGCTGCTGGCCAGCGGCTACATTGCGGGCGGGGCGATTGCGGGCATTGTGATCGCTTTCATGGCGGGGGTGTTGACGGACCAGGACGCCGCAGTGACGCGCTGGGCCGAAGCGTCCAATCCATTTTATGCCGGCGCGAATTCGGACTGGCTCGCGATGATACCGTTTCTGCTGCTGGCGGGTTTGCTGTATTGGGTGGGGCGCGGCGGCCGTTCAAAATCGCGGTAAATTGCATTGCGGCTGAGTCCGCTTTTCACGAAAACGCGCCGAACAAGGCCTGTATTTCCTCGTCCGCCTGCGCCGGATCGGCCAGGGTGCGGGCAATCTCCGCGCGCAACAGTTGGCGGTAACGTTTTCTCAGGCGGTGCGCCGCTGCGCGCGCCGCGGCTTCATTCAGGCCGAGCGATTTCGCTGCGCTGGCATAAGGGATTGCGCCTTTGCTGGCGGTGAGAAAGACCCGCAGCGTGGCGAATTGCGGCGCGCGGCCATCCGCTTCGCACTCGGATTGCAGGCGTTGAATCACTTTTTCCAGCAGCGCCACCGCCCACTCGCGGTCGAACGCCTGCTCCGGACCCGGCCCCGCAGTGGAGGCGATTTGGAATTGCGCGTCGGCGGTTTTCCAGTCGAGCGAAAGATGCGTCGCGCTGCCGCCGCGCTTCTGAGTCTGCGATTTGTCCCATTCATTCGCGAGAAAGTGTTTCAGCGAGGCGAGCAGAAAGGCGCGGAATTTGCCTTTTTCGCTATCGAGCGCCGCGAGATAATTCTTCGCCAGGAACCGCGCGAAAAAAGCCTGGGTCAAGTCCTCGGCATCCTCGCGGGTATGGCCGCGACGCCGGACATAGGCGTAAAGCGGAAACCAATACGTCTGGCACAACTCCTCCAGCGCCGAATCAGACTGCGGTGTTGAGCATTTCCCTGCAGCGAGCACGACGGTCCAATGCGTCGTTGCGAAGTAATCGCGCGGCGGGGTGCTGCTTTCGGTTGGCGCTTGTGAGGTCAATTCAATGGGTGGCCATCGTCGTATTTGGAAAGCAGTTTCAGGACATCTTGCTCAACGCGCGCGCATTCGTCGCGAACCAGATCATCGGTCACGCTGACGGATGCGTAGGGTGAACCGAAAACCGGCTGCTGCAAACCGATGTCGCGGAAATAATAGTCCGGCAGGTCGCGCCGCGCTTGCTTGAACGCTTCGTAGCGTGCGACGGCGGCCTTCTCCGAATCGTCACGCGGCACAAACGAATCAAATTTGCAGGGGATATTCCGCCGGGTCAACTCGTTGTACAGCGCGGTGATTTCGCGCTCGATGTTCGTGTTCTCCGCGCTCAAGCGCCGGTGCTCATCAGGTAAAACGGCCGGCATTACGCGGAACGCCACGCAGAATACCCTCTTAACCGGCTGCTCACCAGCAGGGCCGTTTGGAAGGGACGACAGCGACATTACCGGTTCATCGCGGGAGACCTCCAGCCACGAATGCTCTTTGTCGTAGGCGGCAGTCCAGCCTTTGGGAAGCTGAACGCCGATTTGCTGCAAAAGCGCGTCAACCGTTTGCTCTGAAGGAGCTTCGGACGCCGATTTGGCACCCGGTAGAATCTGCTGTGCCGGTGCGTTTTGCACCAGCTTGTAGCGAATCTTCACGCCGGGCGGATTGTCGGTGAAACCGGTAATTTGCAGGATGCCGATATTCCCGGCCGCTGACTTGAACAGATAGGTGATGGGGAGAGCCTTGTCCGCTTGGCTCGTGGGTAACCACGTCCTAGTTCCAAAATTCGTAGTTTGTGCGGGGAGCCTGTCCAAGCCTTGTAAATCGGTAATCTGATCCCATTGATTGGGGTTGGAGCGCAGAACGACCACGCTATTCCTGCCTCCCAGGCCGGCGAGATTGTCTTGGCGGCCGTACATAATTTCCAATCCAGAAGGTGAGCTATCCTGAAAATCCGACAAGTGAAAAACCTCGCCGGTATCTGGATTCAGCAAGTCCGTCCAATGGTTGTCGCTCCGTAGTGGCATCTCCCGCTGCACCACGGGGCCGAAGATGGTGAAGTTCGGCTGCTCCCCGGTCTTTACAACTGGAAATGCGCTTTGCTGCCTGGCTATCATTGGCAACAGGATCAACACCGCCGGGACAGCCAGCATCAGCATCACGCCGGCGACGATGACGGCGGCGGTCTTCCAGCCGCCTCCGTCGGCCCGGGCCGGCGCGGAGGCCGGGGAAAGGCCTGCCGGGCGGCCGTCGCCGGGCGGCGGACGGGTCACCGCGCGCCAGACGGCGCGGACGATGAACAGGTCAACCAACGCGCAGGTGACGAACACCACAATCGCGAACATCAGCCGCACCAAGTCTTCCTCCGAGGAGGAATTTGTCTCTGACTTTCTCAAGGCCGCAATCCAAACGCCGCGCGGGTAACTGGAAAACAGGTAGATGACAAGATCAACCGCCGGCAATGGAAACAGCAAGCCATCAAAAACCGCCAGCCACAGGCCGTAAAGTTTTCCCGCCGAGCGGCGGATTTGCGAAACTGCAACCCAACCGAGAATGGTCGCTCCAAACGGCGCAGTAATGCCAAGTGGCAGGAGGGTGAACATCAGGAGGTATTGCCACCATTCCGGCCCGTGATATTCGCCAATTACGACCCGGTGCGAAAATGTCATGATGAAGGCGATGAAGAAGAACGGCATCCAGCACGCGCCCACGATGGCCGTGCGCGAGAAGCGCGGTTCCATTTCGGATTTCGGATTTCGGATTTCGGATTTTGAAGAAGGAGGCTTCTCACGCCGGCTGCCGGTGGGCGTGGACTGGTTGGACCTCCGGCGTCGTGCCGCAAATTCCACCATCAAAGCAACCCCGATCAGCCCGAACAAACCGTAGAGGCCGGACAAACCGAGGAACACTCTTGCCCACGGCAGCGGCAAATAACTCAAATAGCTCAAAAATCCGAGGAAGCCCAGCGCCGAGGCATTGGCCAGCAGGAAGGCTTTCTTGGAGATGAATATGATGCCGAATAGCTTTCCGATCATCCAAGCCCAGCCGCTGGAGGGAGACTGCCATGCAGGTGATGCAACGGGCGCGACGCGCGGTTGGGCTGGCTTGGCGTCCGCGCCAGGCGTTGCCGAAATGGTTTCCACCGCCGTCTTCACCTCGCTGACTTGCTGGTAACGGAGTTCCGGTTTTCTCTCCAACGCGCGCAGCACCACTTCATCCAGGCGCACGTCAATTTGGACCTTACTGGACGGCGGTTCGATTCTTTTGCCGGGCAAATCGCCGGTGAGCATTTGGTAAAACACGACGCCCAGCGCGTAGATGTCCGCACGATGATCCACTTCGGCCGGATGCTCGGCCTGTTCCGGCGCCATGTAGTTTGGCGTGCCCATTACCCCGGTGGGGTCTTGCTGTGCACCCCCGATTTCGGCGCTGCCCGGCAAGTCGGCCCTGCCGGAATCAAATTCGATGATTTTCGCCAGCCCGAAATCCGCCACCTTCACGTGGCCGCGCCGGTCGAGCAATATATTCTCCGGCTTGATGTCGCGGTGGACGATGCCCTGGTCGTGGGCGAATTGCAGGGCATCGCAAATCTGCGGCACGATGGCCAGTGCCTCGCGCGCGGAGACGCGTCCGGCCTGAAGCAACTGCCGCAGGTTCACGCCGTCCACGAATTCCATGAGGAAATAGAACAGGCTGTCCGCGTGGCCAAAATCGTAGATCGTCACGATACCCGGATGGTTCAGCCGCGCCAGAGCTTTGGCCTCGCGGGCGAAGCGCCCCGCAAATGCCGGTTCCTGTCCGATTCCGGGCGGCAGGATCTTCAGGGCGACAATGCGGTCCAGTTCCTTCTGGCGCGCTTTATAGACCGCGCCCATGCCGCCGTGGCCGATGAATTCGAGAATTTCGAGCTGCGGAAAAAGCGGGGACAGATCCGTCAACCCCGGCGGGACGAAAGCCGTGCGAGCGCCTTCCATGACTGAGTCTTGGGTCCCGCCCAATTTAAGCAGGCAGGCGGGGCAAAGGCCCGCGAGCGCGCCGGGTTGGAGCGGTGTGCCGCATTGCGGGCATTTCGGAGCGTCTGCCGGATCCTGAATCACGTCGTGTTCATTCATACATGATATTCAGAAGCAAATCACGGCAGATGTGACGCAATAAAATTGGGGGCCATGCTCCGCGGGAGCCGCTTTTTGTGGGTCGCATTTTGTTGCATTTGTTCCAGATCGGGCGCAGCATCATCAAAAGCCCTGATAAACTGTTCATTCTTTCGTGAAGAACAACCGCCACAAAATGAAAAGACAAGAAATGATGACATTCATCAGACGATACTGTGGCCGGCGTTGGCTGGCGGCGTGTATGTTGGCGGCAATTTGCGCGCTGGTGTGTGCGGCGGGCGCACAAGGCCCCACGACCGTGCCGGGCATTGGCCCGACTGCGGAACGGAAGTGGGTGGACGCCTGGGCGGTCAGTTACCTTTCGACAACGGTCAACGGAGCACCGCAGGCTGTGCCGACATTCCACGATCAGACACTGCGCTTGAACATGTTCGTCAAGCTGGGAGGCACGGGGCTGCGAGTGAAGCTGTCCAATCGCTTTTCGACGCACACGTTGGTGATCGGTGGCGCGCACGTGGCGGTGCGGCGTTCGGCAGACGGCGCGGCGCCGCGTCCGGACATCGTGCTTGATACCGACCGCGTGCTGGCGTTTGATGGCGCCAAGACGCTGAAGTTGGAGCCGGGCAAGGAGATGTGGAGCGATCCGGTGAACTTGGAGGTCAAGCAACACGAGGACATCTCAGTCAGCCTGTATTTGCCGGAATCCACGAAGCCCGAGGCGTTTCACCCCACCGGCCTAAAGACGCAATACGTGGCGGCGGGCGATCACTGCGGCGACGCGACGCTCCAAGCCACTGGGCCGGGTTCGCGCACGACGATGTATTTCTTTGTCTCGGATCTGCAAGTGTTGGCTCCGGCGCAATCGAAGGTGATTGTGGCGTTGGGAGATTCCATCACGGACAGCGCGGCGGCTGCCAACGACATCAATGCCGCCTGGCCTGATATGCTATCCAAACGCCTGCCCAGGCTAAAGGACGGCACGCCTGTTTGCGTGATCAACATGGGCATTGGCTCCAACCGCCTGTTGACGTCGGATGAGGCAGGCCCGGCGGGGGTAAAGCGCCTGGAAGAGGACGTGCTTTCAAGGCCGAACGTGTCGCACCTGATTTTGATGGAAGGCATCAACGACATCAGCTACGAGCAGGTACCGGCCGATAAACTCATCGCCGCTTATGTGCAGGTCATCGAAAAAGCCCACGCCAAAGGCATCAAGGTCTTTGGGGGAACGTTGCTGCCAATCCAGAATTCGCGCAAGGACACACCCGCCAACGAGGCAACGCGCCAGGCCGCCAACCGGTGGATTCGGGAATCCGGACGGTTCGACGCCGTATTGGACTTTGAGAAAGTCGTCCAGGACCCACAGAATCCCTTGCGCATCCGCAGGGAGTTGACCGGCGACTATGTACATCCCAATACGGAAGGCTACCGGTTGATGGCAGAATCAGTGCCTCTCGATCTGTTTGAGCAGACCGGCATCGTAGGGAAGAAGCCGGTGTTCGGCGGAGCGTGCGAGATCTGTCCGTGGGGAGCGATGGCTGAAGTCGCGAAATTGGCGATGAAGCCGTACGGCTATGACGTGCAGATTTGCTATAACTGCAACGGGGCCGACGCTCCGCGGATCGTCAGTGAGGCGCGAACGCCGCCTCCTTACAGGCCGGACCCCGCGGTGCCCGAAATCCTCGCGCCGCGAAATGCGCCGGGGCTTGGCCCCGTTGACTTTGGCGCAACCGCAATCCAATTTCTGCGCAACGCCTATCGGGGAACCAACCTGTACGCCAAGGAGAAGCCCAGGACCAATTTGTGCCTCATTGCCAATATCCAGGACCCGAGTTATGTGCTGGTGGCGGCCAAGGCGGAGACGGGCATTACCAAACTGTCGCAGATACGGGAAAAGCGCTGGCCGATCCGCATTCTGACTGCGGGCATCGGGGAGGACTCCGCGCGCATCCTGGCGCACTTTGGCCTGTCGAGACAAAGTATCGAGGCCGCCGGCGGCCGCGTGGGCAATACCGCTGAGGACAGGGAGAAGTTCGATGTTGCCATCGGAGGAGGCGGCGACATGACGACGGCCCCGGAGTGGAGGGTTTGGACGGAGATCAGCCAGAAATTCGACCTCAATTTCATCCAATTGCCGGATGATCTGCTGGCGGAATTGGCGCGGGAAGGCGAGCAGGAGCGCGGCACGATCCCGCCGGGCCTGTACCGCGGCGTTGACCGGGCAATCCCGACGGTCGTGCGAACGGGCACGGTGATCTACTGCCGGACCGACACGCCGGAGGATTTTGCGTACACTGTCGCGAAGGCGATGGATGAACAGCAGCAGCTCCTGCAATGGAGCCACCTGAATTTCTCTTACAACATTCACACTGTGTGGAACGGTTACGAAGTTCCGCTGCATCCCGGCGCGGCCCGGTACTACAAAGAGATGGGGTATATGAAATGACCCGCTGCCAATGCTAAGATTGAGAACGAGATTATGGGCAGGAATATGATCAAGAGAGGGACCGATCAAGCCCTTCACATATGCCGAAAGCCCCCAGTCGCTTTTTTGCGGTTTTGTTACTTATTTCTTTGGATTTGCCGTCCAATTTTGTGTGCGGATAAATATGAAAACCAAACTGATGACAGTATTTTGCAGCGCCGCCCTGCTTGTTTCTGGCTACGCGCAATCACAGACCGGGGTTGTGGCCTGCTGGTCTGGGGGCGGTGGCGGCAAAGACAGCGTTGGCACGAACAGCGGCACACTGGCAAATGTCACATTTACCGATGGCCCGACTGGGAAGGCCTTCCATTTCAATGGGTTAAATACCGAAGTGGAAATACCTGATGCGCCTGACCTCAAACCGGCGAACATAACCGCCGAAACCTGGGTCAGGTTTGCCGCGCAAGAAACACCGGACGCCAACTCGCCCGGACTTCAGGTCGTCGTTTTTAAACTGAACACGCGCGATCCGCACCTGGGAAATTTTACGGGCTATTCCCTTTGCAAAGATGGAGACCATTTTACCTTTTGTGTCGGCTCGCCCGGCGGACAGCAAGTCATGGCAGTATCCAGAACGGTCCCTCAGATTGGCGTCTGGTATCACATTGCCGGCACTTATGATGGCAATGATTTGAAGCTCTATGTTAACGGGGCAAAGGAGGGCGGCGCCCGCGCCGGGTTCCCGTTGGATATTGGCTCCCGTCCCCTGTTTATTGGCACCAGCGGTGAATGGTATGACGGCAAGCTGGAAGGGGATGTCAGTGACGTCATCCTCTATCGCCGGACGCTGCCAGCGGAAGAAATCCGGTCTGATGCGTCAAGCCATGACGTGCGATGATCCAGCCGCGGATTTGATCCACGAATACCAGGGACGAGTCAGCGTCATTCTTTTTCAAAAAGGGCGTCAATGTCCTGAGCACCGTGATAGACATGGTTGACCTGAATTCCGTCGGCGACAGCACGGTAAAAAATGAGATAGTTTTCAAAGCCGGAGATGCGCCAGGAGCGGATGTTGCGGAGGCGGGGATTGCGAAATCGCCGTGGCCTGCCAAGCCCGGGATTGGCGGCAAGCATTTTGAACGACTCGCGGGCCGCTTCGATAACGCGTGTAGCGGCATCGGGATTATCCTGGGCGATAAAGCGCCAAATGCCCCACAATTCGTCCTCGACGCATGGATCAAGGATATATCTGGACATTGGAGGCTGATTCTCTTATCCGTTTGCGGAGCCGACGAAACACTTCCTCGCCTTTGACGCCCTCGCCACGGTCTAAGCGGTCAATGCTTTGCAGCAACCGGACTTCGAGTTCTTCAAGCGTATTCGGCGCCTTGGGCTTACGCACGGCCCGGTCCTCCTTAAGACGGCGGAGACCGGCGCGGATGACTTCGCTGGCGGTCTGATAAAGGCCGCTTTCGACTTCTTTCTCCACGAACTTTGCCAATTCCGGCGTCAGCGATACGTTCATAATGGAAACTTCATGGCATTCATTTCACGGAATATGATACCATGAATAACAGGAATGAGTCAAATCCTGTTATTGGCCGCTTGGGCCGCACGCTCGAACAATCTGCAAATTGGCTCAATCTCCGCCCTTGGTCTTGCTTGGGACGGAGTTGCGGAGGATGGCTTTGCCGTATTCGCGGTTCATTTGGGCGATGAAGTCGAGGCTGATTTCCTTGGGGCAGACGGCTTCGCAGGAGCCGGTGACGGTGCAGTTGCCGAATCCTTCCTTGTCCATGGTTTGAACCATGTTCAGGACGCGTCGTTCGCGCTCGGCTTTTCCCTGCGGCAAGGTTGCCAGATGGGACACTTTGGCGGAGACGAACAGCATGGCAGAGGCGTTCTTGCAGGCCGCCACGCAGGCCCCGCAACCAATGCACGCCGCCGCGTCCATCGCCTGCTCGGCCGACGTCTTGGGGATTGGGAGGGCGTTGCCATCCGGCGCGCCGCCGGTGTTGACGGAGACAAATCCGCCGGCCTGAATGATCCGGTCGAAGGCGCTCCGGTCGGTGATCAAGTCCTTGAGCACCGGGAACGGCCGGGCGCGCCACGGCTCGATGAGAATGGTCTGTCCGTCGTGGAAATGGCGCATGTGCAACTGGCAAACCGTCGTGCCGGTGTGTCCGCCGTGAGCCAGGCCATTGATGACCATCGAGCATGTGCCGCAGATGCCTTCGCGGCAATCGGAATCAAACGCGATCGGCTCCTCGCCGCGGACGGTCAGTTCCTCGTTGACCACGTCGAGCATTTCGAGAAAGGACATATCGCTGAGTACATTTTTGGCTTCGTAAGTGACGAAATGGCCCTGGCTCCGTGCGTCCCGTTGCCGCCAGACTTTAAGGGTCAGGTTCATTTGTAGCTCCTGGTGCTCATGTGGACATCATCATAAACCAGCGGTTCCTTGTTCAAAATCGGCGGCTTGTCCGGCCCCGCAAATTCCCAGGCGGCAACGTACGCGAAATTCTCATCGTCGCGCCGCGCCTCGCCGTCCGGGGTTTGATATTCCGTGCGGAAATGGCCGCCGCAGGATTCGCGCCGGTGCCGGGCATCGAGGCAGAGCAATTCGGCAAATTCGAAAAAGTCGGCGACGCGTCCGGCGTATTCCAGGCTCTGGTTCAATTCCTCGCCGCGTCCGGTGACTTTAACGTCCTTCCAAAAATCGGCGCGCAAGGCCGGGATTTCCCACAACGCCGATTCCAGGCCCTTGTCATCGCGGGCCATCCCGCATTTTTCCCAGAGAAGGCTCCCGAGCTGTTTGTGAAATGAATTGACTGAGCGCTTGCCGTTGATGGCGAGCAGCCGCCGGGCCGTGTCCGTCACCTCGGAAATGGCCTTTTGAAATTCCGGCTGGGACGTGGACGCCGGGGGCTGTTTGGCCGTCGCCAGATAATCGCCAATCGTGTAGGGGAGAATGAAATAGCCATCAGCCAGGCCTTGCATCAGCGCGCTGGCGCCGAGGCGGTTTGCACCGTGATCGGAAAAATTCGCCTCCCCCAGCACGAAAAGTCCGGGCACGGTGCTCATCAAGTTGTAATCCACCCATAGGCCGCCCATGGAGTAATGGACGGCCGGATAAATTCGCATCGGCGTCCGGTAGGCGTTTTCGCCGGTGATCTTTTCATACATGTCAAAAAGATTTCCGTAACGCTCGCGAATGGCCGCCTCGCCCAGACGCTGGATAGCGGCGGCGAAATCTAGGTTCACGCCGCGTCCGCCCGGTCCGACGCCGCGGCCCTCGTCGCACACCTCCTTGGCCGCGCGCGAGGAGATGTCGCGTGGGGCGAGATTGCCGAAGCTGGGGTATTTGCGCTCCAAATAATAATCGCGTTCCGCCTCCGGAATGTTCCCCGGCGCGCGCGTGTCGCCTTTCTTCTTCGGCGCCCAGACCCGGCCGTCATTACGGAGGGATTCGGACATGAGGGTGAGCTTGGATTGATGTTCGCCGCTGACGGGGATGCAGGTGGGGTGAATTTGGGTGTAGCAGGGATTGGCAAAGGCCGCGCCCTTCTTGTAGGCGCGCCAGGTCGCGGTGACGTTGCAGCCGCGGGCGTTGGTGGAGAGATAATAGACATTGCTGTAACCGCCGGTGGCCATGACGACCGCGTCGCCCGCGTGCGCGGTAACCGCGCCGGTGACCAGGTCGCGCGCAATGATTCCGCGAGCATGGCCGTTGACAACCACCAAGTCCAGCATCTCGGTTCGCGGAAACAGGGTGATCTTTCCGGCGGCGACTTGGCGGCAGAGCGCCTGATAGGCTCCCAACAAAAGCTGCTGCCCGGTCTGGCCGCGGGCGTAAAAAGTGCGCGACACCTGCGCGCCGCCAAAGGAGCGGTTGGCCAGCAGGCCGCCGTATTCGCGGGCGAAGGGCACGCCTTGTGCGACGCATTGGTCAATTATATTCACGCTCACCTGGGCCAGGCGATAGACATTCGCCTCGCGCGCGCGAAAATCGCCCCCCTTGACCGTGTCGTAAAAGAGGCGATACACGCTGTCGCCGTCGTTTTGATAATTCTTGGCAGCGTTGATGCCGCCTTGCGCGGCGATGCTGTGGGCGCGGCGCGGGCTGTCCTGGTAACAGAAGGCCTTGACGTTGTAGCCCAATTCGGCCAGCGTCGCCGCGGCCGACGCTCCCGCCAACCCGGTGCCCAGGACGATGATGTCGTGCTTGCGCTTGTTAGCCGGGTTGATCAGCTTGAGGGCGAACCTGTGCTGGTCCCATTTTTGGGCGAGCGGCCCGGCGGGGATTTTGGCATCCAGTTTCATGGCGGCGATACTATTGGATTAAATGGAACATCACGGCCAGCGGAATGGAAGCATAACCGATGAAGATGGCCAGCGATCCCCACCGCGCCAATCCATCCAGCAACGGCGCGTAGGATTTCTTCTTCCAACCCAGCGATTGCCACATCGCGCTGGCGCCGTGGCTCAGGTGCAGGCAAAGCAGGCCGACGCCCGCAACATAAAAGAGCGATACGACCGGGTGGCTGAATCCCAGTGTCATCATGCGATAGACATCGTGCCGCCCCTGATTGTCAAGCAAGGGGGCAAAATCGTGCCCCGTCAGATTCACCGCCGGCACCATGAAGGTATAGTGCAGCAGATGATAAATGATGAAAACCGCCACAATCACGCCGCTCCAGACCATTGTGCGCGAGGCGTAACTGGCGGCGGTCGGTTCCCACACCGCGTAATGCACGGGGCGGGCGACGACGTTTTCGCGGGCGAGCTTGCTGGCGGCCCAAACGTGCAGCGAGACGCAGAGGAGCAGGACGATGCGGGCGGGCCAGATGATTTCCAGATTGGATTGCAGGAAATGGCCGTATGTGTTGATCTGTTCGGGACCCAAGAAGACCTGCAAATTGCCGAGGAGATGGCCGATGACAAAAAGAAACATCATGCCGCCGGTTACGGCCATGACATATTTCCTCCCGATGGAGGAGCAAAACAAGCTGCGCAGTAAATTAATCATCGTTGCCTGGCGCGACCAGGGCTGGAACTTGGGCGACTCTAGTGGCGCGGCACTACGCTGTCAATGACTTTGTGCGGCCACCACAATGTATAAGCCGGCGTGATTGCGCACAATGCGGAAATAAACGCAACTAATTCACATAACCATCCCGGCGATGGAAACGCGGCGGCGGCACCGCAACCAATTGGGCCATGGTCCGGGTTACGGCTGGAAGACTGTTCCCATGAACAGGATCGTTCCGGCTTGCTGATCCTTGAAGACGAACAGCAAGGGGCGTTTGATTGTCATCTGAAAGGTGTTCCCCGGCACCGCGGTTGCGATTATGGTAACTGTCGCGACCGCCACGGCCGCGGTGATTGAAGATGCGCCCTTGGGGGCGGAAACGGCAGGGCGAGGCTCTAGCGCAAACGAGTCGCGCATCATCGTGTTGCTCCAGCCCTTTGTTCGAGCCGTGACTTGCCCAAGAAATTGTGTCACGGCTCGAGTCTCGCCCTGCCTTTGTCCGCCTTCCCTATATTCGCACCGGCACCGGGGTCTGTGTGGGGAAGAGAATTTGAGAAACGCCCAATCCGGCGAGGGCCAACGCAAACAGCAGCAGACTGTTCAACGCATATAGAACCGACAGATCGCTTAGTGTCATATAAGACTGCATTCGGAATGATCCCAGTGCGTGGCTCCTTCACTAATACATAGCGAACTTCATGCCATTCCGTATTACGACCCGCAACGCCTGGTGTAAGTTATTGTGGCCCAATATGTTACGACGAAAAGTCAAGGATGGGATATCGGCCCGTTTCACCGCTCTCTTGTATAGACTTCCGACAACTTCGGCGTTGAGACTGCGCCGACCGAGGCATGAGAATTCACCTATCTAATTGTACGCCAATGGCTTATGACTTTTCAAAAGCCGTTCTGATTCTCGAAAGCCGCCACTGTAAGGAATAGCGACGCATCCAATCAGCCGATTCAACAAGATCCGAAGACGCGCGGGCTGCGATCTGCGTTCATTACAGGGGCGGTCATAGCTCTCCGCTACAAGGGAGACAGCTTACCGGGCTTGGGATTGTAATCGTTCAGGTCGCGCTCGGAGGAGGGTGGGACGAGGCCCAGAAATTCCATGGCCTCGCCAATAAAATGGATCGAGCCTGTGACCACGATGAATTTCTCGGCGGCAGCCCCGGCGAAGGCGGAGGCTAGATTTTCGCAGGGAACCACCAGCGTTCCGGGAGCGGCCTCACGGCAGCAGGCGGCCAGCAACGCCGGGTCCGCCGTGCGCGCGCTGCCAATGGGCGGCAACAAGATCTTCCCGGCCAGCGGCGCAAGTATCTTGCAGATCGTAGCAAAATCCTTGTCGCGCATGGTGCCCAAAATGAGGGCTGGGCGCCGCCCCGCCGCCGCGCCCGGTGGCAGCATCGCCGGCAACGCGGCTGCAAGGCTTTGCGCGCCGGCGGGGTTGTGCGCTCCATCAAGTATAATTATTTGGCAGCCCGGGCGCTCCACCTTTTGCAATCGCCCGGCCCATTGGACTTCTTTCAGACCCGTGCGGATGGCGGCGTCCGGCACCGGGAGGCATTCTTGCAATACCCGGACCACGGCCAGGGCCAAGGCGGCGTTGGTCCGCTGGTGCCTGCCGGAGAGGCCGATTTCGAAACCGCGGATTTCCGAATCAAGGCCGGTGACGAGGGTCAGGGGCGAGCGGCGGGCGCGTGCGGTCTGTGAAATGACTTCCAGCGCTGCGGGGTCCGCGGCAGAGGTGACGATGGGGATGCCAGGTTTGATGATGCCGGCTTTTTCACCGGCGATTTGCGTCACGGTGTCGCCGAGCCATTGCTGATGGTCCAACTGGATGTTGGTAATAACCGCTGCCAGCGGCGTGACGATGTTGGTGGCGTCCAGGCGGCCTCCCAGCCCCGTTTCCCAAATCACCAGGTCGCAGCCTTGCGCGGCGAAGTGCCGGAGAGCCATGACCGTGACCACTTCAAAGAAAGTCGGCGGGGCCTGTGGAAAATCGCCGCCCTTGATCAGAGCCTCCAATGCTTCCACCGCTTGCGCCACTTCGGTCTCGCTGATGAGGCAGCGATCCACCTGGATGCGCTCGGCAAAGGAAACCAGATGCGGCGAAGTGAACAGGCCCACCCGCAGCCCCGCGGCGCGATAAATGCCCTCGAGCATCGCGCAGGTCGAGCCTTTGCCGTTGGTGCCTGCGACGTGGATGAAGCGCAGGCGATCTTGCGGGTTGCCCGCCAGCGCGGCCAGGCGGAAGACATTCTCCAAGCCAAGCTTCATGCCGAAAACTTGGAGCTTGTAGAGGTATCGGATGGCGTCGGGATAAGTCATTTGATGCAGATTTGCGGTCTGCGCCGACAGCGGCTCAGACGGCGAGGAGACCGATTTTGCATTTGCGGGCCAACGGTTCGACTTGGTCCTGTTCCAGCACGAGGGTCATTCCGGCTTCAAAGGCCAGCGCGGCGATATTCGACTCTCGGCAGGTTTCGAGGGTGCTGAGGCCGACGCAGGGGATGTCAAATCGAAGATCGTGGTTTTCGCGGGCCACTTTCACCGCCACTGCGCCGCCCGCCTTTCCCGCCAGCGCACCGCCGCGCCGGAGGCAGGCATCGGTTCCCTCCAGTCCTTCCACGGCCAGAACGGCGCCGTCCTTTACCACGACGGTTTGGCCGATTTCGAGGCGTGATATTTGTTTGGCGATTTCAAAACCAAGCGCGACATCTTCCTTTTGCTCCTGGCTCAAGGGCGGTCCGAGCGTGAATCCTGCGCCGGGCATGAGGGGACGCAGCCACGGAAGAGGGTCTATCAGCTCGATGCCGTCCTTTTTCAATTCGTCGCCGATGGCCCCGAAAATGGAGCGGGCGTTTTTTCTCTTAAGCCGGAGCAGAAGGGACAGGGCGCGGAAGTCGGGCCGCAGATCGAACAGGTTTTTCGGTGCGATCTGGCCGAGCATCACGCAACGGCGCGCGCCGCGTTCGGTGAAGGCGCTGATCATCTTGGAGAGCTGGCCGACTTTGAGCCAGACGATGTCGTCCACCAAGGCGGCCAGTTGGGGGTCGGTCTCGCCCTCGAAAGCGGCGGCGACGAGGCGGACATCGCCTTGCGCCCGGGCCTGCCGGGCAAAAAGGAGCGGCAGCGAGCGATTGCCCGCAATGATTCCCAATGTGTCAATGGATTGCGCCACAGAGAGAACGTTGCCGCACCGCGCCGCCGGGAGCAACTGCTTTTCAAGGACGGCACCAGTCTGTTCTTGCCCCTCGCTTGGGGCTGAGGCAGCCTGTCCGGGCAATCTGCTGGATGGATGAATGTCCCATTTTTGAATCTGGCCGCGCAATACCCGCCCCTTCAGGCGGAGTTGTTGCCCGCTGTTGAACGCGTCCTGGCCGAGAGCCGCTTTATTCTGGGGCCAAATGTCGCGGCCTTCGAACAGGAGATGGCCGCCCTGACCGGAACTCAGTTCGGCATTGGCGTCAATTCCGGTTCCGACGCCCTCACTTTGGCTCTGCGCGCCCTCGACATCGGGCCGGGCGATGAGGTCATCACCACTCCGTTCACTTATATCGCCCCGGCGGAATCCATTTATCAGGTCGGCGCTCGCATGGTTTTTGCGGATATTGATCCGGCAACGTTCCAGATTTCGGCGGCGGACGTGGCCCGCAAAATTACCTCGCGCACACGGGCGATCATCCCGGTGCATCTTTTCGGGCAGGCCGCCCCCATGGCCGAGCTTGTTCCGCTGGCGCAAAAACACGGTCTGGCGCTGGTGGAAGACTGCGCCCAGGCCATCGGGGCCGCTTGCGGGGGAAAACCGGTGGGACAGTTTGGGCGGTTGGGCTGCTTCAGTTTTTATCCTACCAAGAATCTCGGGGCCTTCGGCGACGGCGGCATGGTGGTGACAAGCGAGGAATCGCTGGCTGTCAAGTTGCGCATGTTGCGGGTGCATGGCATTGCGCATCGCTATTTCCATGAGTTGCACGGTTACAATAGCCGGCTGGACGAATTGCAGGCCGCAATTCTACGCGTCAAACTCCCTCATTTGCGCCGCTGGAACGATCGCCGCGCCGAAATCGCCCGCCGTTACACCGCCGGTTTGCAGGGCCTGCCCGTTCAGCTCCCAATTACCGCCGCTGGCAACACCCATGTCTTCCATGTCTATGCCATCCTCAGCCAACAGCGCGATGCCCTTCAGGAATATCTTGCCGCAAACGGCATCGGGACCCTCATTTACTATCCCCAGCCCCTCCACCTCCAAAAAGTCTATGCCGGCCTGGGCTTTCGACTTGGCGACTTCCCGGTTGCCGAGCAAACCTCCCGCCAGATTCTCCCCCTGCCCATGTATCCGGAACTGACCGACGAGCAAGTGGACTACGTCGCAAGCCTCATCCGCCAATTCTCCGAGTGATCGCCCGCCCTTGACACATCCGAGACGCTCGCATTGTTGTTTCGCGCCTTCCAAAATTGTCGCGGAAATGCTTGCAGTGCGGGGCCGAACGGGGTTTAATCGGAACCAGCCACTCGCCATCAGAGCCAGGGTGAGCCGGTTGCGGGCAGACACTCTCATGGAGGTGGATTAATATATGAGCGATTTTAAGTTTGCCTGTCCGGGGTGCGGACAACGTATCGCTGCAAGCGACGAATACACCGGACAGCAGATAAATTGTCCGGCTTGTCATGCGCTGATTGTTGTCCCTTCCAATCCGGCCGCCGCCGCCGCGCCGCCGGCTGTCCCCAGCATCGCCATTAAGGCCCCGCCAGGCATGCCGCCGCCTCCAGCCCCGCCCAAGGCCAACAGGCTCTCCGTCTCGTCCGCGAGCGCTCCGCCGGCGCACTCCTCCATCCCTGTGCCGACCCCGGAGCAGCAAGGGGCGGCAGGCTATCGGACGCACATGGCGAACAAACCGGGGAAAAATTACACCGGCCCTATCGTGGGCGCCGTTGTGGTGGTGCTGATTGGCGTCACGGTTGCTTTGAACTGGGGCTGGATCAAGGGGAAATTGAGTTCCTCCAGCGGACCGTCTGAGGACGAAGTCGCCGCTGCCGCCGCCGCCGCCGCAAAGACCAACACGCCACCGCCCCCGCCGCAACAGCAGCCGGTTACCGCCCCCGAAATCATGAAACGGGTGGCCGACGTGTACCGGCGCATGCCGAGTTACTCTTGCACGGGCAATATCATCGCCGAAGTGGACACCTCGGCGGTCAGTTCCGCCGCCGCCAGAAAGCCCGCGCAAAAAGTCTCCAGCGACCTGATTCTTAAGATGAGCAAGCCGAACAGTTTTCGCATCAATATGACTTTGCCCGGCCAGCAGGGTGAAACCACCCTGGCCGGATGGTCCACCGGCAGCGGCGATCACTTGATGACCAACAACCGTCCCGTGCAGGTGACTTCCCGCGACGATCTGTTTTCGCGGTTCGAGGGCGGCATGCCTGTCGGGGTGGGCGACATCGTGCGCCTTTTTATGGACGACAAGACCCGCGGCCTTGCCACATCCGGCATGGTTTGGACCCTCAGCGAGGATCCGGACATAGAGAAGGAAATTGACGGCGAGCCTTGTTACGTGCTGACGGCTCCACTCACCTTTCAGAATATCCTCGTCTGGGTCAGCCAAAAGTCGTTTCTCATCCCTAAAATCCAGGTCAGAATGGGTGTGCTGGCCGATGCGGACGACGATACACTCAAGGCAACATTGACGGCGCAGAACAAAGGAGTCGAGCCGAACCTCGCCAAGTTCAACTCCGCCAAGAAACAGGCCAAAATCAAAGGCTCGTTCACCGACACTTTCGCCAACATCCAAACCAACTTGACTATCGCCGCCGCTGACATCGTGCCCGAGGGGATCGGCCCCAATGGTATGCCAACCAACAGTGTGCCCGGGCCGGGCGGACAAAATTTGCAGGGAGGCAGTGCCACCAGCATCGCCAACGGCGGGAACGGTTACGGCCCTGGCGGCGGGGGATTCGGCGGCGGTCCTGGTGGCGGCGGTGGTCGTGGTGGCGGCGGCGGCGGCGGCAGGGGAGGCGGACGCGGAGGACGCTGACCCAGTGGTACGGCCCCGGTTCATGGCGGGCTGTTGTCAATTCTATTTATTTCGGCTTTCCAGCATGAAAATCACCTTTAACTGGCTCCGCCAATACGTCCATTTCGACTGGTCCCCGGACGAATTGGCCCAGCGTCTCACCCTCCTCGGCCTCGAAGTCGAGGGCATGGAAAAAGTCGGCGGCGAATTGGACGGCGTCGTGGTCGCCCAGGTTCTCTCCCGCGACAAACATCCCAACGCCGACAAACTCTCCCTCTGCCGCGTTGACGATGGCGTGGGCGGGCGGCAGATCGTTTGCGGCGCGCAGAATTTCAAGGCAGGCGACAAGGTTCCCCTTATTTTGCCCGGCCACACGCTGCCTGGCAAGGCCGGCGAACCGCCGATGGCGATCAGGGTCGGAAAGATCCGCGGAATCGAATCGCACGGGATGTTGTGCTCGCCCATTGAGCTGGGTCTGCCCGGCGGGGGGGAGGGCCTCTTAATTTTGCCCGCGGATGCTAAAGTCGGACAGCCTTTCGCCGAGTATCTCGGACGCGCGCCGGGAGACGTTGTATATGATCTGGAAGTCACACCCAACCGGCCCGACTGGAACAGCGTCATTGGCATCGCGCGCGAAGTCAGCGCCTTGACCGGCAATCCCCTGCGCCTGCCGGAAACCGCCTTTCCTCCCGGCCAGATCAGCGCCGAACCCGTTGCCGGACTTCTCGGCGTGCGGATTGACGAGCCAGAGCTTTGTCTCCGCTACAACGCCCGCCTGCTGCGCGGCGTCAAAATCGGCCCCAGCCCGGACTGGATGCGGTCCCTCCTCGAAAAAACCGGTCTCCGCGCGATCAACAACGTCGTGGACGCCACCAATTTCGTCATGCTCGAAACCGGGCAGCCGCTGCACGCCTTTGATTTTCGGCTTCTCACGGCGCGCCCCGGCGAATTGCCCTCAATTGTAGTTCATAGCGCCGCCGCCGGGGAGGAATTCACAACATTGGACGGCAAGAAGCACACGCTCAACGCGCAAACCCTGCTCATCGCGGACGAAACCAAGCCGCTCGCCCTGGCCGGGATCATGGGCGGCCAGAACAGCGAAATCAACCCCGCCACCGTGGATGTGCTGATTGAAAGCGCCTGCTTCAAGCCGCAGAACATCCGCGCCACGTCCAAGAAACTGGATATTCGCTCCGATGCCTCCTATCGCTTCGAGCGCGGCTCTGACATCGGGATATGCGAATGGGCCGGACGCCGCGCCGCCCAATTGATCCTCCAGTCAGCCGGCGGGACGGTGCTCGAACCGGCGCTGGACGCTTATCCCAATCCCGCTCCGCTCCGGCAAATCCCGCTGCGCTACGCCAAATGCAACCAACTCCTCGGCATCGCGATACCCGCCGATGACCAGGTCAATTTTCTCCAGCGCCTCCAACTCTCCGCCATCGGGCGCGAGCCTTCGCGCGCCGTCTTTCAGATTCCCAGTTTTCGTGTTGACTTGAAACGCGAAGCCGATTTGATCGAGGAAATCGCCCGGCTTTACGGCGTGGATAAAATCCCCGCCACACCGCCGCGCGGGGCCATCGGCACGAATGAGTTCGACGCCATTCATGACCAAATCGCCGAGGCCCGCCGTCTCCTGACCGGCCTGGGCCTGAACGAGGCCCAAGGCCAGACGCTGATCTCCGTGACCGCCGCCAGTCTGGCCGCCAGCCCCGGCTCGCTGCCGGCCACGCTTGTCTACCCGTTGAGCGGCGACATGAACACGCTGCGCCCAAGCCTGCTGCCCGGTTTGCTGGAGTCCTTGCGTTACAACATCAGTCACAAGAACAACGATGTCGCGCTATTTGAAATCGGCCGCGTTTTTTCCCTCCAGCCCGACAAGACCTGCAAGGAACAGCGCCGCGTGGCCCTCGCCCTCACCGGTGCGCGCCGCCCGTTGCATTGGGACGGCGCGGACCGTGATGCCCGGTGCGACATTTTTGATCTCAAGGGCGTGCTGGAGGAGTTCCTCCTTCAATTCGGCCTGCGCGGTGTCACCTGGACGCGGCGTGATGAAAACCGTCCTCTGTATCTTGAGTCCGCAGTCATTCAACTTGGGAAACTGCCGCTGGGCGAAATCGGACGTCTTTCCGTCGAGCAGGCCAGACTGTATGATTTGCGCGACCCGGTCCTGCTCGCCGAATTGGACTTCGACCAGATTCTCTCTCGCCGCGTTCCGTCAAAAAGCTTCAAATCGCTGCCGCAATTCCCATCCATCCGCCGCGACGTCGCCATGCTGGTCCCCGAAGCCACCACCCACGAGGCCGTGTCCACAGTTGTAAAACATACAAAACCCGCCAACCTGGAAACCATGGATTTATTTGACATCTTCCGCGGCAAAAACATGCCTCCCGGCCAAAAGAGCGTCGCCTACGCCTTCACCTACCGCCATCCCGACCGCACCCTGACCGACGCCGAAGTCAACGCTGCCCACGAAAAGCTGGTGGAGCAATTCAAGCAGAGCTTAAAGGCCGTCATCCGAGAATCGTGAGGTTTGGTGGCAGGGAGGGGCTCCAGACTGGGATTTAGACCCAGCCATTGGCGCGATTGATGGTCGCGATAATTTGGCGCCGGCGCTCTTCG
>Ga0302320_10003460_pt1 | contig 36751 bp, 41 predicted proteins | sample Bog_T0_3_FD_202130 | JGI IMG/M metagenome (GOLD analysis project Ga0302320, IMG submission 202130) | Peat permafrost microbial communities from Stordalen Mire near Abisko, Sweden - Bog_T0_3 | ecosystem: Environmental > Terrestrial > Soil > Wetlands > Peat | place: Sweden: Abisko, Stordalen Mire...
ATGATTTTCCTATATTATATTATTAGGTTAAGAATTTATAAATTTTAATATTTTAATTAAAACATATAGTTTAAATTTGTTTTTTTTAATATTTGCATAAAGAAGAATAAAATAAATATAAAAATTTTTAATTATATGTGATTGTAAAAATTTAATTAGATATGATTATAAAATTTTAGTAAATGATTAACATTTTTTACTCAATAAAGAGTTTAAAATCATAATAATAAAATTTTATGAAATTTAAATATAATTAACACCAACTTTCGATTATAATGTCGCTGGTGCCATAAATGATATCAGTTATCGATTGGAAGGCGATGTCTAGATCATTGCTTACTGGAGTTTCAATGAATACGCCTTCTGGAGTTGCAAGACATAATTCTCTTAAAAGAGGAATTATTTTTTCATCGAGGGCCAGACCAACAATAATCAAATTAATATCAGAATTTCTAAAAAAATGATTAGTATCGGAAATAATTTTGTTGTTAATGAAAAGAAATCAAAAACTTCAAGCGTTTGTATATATCTTCATATTTGATTCGACTGGCATTATCTTCCCCATCAGTTAGAGCTACGATCCAACGGGAATGATCTTTTCTTTCAGCTTTTTTATGAAGTTTTAATGATTACTTAATAGCCGTAAAGAAAGCAGTTTCTCCATGTGGTTTGATGACTTCTTCAACATTTTGAAGACATTTTCTCAAATAAACTCGATTTTTCCCTCTTTCACTCAAACCGAAGATTACATCAACATTCTTGTTAAATTTTATGTACCCTACTCTGTCATTGTCTTTGACATAATCATCGTAAATCTTAAAAATATATATAAATTTCTTATTTTTTTTAATGATTTTATACAGTGACAATGGCTTTTGTTGCATGCTGTAATCGACCAGGTTGATTCATGCTTTCTGAATAATCCAAGGCAAATACAATATCTTTATTCTTTTTACTCACTGTATTTTCTAATAATTTTGGTATATTTGGAATATTCTCCAACATTCCTTGAGTCTAATTGTTTTTAATTAATTCTAAGCATTTTTTTAATTTACATCAAAAATTTCTTTTAATTGTTCGAGACATCTTCTTCTAATTTCAGGGTCGTAAACATCCCCCAACTCAAGACATTGAGTGAACTTCTCAGCCGCTGATTTGGTTTTTCCAATTTTTTTTAAAAGCATCCCTCTTCAAAAACAAAAATTCTTCCTGAATTTAAAAAATAAAATCAAACTTTTGCAAATAGACCTTCTGATTCAAAATATCTGGAGGAATTTCTCTTTCACTGACTATTTGTTGCGAAAACATATTTGCATATTCCTAGCATGAAACATTTTTTATTTTTTAATATATTTACATCAATTACCCTTAATTTTTCTTCGGCTGAATATATATGTTGAGCACTTTTTTTAAAATCTCCTATTTCTACAACCAAATAAATTTTTGTAAAAAACGATTAAAGAACCCAATAAAGCGTTTGATGTCAATAAATGAGTTTTAACAAGTCTGCTTCCATTCTTTTTATATTCAAGGTCAATTCTCAGAACCCTGTTAAGTCTTCTGATAACTTCTTCCCAATTGTTAATTTTTTTCTTTTCAGCCTGAAGTATAAGTGCATTCACCAATTGATATTCTCTATTCGAGATCTGAGTTTCAAACATCGCCTTAGTTTCAGATGGATTCCCTAAATTAATCATTGAACTCTTTGAATCTCTTGAATCGCTATTGGATAATTTCTTATCATTCTTTAAAGAGTGTTGTAGGTTTGAATATCTCATATTTCCACTTCCTTTACTGTCTCTATCAATAAATTTACTTGACTTCGATCCAGCAGCATCCTTGGGTTGTTTCATTTTTTGAATTTTGGCAGTTTTTTTAAGCTCTTCTTCAGTAACTTCCAATAATCAATCGCTTTTTCAAATTTTAAATTTAAAAATCCAATACTTTGGACAGATTGCTTGTAATTTTCTATAGCTTCTTCATATCTCTCCCCCAATAAATGAATATTTCCTATATTATTATATATACTAGCCATTGCTTTTCTATTGTTTAAATCACTAAATAATTTAAGGGCTTGAGCATAACGAATCAAGGCTTCTGCATCGTTACCCCTTGAAAAGATGAACAAATAATTATATATGAAAAATACTCAAAAAAAGCATTATTTGCATATTTCAAGACATTTGCCAATTTGGAAAATGTCAAATATAAACAATTTATTTCATATGATTTCTCTGTAAAATTCTCTATGATGTCAACTTCATCATCACCATCCTGTAACTTTTGGACTTTAATTACCAAATCCTAAAACAATCTAAATTAATAATTTATTGAAGGAATTTTCACATCCATAGGAGAAACAATAGAATCAGCAATATAATTTATTGTGCTAAATAAACAAAAAGGATGAGTTTCAACTGAAAATTTAAAGATTTTACCATAAAGAAATGGCCAAAATGATGAAAATCACAGCTCCGATAATAGCTAATTGGGTGATAATGGTTTTTTGCACTTGGTCTCTAAGGAGGTCGAAATTAGCCAAAAGGTCATTTTCAGAAATAGAGAATACTTGATAGTAAATAAAATAAATAAAAAGTTGGATTGTTCTTACCTAATGAGAATATTTCCTGTGTTTGGCTTGCATCATAACCCATCAATACTGAAACATGAGAAATGGCAAGGAGACTTTATTAATCCAACTTTAGTTTTATTAAAATATAAAAAGGTAAAAATACTAATTAGCTCCTTTTTTTTGATATATATTAATATATGGTCCATTGTCTTCAGTATACGATTCATTATACATTTTAATAAAATTTGTGGCGTCTTCACTTGTGGAATTTAATGGAACCTAAAACAAATTAAATAATTAAATGATTTCCGAACTATTTTAAGGTCTACTTGAAATTCCATTTCAATAAAAGAATTCAGCTTAGAATCCAGAAAAAATGTTACATTGAGATCATTTCTCAAAACGACTTCCCCTATTAAAGCATCCATTAGGTATCCTAACACTGTCACTGACCCCAACAGAGAGGCACTTGATTCAAACACGCTGTACTTTAAATCGGTGATATTGGCATCAATGCATGTCATCATTTTGAGTTTGCTTGAGTTCGTGGGTTCCATGATCGAACTGCAAACAGTTATTCCCAAAATCACATCCGTTTCAAGAATATTTGCGGACATATTAGATGGATAAGAAATCAAATAGGGAGACTTTATATTCATGTAAGCACCATATTCTTCCGCGTACATTTTGGATTGCAGATAAAATTCGTAACAAGTTATGCTGAAAGTTGTGTTTTTAGCTTGTAAACAGGCAGCGTCCATTGGAAAAAATTTCCATTGAAAGGGAACCTCTGCTGTGGGACAAGGATATAAATAGAAGAATTCATCATTATCGAAAATGTGATAAATCGATTGATATGCTGATTGATTTTCATAAAGTTGGATTCTTTGAGCATTTCTGTAGATAGGCCTAATGACAGAATCCGTATTTACGGAATAAATGAAATTTTGCAAAGTAATAGGATTTGTTGTTTGTTCTAAGGCTAATGTTTGATTGTTGAGGTACCAACTGAAGAAACCCAAGTTATATAGGGGACTTTGATTGAAAAAAGGTTCTGTGATGCTTGCATTGGTGGTGAGTAAGAGATTAAAAGCAAAAGCTTGTTTATTGGAATAATAATAAAATGGATCTTGAGTCAACACTTTGTTGGTGTAATCATTAATGAAGAGTAGATCATTTATAATCTTTACAAAATCCCCCCAAAAAATTTTAAAAAACGTTTTCATTTTATTTTAACCCTTTGCATATAATCTCGCATATAATCAGATAGGGATTGAGTGAGAGTTAACATGCTATTTTGTTGGTTTTTTATGATTTCAGAACCTTTTTGAAAAATTAAATAAGATGGCTAAGAATTTTTTGGGGAACTTGTCATTGAAAACCAAAGGGGCTCAACATATAGGATAATTGCGAAAGAAACACCAACAGTAAAAATAATTCCGAAAGCCAAGGGAGCTAAGACCCAACATCTTAGCTTCTGCTTTAATCCATAATGAATTAATTTTTGGAATTTAGAAGTATTTCTTCTTGATTTTTTCCTGAGAGGCGCTGAGGTTTCTTTCTTTTTTCGGCACATTTAATTATAGAATGAAATTCAATAAAGGTTGATTTTTTTTAGGGGAATCAAAATAAAAAAAAACCTTTATTATAATTTTTAAATACTTCTTTCCATAATTTAAATCTGGTTAAAAAATGAGAAAATCACTTTTGTTGCATATCCCATTTATGAGATAGATAGATTAATATTTTTTAAGCAAAAGCGTTTAATTTGAAATCTTTTTATTAGCATTTAATAACTTTTATTAAGAGGACCCTTATTCCTTCGCTTCAAAAATTTCCAGAATTTTTGCCGTATGATCTGGATTCGAACAACAGCATGAGCCCATAAACCCAGGTCTGAATTTATGTTCTTTGCAAATTCCTGTCACAAATGTCTTTAATTCTTCTGGGCTGACTGCGAAATCTAAAATATGTACATCCACTTCCCCATCTAATTGTGCATAAGTCTCTTGCATTTTCTCATCACCACAATTTATATAGCATCCCCAATTCATTTCGTTCAGATTTATTTCCATCAAGATTTTTCTCATCGTGGAATATTTGATGCAATTGAATGAAACAGCCAACGGTTTGTATTTTTGCACAATTTCCAAAACTTCCTTCAAAGGTTCTCCGGAAAGCAGTTTGAGGTTTTCATCACAATATAATGACATGACTTGAGGAATGTTGTTCTTTTGGCAGATATCGCAAACGATTTCTATTTCTCTCAAATGACCGAACGTTTCATTTATTACGAAATCACAGCCAGACTTCATCAGGTTCTCCATATGTATTTGATGATTTGAGTATATTTCTTCATCTTTAATATCTTTCAAAATCCCGTAATAACAATCCACCATAGTTGTATTGGATCCTGCTATGAAAACTGGGTTTTTCAGGTCTTTGGCTTGTTTTTTCGCTGCAATGCAAAGATCCACAGCAATTTTCACCATTTCTTCAGAGGTATGCTTCTCTTCGTCATATAATCCTAATGAATAAGGATTGGTTCTAAAGGTAAAGGTTGTTATGATGTCAGCTCCTGCATTGATGTATTCTAGATGAAGGTTTTGGATAAAGTCTGGATGCTCTGTTAACGCTCGGTTCATCCAAATGCCATGATGATAAAGGGTAGGGTATTTGCTTTGAACGATACAACCAACACCACCGTCCAAAATGTAAGGACGTTGGAACTTTTTGGCCCATTCGAACATGTTATGATTGACTGAGTCGCTAGAAAGATTCATATTTCAGTTTTTTTTAGGTTTAATAATTCAAAATTTCTTCAAAAGTTTATTATTAAAACGTTAAAGAGGTACGTTTTCTGATAATTTCGATTTATGAAAAAAAAAAAAATTTTTGTTTTGCAAATTAATTTTAAAAATCATTTTCATCACAATTGCGGATGATCTTTTTATCGGTTTTGCTTTTGGCAATGATGTCTTTGAGTTCCTCGATTGTTCCTATTAATAATCTATTTACTCAATTTTCAGAATTTTCTCATTAAGTATTCCAGACAACTTAACCTTTTTCCACATTCTTACCTTACGACTTTTCATGTTTCTATGGAAAAACCTTTTTGAAATTCCAAACAAAAAGATAACCAAAACATCAGAAAAAAGCCTTTTAGATTTGCGCAAAAAAAAAGACGAGATTAATCACGAAATTTCAGGATGTGAACAAAAAATTTCAAATTTGGAACAAAAAAATTTAAATTTGCAACAAGAAATTGCTCAGTTGACCCAACAAAATAATGGCAAATCCGAACTATACAAAGCTGCGAAAATCATTGCCAAGCAAAGTACAAGGTCAGGTTATTTATTCAGTTTTATTAAATATTAATTGAAACTCTAGAGAAAAGGAGACACAATTTTCGTTGTTCTCGAAACATTTTTTCACCTCGGGATCTTCTTCATTCTCTTCGGCTGTACAGACCATTTTAATTCAACTGCATTGGAAGAAGACCGCAAATCAAGCCCAAATAATGAAGATTTATACTGGGGCGAACACAGATTCTACATATTCCTTGGATCGGCGCAAAATTCCTTGCAACAACTCATTTATTCCATTTTTAGAATCTTCTGGTGGAGAACAAGAATTTGGAAATATTGGTGGGAAATATGGAACTCAATGTGCTGTTGCAATTATTGCAAAAGAAGATTCGGTTATTATGAGGGATGAAGAATATAAAAAAAATAATTAAAAATACAAAAACTTTTCGAAAAATTAGAAAGATATTGTTATTTACTGGTGCAGAAATTTATTTTAACAGAGGAAAACTTATAATAATACCTTAGGTTTCTTTCTTTTTTTACCATCGTTTTATCGTTTTGATAAATATTTTCATCGCATGAGGTTCTCCGGAAAGCATTTGAAATTTTCATCACAATATAACTTGAGGAATGTTGTTCTTTTGGAACGTTTCATTTAATACGAAATCGAAGCCAGAGTTCATCAGTTTCTTCATATGTATTTGATGATTTGAGTAAATTTCTTCATTTGTAATATCTTTCAAAATTCGTAATAACATAACAATCTACCATGATTGTATTGGATCCTGCGATGAAAACTGGGTTTCTCAGGTCTTTGCCTTGTTTTTTCACTGCTGGAATGCAAAGATCCACACCATTTCTTCAGAGGCATGCTTCTCTTCATCATAGAACCGTCCAAAATGCAAGGACTTTGGAACTTTTTGGCCCATTCCAACAGATTCATATTTCAGTTTGTTAAAAGTTTTAATAATTCAAAATTTCTTCAAAAGAAGTACGTTTTCTGATAAAGGAATTAATTTTGATTTAAGATTAAAAAAACAAATTTTTGTTTTCAAATTTAATTTTAAAAATCATTTTTCATTAATATACATTGCAATTGCGGGATAGTCAGAAGGTGATCTTTTCTCGGTTTTCTCTTTTTTAACTTCCATTTTGATGGAGAAAGATCCATCCTTTTGTTTTATAGAGCCCTCTTCAATATTATCCCCTTCTTTTTCTTTTTCCTTTTGCTCTTCTAAAGGAGCAAACATTTGTTTACGTCCATGTGTGCCTTCTCTCACCCCTAAATTATCTGTATTTCGCAAGAAGGCATGATCCCCATATTCATTGGCAATGGTGTCCTTGAGTTCCGCGACAGCATTTTTCCTGATATCAGGGTCTATTTCCTCAATTTTTTGAATTTTCCCATCGAGCATCCTGACAACTTTATTTGCATAATTCTTCAAACTCACATCATGAGTGACCATAATCATCGTAATTCCTTCTTTCATATTGAGATCCAACAAGATATTCAACACCAAATCTGTGTTTTTGGTGTCTAAATCACCAGTTGGCTCATCTAACAACATGATTTTAGGCTTATTAGCTAAAGATCTTGCTATTGTAACTCTTTGTTGCTCTCCCCCACTTAATTGGTTAGGAAAATGGTTCATTCTAGCGCCTAAACCAACTTTTTCCAATAATTCAGTGGCTCGTTTCTTGATATCTCCTTTACTTAATTCTCCTTTCAAAATCATTGGCAATTCAACGTTCTCCAAAGCTGTTAAAGAACCTATTAAATTAAAAGTTTGGAAGACAAATCCTATATATGATAGTCTTAAGCCCGCTAATATTTTATCTTCTGTCGAGGATTTTATCTTATGACCACATAAAATCACTTCTCCCTTTGTTGGCTTATCGATGGTCCCCATTATATTTAGCAATGTTGTTTTGCCACCTCCTGAGGTCCCAAAGATGCAAACGAACTCTTTTTCTTTTATAGAAAGATTGACACCACGTAAGGCCGAAATACCCTCGATACCCAATAGATAAGTTTTGTGTACGTTACGAAGAAGAATCACATTATTTTGAAGATCTTCTAGGGGTTTGGAAAAGGAGGATTGTTTGCCATGATATTCAGCTAATATTTGATTAACATTTTTTTCAGATTGGTTTTCATTCATTTTCATTATTTTTTTTTATATTTAAAAATGTTTTTGATAAAAATATGAAAACAAAATACAAAAAACCAAAAAATAATTGAATTTGAATAGTTCAAAGTTCAAACATATAACCCTAAACTTTAAAATAAAAGAAACTGTCATTATAAAAAATGCAGTCAGACTCTTCACTAATAAAACTTTTAATTTCTTAAATAAAGTTCAGAGAGAAAAAAAAAAATTTCTTAATTAAATTTATTATTAATTTTTGCTTGCAAACCTTTACATGCTCCCTTTTACCATCGACAACATCCTCAAGCCCAAAACTTCCCAACTCACTCTTCGCAACCGTGAAGAATCCGAAGAAAATCTGGAATACGTTTCACACAAAAAACTCGAAAAACTCAAAACTTCCTACCAAAATTCCCTTGAAAAATCCAAAGTTTCAGGCCCTAAAAGCGTTTCGCAACACGCCGAAGAAAAATCTGTCAATTCCTATAAATCAAAATCAACAAAAAAACGTTGCGTTTTTCGTGGCCCTGGATCTTCAAACGATAAGTTATCATCTGAAATCTATAATGCTCAACTCAACCCATTCAAAACGACATATGATGATGATTACGTTATTGGGAATCCAAACAGAAAAAGCTTGAGTCTAAAAGCCAAAATCCAACAAAAATTACAAAATTCAAATGAAATTCTTCAAAAAAAACTGTCATTTGTAAACATAAAGAAATCTTTGCCGCATGTGAATGTGTCGAATTTTATTGAATATAAAAATAAAACCGTCGAAAAAGAAACAAAAAAGCTTGTTCCAACCACTGAAAGAGAGATTGTCCAGACCCAAAACGCTGATGATTTTTATAAAGGAACAGATGAAAATTATGTAACTCAAGTAGAAGAAAATTCAGTGAGTCCCCAAGCTGACTGTTTTATGCCTGATTGGAGTTCAATTAGTGAAAACCATTGGCAGGATCTCTTAAACTCTGATATTTTTAAGAATTTTAACATAAATCCTATCACTTTGATTGAAAACAATCCGGAATATTTCAGTCATCTGTTAGGTTTATAACCTGAAAATGATAACTACATTATTTTTCTCTGTTTTAGGACTTTGCGCTTGCATGAGATGCAAATGTGGATTATGTAAATGCAAATATGCAGAATCCAAAAACGCAACATTGAGGCTAATTCCGAATATTAGTCAAACTGTCTATCAAAGGGAATATTTTGACAAGATGAGTGATGTTAAACTAAACCCTGGGCTAACTTCAAGCTTGATGTATCCTTTTGTTGGGGATGGAGCAAAACCTTTGGCATTGGCCTATACTACAACACATCAGGTGTTAATATTAAACCATATTAGTCTTTTTTAACTGAAACATTTTAAATTTTGCAGGCAGAATATAGACCGTACGCAGTGACCCCTCATCAAAGAAAATTCAGACATTATAGTGATAACAAATATCCATTTTTGTCTTTATCAACATATAATGTATAAAATAACATTTTTTTTTCTTAAAAATATAAACATTACTCAAAAAAGAGTAATTTTGTTGATTGGAGGAACTACAACCAAATGAAAGTAAGGATGCCACAACAGATCACAACAATAAAAGAACGTCCTTTTTTCGACCGCACCACTTACAAAGATAATTTCATGTCTTTGAAATTCGATCCCAGCAACACTGAATTTGTGAAAAACATCCAACAAAATAGAACCAAGGTGGGAATTTTTAATCAAATTCCCTTTTTGTCTGAGACTCAACATACAATGAACTTTAAACCATATAAAATCGGAAAGCCTCTTGACGGAGCAAAAACTTCTTGTTATAAAACCCCATCGAATCTAGTATAAATTAAAGAAAATAATAAAGTTTTTTACATAATAAAGGAAATTCTTAATGAAAGACCTCAAGAAGGACATTATATGAGCATGACAGCTCATGATTTTAAGGGGACTCAAGATTTTATCTGTCCTGCGAAGCAAAAAATTGATTTGGATTCTTTGAAAAGCCAAATTTATAATAAATTGGATAATATTAATAGTGTTCATAAGAAAACAAAGAGTGATGAAAGGAGAACCCAAATAATAACGAAAAGGGGTAAAAGCTAAGAAAATAACTGGATTAAAAACATTTCATAAATTTTTAATATGATAATATTATCAGATGAAAATCGCTCTAATAAACTTTAGCTTTGAAATTTAATAAAAAAACTATACTATTTATTGTTAATTTTATTTTTTTTTGTTTGCTTTTTAACTCCAACTCTCAGCATTTTGAATGGGGAACAAATTGAATAAATACATGTAAGGTGGCTTCATATTTCTTTGGAAATTAAATTTTTTTTCAAAGTGTGACTCAAGAAGAGGAACTCAGGATTAGAGAAGGTATATTTTTTTTATTTTCCTTCTACAAATTAACCAAGAAATGAGAGATATGAGCCTGTTCAAATATGTCAAAGACCAAAGGCCGCCTGATTTGAATTTATGCAAAATGCACAATGTATTTTTATTTTTTTTCATTAAATAAAAAATGTTCGATAAGATTTCTTGCAGAGTGGGCATACCGGTAGATGTTGAGCATGATGGTGTAATCGATGTATGCCCTTGTTGCGGCTCCCCGTTTGATAATCAACTCATCCCACTATGCGAAAACCATAATAAACTTGATTTCTTGGGCCCAGGATTTCCATTATTTTATGAATTTCTGATTTTTTGCATAATTTGCATATTGCTCCTCTTTTTCATTCAAGGAATATATGGGTTGGCAACAAATGCTAATGGAAATGCATGTCACCTGGCAAATGTGAATAAAAATGCAGTTTCTTGTTCAGAAAATGGCATTAACAGATATTCTTGGTTCAATAAAGAAGAAAGAGATGATATTCAATCAATATTGAATTTATTTAGTACCTTTGCTTTATTGATAGTTTTGAACATTTTCAAATGTAGACACAAGGCTGTGGAAATGAAATTAGATAATGATATTTTATCTCCTTCAGACTATACTCTTCAAGTGAGTGAACTTCCTGTGAAGGAGAAAGAAGAAGACATTCAGAATTTTTTCGAGACTTGTATTCCGAATAGAACTATAAAAATCAGCAAGATTGTTATGGCTTATTTTGTGGAAGATTATGTGAATTTAAAGACTCGGAAAGATGAGCTAATTTCAAAACAGTCAAATTTGATGAGCAATATAGTGCATACTGAGAAAAAAAAGAATCAAATTCAACCGATCCTTAGAAAAAAGAAGGAAGATGTTGATAAGGAATTGGTGGTGATTCAAGAGAAAATTGATGAATTTGAAAAAGAGTGCAGAGAAGATGCCGCGGATAAATTCTGTGGAGTAGTGTTCATTTCATTGCAAAGAGAAGACGATCAAGATGCATTTTTGAAATTTTGGCAGAGATCTTTTTTCCAGACAATTTTGCTATTAATCATGTCGAAATTATTAAAGAATCATCCAAAAACTTACAAAGGCAAGATCATTACTGTTGCAAGAGCACCTGAACCGACAGATGTTATTTGGCAAAATTTAGGATATACATCTTTATATAGATTTAAAGCATATTTCAAAACAAATTTAGCAACTGCATTTGCTTTGATGGCTTGTGGTGGAGCTGTTTTTGGGATAAATCTAGCTCAAGTTACGATTCACAATGAAAATAAGTCGAACCAAGAAATTGTTCATTTTTTTGGAATTTTGGCTGCGGTTTTTCTTTCTGTGGTGAATATTTTGTTGGAAATTGTTGTCAAAAAATTAGTCAAGTACCAAATAAAGATGTTTATTTCAATTAATTTGAATTTATTTAGTCTAGAGAAAATGGACAACTACACTGATTTCAACATTAGTCTCACAGAAAAATTGGCGATGGCTCAATTTTTGAATACAGCAATCATAATATTTGTTGCAAACTATGTAGTAAGTGGAGACGATATTTACGGAGATGGTAATTTTACATTAAAAAATGATTTTTAATGCGATATATCCAAATATTAAAGCTGGGATGATATATAATGTTTTTATTATTCTGGTATCCAACGCAGTTGTGCCTCTCTTGGTCTCATTTCTAGATGTATCTGTGGTTTTAAAATTGATCAAACGTATTCGAATTGTTGAAGAAGGAGAAAATTGCAACTATACTCAATATGAAGCAAATCAGTAAATTCAATAATAAAATATATATTTTTAATAAATATAAAAAATTATCTTTCTTTAAAATTGTTTTGACTACTACTAGAATTTTTCAAGGCCCTCCAGTGGATCCTTCGTTGCGTTACGTTATCATCATAAAATCCTTACTCGTCACAACTTTCTATTCAGCCATCCTTCCAATTGGACTACTTTTTTCTTTATTCAGCCTCGTTTTATTTTATTGGATGGACAAAGTATTTTTCAATACATTTTTAATAACAAAATAAATTAAACATTTTAGTATCTTTTGCTGAGAAGAAATAATAGACCTCAAACTTTAGGGGCCAACCTTTCGAATGAAATGGTTGATGTCTTTATCGAATTTACTATTGCAGTGTTTTCTATTGGATGCGCTGCTTTTGAAAAAATCCTTTACAAAAATCTTTCTTGGTTTGTTATTTTCCAACTAGTCTTAAGTTTGGTGAATTTTATCTTTCCTCTCCATCTACTTGATGAATTAATTTGCAGAGCACCCCAAAAAAAAATTTCAGGAAAAAACTACGAAGAAGTCGCTTTTGATTTCTTGAATGTACATATGCCATAAAAAAAAGTTTAAATAAACTGTTAAGGATTACGATCGATGCAATCCTGTCACTATGAACAAAGCTTTAAACAATTGGGTTGAGAAGATAACAGAGAAACAATCAATTTATAGAAAACAGACAATGATGGATGAGAGGATGAAAAAAGAAGCAAAAAATAATAACTTAAAGTACCAAAAAAGATCCTTTATTATTTAATAATATGTTATTTTTAGGAAAACCATAATTAAAGCAGAGAAAAACCAGGTTGTCCCAATAAGCGAGGAAAAAAGTGATTTCATGTTCAGTGCGACTATGAAAGAAAATGAGGGTCTTTTAAATGGAGTCACAGATCTGGAGAGTAACATAAATGATGTTTTAATGAGGAAAAGCTACAAAGAAGAAAGGGAACTTGAAGAGAAGGAACAGAAACAACGAGCGGAGCTATTGAATGATATAAAATATTTGATCAATGATGTGAAGAACCAGTTTGCCCCAATGGGCGAGGAAAAAAGCGATTTAATTTTTAGTCCGACTATGAGGAAAACCTCCAAAGAATTGGAAGGGGAAGAACTTGAAGAGAAGGAACAGAAACAACGGGAGGAACTAGTGAATGATATAAACTCTTTGATCGACGATGTGAAGATAGAAGTTGTCCCAATGAACGAGGAAAAAAGTGATTTAATGATTAGTGCGACTCTGAAAGAAAATGATGGTTCTTTCAATGGAGCACCAAATCTAGAGAGTAACAGAAATGAAGTTTTAATCAGGAAAACCTCCAAAGAATTGGAAGGTAAAGAACTTGAAGAGAAGGAACAGAAACAACGAGAGGAACTAGTGAATGATATAAACTCTTTGATCGACGATGTGAAGATGGAAGTTGTCCCAATGAGCGAGGAAAAAAGTGATTTAATGATTAGTGCGACTATGAAAGAAAATGATGATCTTTTAAATGAAGCACCAAATCTAGAGAGTAACATAAATGAGCTTTTAATGAGGAAAACCTCCAAAGAATTGGAAAGGGAAGAACTTGAAGAGAAGGAACAGAAACAACGAGAGGAACTAATGAATGATATAAAATCTTTGATCGAAAATGTGAAGAAGGAGGTTGTCGAGGAAAAAAGTGATTCAATGCTTAGTGCGCATCTGAAAGAAAATGATGGTCTTATAAATGGAGTTCCAGATCTGGAGACTAACATAAATGAGCTTTTAATGAATAAAACTTCCAAAGAACTGGAAAAGAAAGAAACAGAAGAGAAGGAACAGAAACAACGAGAGGAACTAATGAATGATATAAAATCTTTGATCGACGATCAGACGTAATAACTTCAAAAAATAATTAGGGATAGTGGTTAATTATTATTCCTTTCGAAAAAATATTTCAAGTTAATTTATTTTTATATATTTAAAAATATAAAACACGAAAATGTGATTTTTATCCTTCTGTCTTTAAATTTAAACGCATGTCAAGTTGAAGTTTTTCTTTAATCTTTTTCAAATTCTCATTTTTCTTGGAAAACTCCACCTTGTTCAAGTTTCCCTTGATCTTATCAAAGCATGCTTGAGAAGGAGTCTTTTTATGATTTTCATTGACAAAAATGTTCACAACATTATTATTATTATATGTAAAAAATTGATTAGAGCTGGAATTCTTTGGAATCACTTTGCGATTCTTATTTTTTTCTGTATGGATTATTAATTCTTCCTTCTTTAATAACTTTGGTTCGCTTTTTGTATATTTATGAAAATTATTATTGTGAGATGTTTTTAATCTATCCAATGCAGTGGGGGTTTCATCATTGCTTCTTTCTGTAAGGCATTTTTTATCAATATATCCACTCATGATATTATTATAGGATGATCTCAGGATATTAGCTTTATTTGATCTGTAGGTGTTTTCCTTCGATGTTTCTGGCCTGAAATGATTAGTATTATTAGCCCTTTTATCGAAATAAAGTGGGTTCGGCTGTGAGTTCCTCTTTATCATATTATCATTAGAAAATATTCTGTTATGGTTTGATTTTCTAGTCTGTGAGAAAGTTTTCTTTGTTTCGCTTGGTTTGGTCTGGTCGTTGGATTTGAGATTAGAACCAGAAAGACTTTCTTTTGGACTTGTCACGAGGAAACCTTGCTTTTTCTTTATTATGGGTGTTTTTTCCCTAGATTTCGATTTTTCTTCTCTGAAAAATTGCTGGGGGACGACTACTTTTTGAGGAATTTTCTTGGTTGAAAGATGCCTAGTTTCCTTTTCTTTCTTTTTACACAAATTCACCATTAGTAAAGTCAATAAATTTTGATCAAGTTTTAACTTCTTTTCATTGGTAAACGGATTTTCTTTATTTTTTAAAAGGTCTTCTTTTTTTTTGTTGTCTTGATATTTTTTCGAAATTTTTTCTGTTTCTTTGTTTTTCTCAGCATTTTTTATAAAGGGGCTTTCTTTTCTGTTTTCTGTCATGAACACCCTTTTTATTTGACTGCTTTCAGGAACTTTTTTTATAAACAGCTCAGTGATTTTTTTCTTGGTATTTTCTGATCGCTCAGTTAGAGAAATGATATCCCCTTTTGTTTTTTCATGTAACAAAGCTAATTTTTTCGTAAGGCTGAGCTTTTGCACGTTGATTTGAGGTTTTTCAAAAATAAAGGTTTTGGCTGATTTATTGGTTGGAATCGAAGCCAAAATCTGGAAATCTTCCTTTAAATTCACTCTTTTATAATCCAAAGGTTGCTGAATAACTTGATTATTGATATTTAATAGATTTATTTTTGCTTTGGCCTCAAGATTTTTGGAGTTTTGTTTCATGAATTCGAGAAATTTAGTCAAATTTCCAATACTTTCATTTTTCTGATCTATTTCTATATAACTGCAAGTGGATTGATCGATGAAAATTGAATTAGTTGTGATTTCCTTGAGTTTTGTTTGCCAATCATGAATGGTGAAATTGCTAACATCTGCATTTTTTGACTTTTCTTCATAAAAATCCTTTAAAATATTCTCCTCCTTCCCAGAAAGTGCATTTCGAACTGTTGGGAAGCTTTGAGGGACATGTGATGAGGTGTTTCCTAAAGAATCAATGAACTCATCTTCGTCGATGCATTTGCCATCTTTTTTTTGTTCTTCCTTGATGATTTTTGTGATTTTGATATATTCAAATCTGCGTTTTTTATCAAGGTATTTATTCAAAGTGATGGTAATTGGAAGCATAAATAATCTGGGGATGTCCTTATGATATTTATAATATTCGGTGAGTATGACAATTTTATATTGAAATTCAGTGAAGCAATAGAACCGTTTCATGAATTCCGCCTCCTCATCATAAGTCACCACATCCCGATAACTAGTGGTTCTTGAGTTCCTATTTCCTAGAAGGATATCATTTATTTCTCTGGTGTAATAATAGTTTTGACTGGAGGCGAATTTTGTATATAATGCTTTATGAATAGTTATCGGGAAGCAGATAGCTTTTTGCTTGTTTTCACATAGAATGCAACTCTTGTTTTGGACAAAAGGGTTGGTGGGGAGAGGGTTGATATGGGATTTGGAGGTGGAACATAATAAGGTGGCAGTTTTAGAGCTGAGGTTTGGGGAAGCAGAATTTTGCTTTTTCGTTAAGGAATGCATTTTGTTAAATTCAGATAAAAAAAATTTATATTTCAAAAATATAATCCTATTGTATTAATAAAGGAAACGGATTAATGGGATGCTACAAAAGCAAAGCCATCGAACCAAAAGTATATGGAAATTATTGTTTTTTAATTTTGGTTTTGATGGAAGATCGAAAGCTCAAAACATTATTTCAAAATCTCGATTATCAACCCGATAACAAATCAAACCATAGATTTCAAATATTTTGATGAAAAGGTTCGTAGCGAAACTCTTATCAATATAATGAATAATCTGTGTTTTGGAGATAATCTTATGGATAAAATAGACGGCAATTTTATCTCTATCTACGATGATCGAGATAAACGGTTCCATTATTACGTGCATCGATTATTAGGTTAAAAAAAATCCCATGGATATGGATAATTATTAGCATTAAATATTTAGGAGTTGAAGTCGAAGATCCAAAATACCCTCCCAACGCAAAAATGTGGGTTTGTTACATAAACGACAAAAAGGAAGATTGGGATTTAATTATTGAATGCAACCATCAAATCAGCAAAGATGATCATATCACATGGAAATACGAATATTTCAAAAGCTTAGACCATGGTGAATATTAAGAAAGAAGAAGATTTTTGATAGGGATTTAATCACTAACGAGCATTAATTTTCGCTTTATTTTACACAAGGAGGAATGAACAAATATTATTTTTATTTGTTTGTTTGATATTTGCTTTTAAATATATATTTTATTGATATTCTTTGTATTTTCTAAATTGCAGGATTAGCTAAATTTTTTTAATTAAATTATTTTTGTTTTTTTGCTCTAAAAATTTCGCGAAATTATTTTGCGAAATCCACTTAAATGTCACTACTGCCGGAATTTTTTTGCTCCAATAAATTATCAAATTTTTTTCGCCAAAACCAAAGCACGGTCACTACTCCAGACATAAATTTTTCGGACTATGTTTTTTTTATACAAAATCCCTTTTCTTTTCTGGAACAAGGTAAAGAGAATAGGTCCGCGTTTTTTGCAAAAATAATTGGCCTTGTTCGGTGAGAGAAATATTTCATTTTGTTTTAAGAAATATTTAAATTTTTTAATTTGTTTTCTATCAGATATTGAAAATTTGAGGATGAAGATTAGAAAAAATAATTTTGTGAAAAACACAGTCCAAGGATAGTACAGAATTTTTTGTATGAGTATTTTTTTTTTGAACTTGGAAAAATTTATGAATTAACTCTTAATAAAAATTACATTTATTGAATTTTTTAACAAGAACAAGCTTTGGCAAAAAAAATCTGTTTTTGAGAACAAAAATTTACTACTCAAAATAAATAACGAAGATAAATCCTTAAATCGCCAAAATCCTTTTGTTTTGCTACCTAACATCTAAAAAAATATAGAAATATACAGAAAATGAACTCAAAATTTTATTAATGATCTAGAGAAATATAATTTTTAAAAAACAATAAAGCTTTAAGGTGGGGATTATGAAAAAAATTAATTTGTAAACATGAAGAAATTCAGAAGTTTTTTCTCAAAGCATATTTTTTGGAAGGAATTTATGAGTTTCGTATTTATAGATTAAATAAAAAACATATTAAATAAATTAAAAATGTACTACCCAAATTTCCTTGATCATTTTTGGAAAATTAATTTTGCATAATCGTCCTATTTAAATTACTACCCAAAATTGAAATTTCATTTCTGCATCTTTCGTCAATTTTATTTACTACCCAAAATTTAAAAAATAGAGAAATTCTCAAGAAAACTAATATAAAATTCAGATTTCTCAAGATGATCACTTCCTAAATTAGAGGTTCCTTTTTCTTCTAAAAATATAAGAAAAGGATAACCATAAGTAATTTAAATTTTTTTCACCAGAGATGATGCCATTGTTTCATAAAAAAAACTCTTAAATAATTATTTTTGAAATTTCTTTCATTTTTTCATGAATAAAAATATATAAGGTCTCTTTTTATAAATTAAGTTCTCTCACATAATAGTTCGAAATCAAAGGAAGTCCTAAAATTAGTCCAAACCAAAAAAAGAGATTTCCCCCATTTGTCCCTTTATACTTATTTAATATTTGTTAAAAACAACATCATTATTTTGACAAAAGTACTTTCATAAATTTCTTTTCACATAAAATCATGGGAATTTGAAGCAACATGCATAATATTAAAACTGGCTTGACAAAACGGAAGATCAAGACCTAAATTAAAAAATTAAAAATTTTTTATAGTTCCGCAAAAAACCAATTTATTTACTAAAATAAGTTCATGCAAGCAAGCACTAAAGAAAAATGCATAAAATTGAGCATTCAAACTTGAACACTATAAAACATGTATAAAGAACTCTGAAAAACTTAAAAAGCGTTAAAAAATAATATTATGATTATTTAAGAAAATAACGAAAATGCTAAAAACTAACTAACCTTATAACGATTTATTGCTTGCAAATAAACATGTCTATATAAAAATTCATGAACTGGGCGGTTCCATTTCCTGGCCCATTCATCCCACCCTGAGGAATTCCACCAATCCTAAGAAAATAAAAATAGGATCTCAAAACAAAATTAAATAAATGATGCTTACTTGATAAAATTCTCGATCTCCAAATTGTGTGATTTCCGCAAAAAAGTTCAAGTAATATTCAAACAAAAAGACAAAAAACAAGAGGAAGAACCAAATCTCCGATGTAATGAGTCTCATCAGGCCTTCAAAATAGCTTATCCTTCCGGAAATCAAGAGATTAGGCAAAATAAATTCGCTTGCAATGATATACATTAAAAACTTTCAGATATTAAGAACAAAAGAAAACTTCAATATAAATTACCAAAGCCCCTAAAGCATGTAAGCCTTTAGAAATTGCATACCAGGGTCTGAAAGGACCAGAACGAGGGTATTCAACATCATAACATAATGTGGGAGCAAAAAGAAAGTAATTGTAGTTTTTGATATTGATATTGGCTGGATATGGCATTTTCGGTACTTTTTCCTGTTTAATTTCCTCTAAATATTGTTCTCTCAAGTCACGATTAACATTGTAGTAAGAATACATCTTTAAAAGAATTTAAAAAGGATTATTGATATATAATATATAAAATGTGTAATGATGAACCTTCATAAAATGAATCATGGTCTGAGCAAATAGAAATGATGTATGAGTGGCTCCCCAACTTCAAACATTAAAAAAAAAAAACCACATGAAAATATACTCTCGATAGAAAACAACATAGGTTGAAACTACAAACATGATACTTTGACTGCCATGCTGTAGAAGGGAGATTGCCAATGCTGGCATTCCCAAAATGGCCAATTTTTGAATGAGAAATGCTCTAATCAAATTTTAAGATGAACAGATTGTGTTATACATATAAGTCCATCCATAAAATAAAGGCCAAAAACTTATGACCATCAAAAAATCCTTTTTGACTGTGGCGAAAATTTGGGTTTCGAAAAAACTGCCTTTTTCAATGGAGCGAATCTATAAATGACAATTTTATATATATGTAATAATTTTAAGGTCACCAGGGGAATGATAATGATTAGCAATATTCCTATCAGTTTTCCGAGGTTATGAAATCCCTTGAAAACCGATTTATTTATATAACTGTCATGGGAGCATTCGTCCAAGAGAGAAATACGATTTTTGAATGCATTTTTTTCTAATTTTTTTCGAGGTTTATTTGGAATTTGAGAAGCCATTTGAATCACTAACCTTTATTAAAGACTTTTTTTATTATAAATATGTATTTTAGTTTCAATAAAAGTAATATTTCATTTTTGTTTCAAAAAATATGGAATCTGCATTTAAAAAAAAAAATTAAAGTTTTTTATTAAATCCTATAATATTGAATATTTATAAAGAAAAAATTTATAAATGCGTTATTTTTAATTAAAATGTTCCAAAATTAAACATCGAAAAAATAAACTCGGCAATAAATTTAATTAATAAAATTTAAGTCCCTTTTCATTAAAATTTCTTCATAACATTTCATTAATATTTTTCCAAACAACAAATGTCTAAAAATCCCAAAGGTCTGACCGTTCACATCGAAGAAGACGAATCCCATAAAATCGTCCCTCCACCTCCAGTCGCTGTTGAGAGCCATGCCATTCCCTTCATCTATTACGATGACAAAAAAGGTTTCGTGCTTAACAAAGAAGCCGAAGAAGTCCTTTTAACCAGATCCGCCGATCGCACAGTTGGTGTTATCAGTATAGTGGGCAAATATCGTACAGGCAAAAGCTTCTTCACAAACCGTGTGTTATTAGGCCATCAAGGCAAAGGAGGCTTTTCTGTTGGTCCTACTGTGAACCCCTGTACGAAAGGTCTTTGGTTATGGAACGCGCCGTTAAAATCTGATAATCCAGATTATCCTGATATGGATGTCTTCTTGATCGATACAGAAGGCTTCGGAGGCACTGATGAGAATGTGAACCATGATTCAAGGATTTTCCTCTTTTCTTTACTGTTGAGTTCCTTCTTCATTTACAATTCAGTGGGCAACATCGATGAAAATGCCTTGAATGCCTTATCATTGATCATTAATCTAGCCAAAGACATTCAAATAAAGACAGGAAAGGCCACTAAAGATCAAGACCCAGCACAATTCTTCCCTTCATTTCTTTGGGTCGTGAGAGATTTCACCTTGAAAATGGTGGATCTCGAAGGCAAAGCTTTGGCTCCGAAGGAGTATTTAGAAAAGGCCTTGGAGTTCCAAAAGGGTGTTTCTGATGCTGTGGAATCAAAGAACAGGATCAGAAAGCTTTTGAAGCATTTCTTTCAGGATAGAGATTGTGTGACGATGGTGCGACCGTTAGAAGATGAAGCTGCTTTACAGAAGCTCGATGATGCAGCAGATTCTGATCTCCGGCCTGAATTTGTGGCACAGATGCAACAGGCCAAAAACAAGGTCTTTAAGAAAATCAAGCCAAAACTGTTAAATGGTAACACTTTCAATGGAAGCATGCTTGTGGAGCTCATTAATGCCTATATTAATGCCATTAATGGCGGCCAAGTGCCCAACATAGAACATGCTTTCCAATATATGATGAAGAATGAATCGAAGAAAGCCTTTCAAGACTCCTTAATGAAGGTCGAGAAGGAACTTAATGAATATCTGAAGTCACCAATCGCCCATGATGATGTTAAGATGAAAGATATCAAGAAAAAGCTTGAGGAAGGTGCTATCAAGAATTTCAAGAAAAAAGCCTTAGGAGATGAGGAAATGCTTCAGGAATACATGACAGAACTCTCATCAAAAGTCAAGGAAAACTTCAAGAAAGTCAAAGAGAAAAATCTCAGCAATTGGTTTAATGTTTATCAAGAATACTCAGCACCTCTAATAGAAGAAATGGAGAATAAGCTGAAAAGCGATGCTTATTCCAATTTCTATGAATTCCAGGTCGAAGTCAACAAATTCAAGGAAAATTTCGAAAAAGATGCGCCGAATTCCTCAGAAAAACAGAATTTCCTCAAGGAGCTTTGTGAGAAGTTATATGCCAAAGCGGCTGAATATATCAGTAAGAAAAGTGAAAATGTGTTAGGTCGTGAAACCATTAGATTAAAGAAGAAAATCGAGGAAACAGAAGATGACCTTGAATCGAAGAAGAAGAATTGGGATCGAGATAAAGAGGAATTAGAGAAGAAATTGAACAATATGGAAAGAGACAGAGCCACTAGTCGGGCCACCCATCAGACTTGGAAGGAGAAATTCGATCAAATGAAGCAAGAGAAAGAGAAAATCGAGAGGAATTATGAGGATTTGATGAACAAAGCCAAGGAAAATGAGAATAATCTGCAGAAATATGGCAAAGATAACTCTGAAAAAATGGAGAAGAAGCTCGATACTATAAAGAATGAGCATTCGAAGATTACTTTAGAATTGGAGAAGAAAAACGCCTTGACTGAACAAGAGGCATCTTTCGCTAAGAAAGATAATGAGAATCTCAATGGAAGAATTAAATCCTTAGAGAAGGAAAACAATAAACTCAAAGAAGAAATCAAAAATTTCAATAAAACGATTGATGTAAGGAGATTGAGAAAAAATTAAGAGGAATTATATGTTTTTATATTAGGAAATGAGGAAGAAAGTCTCAGATGCGGAATTATCGAAAGCCCAGGAATTAATGAAAGCTCAGATGGAATTCGAGAAAAACATGCAGGAAGTAAAGAATTGTCTTAATAATAGGATTTTTATCAGGAAAATGATGATCATAGTTTAAGAAGAAAAGAAGAGATTCTGAAGAAGAGGATGAAGAACGCGAAAGACCGAAAAAAGGACAGAAATGGCCTCAGGAAATGCCGAATTGGCTTGAAGAAAAGATGAAACTTGAAAATGAGGTGAATTTCTTAAAGGGGAAACTAGAAGAAGGACAAAAAGTTCAAGAAGCTTTTAAAATGGCTATAGAACGTAAAATTTTCTTCATTTTATTGGGAAATTCTTTAATATCCTAATTTTCTTAATATTTCAATATAATTTTCTTTATATTTTTTATTATTTTCTTCATATTTTCTTAATATTTTTTTAGTATTTATTTTCCTGTAATTTTCATATAGTTTCATAAAATCTTCTTATATTTTTATATAAATTTTATATAATTTCTTATATTTTTATATAAATTTCATATAATTTCATATAATTTCATATAATTTCATATAATTTCATAAGATGGAGTGAATTTCAACGATAATGAAAACATCCAAACCCTGAACAATTGTGAGCTCGTTGAAACCAACAAGAATCTTTCAACCTCCCTTGAGAAATCCGATTCCAGAGCCAAGGATTTCCAAGACAAACTTACTCATATCAAGATCTTCAAAAAAATGGTCAACAATGCCTCCAGTCTCCAATGTCTTCATTGTGGCCAAAATATCCTAGTGGGAGTCTTTGTGCCACATTTGATTTCCTGTGCTAAAATAGACCTGACTTCCTATAACAAATATCCAATTAGCAACACAATGAATAACCTGACTTCCAGTGGTAAATTCACAGTTTCAGGTCCTACCAAAGATCTCAATTCCCTCAGTTATTCAACTCCTTTGAAACAAATATTGACTCCCAGTCCAAGTCCTGTTATTGAAAATAGCTCGAATAACGCGCATCAGGATAAAGTCAAGAAATCTGCTGAACATATTAAGAAAAACAAAGAAAACACTAAGGAAAAAAACACGAATAAAAGCCAGAATCAAGAAACTCCTGAAGATCAGGAAAATGAGGAGAAATCTGTGAAATCCAATGGAAATAGCAATTATTCTAATGATTTCGTCATAAATATAGCCCAGACCTTAATCAAAGAAGGTCCTGATCATAAGCCTTTCATTGAATATCTCATCTATTGTAAGAAAGGTCAACAAAAATGGTTGGTTTCCAGGAAATATAAGAACTTCTGTGAATTACATCAAATCCTCATAGGCTTATTCCCAGGCTTTCAATTCCCGAATTCCTCCAAAGCTTTAATCAATACCTTTAATGATTTCAATAACCTTCAAGACCTTAGAAAGCCGAAGATTGTAGATGAAAGGAAATTAATGCTAGAGTCTTATTTACAGGATATAAGCAAAAACCTTGATATTTTCAATTGTTTGTCCTTTAAACAATTCGTGGGAATCGAAGGCAAAAATGGCAAGCAATTTTCCAATGATTTCTTGGATTTAGACAATGCGGATGAAAGTACACTTTTCTAAAATTAAAAGCCTTGTTAATCCTTAATAAAAAGAGCCTCAAAATTCATTTTCAGCTAGAAATTACCCCAGTAATTATTCCGAGGAAATGAACGGGAAATCGCAGCCTCCAAACCTGAGTTCCTTTAGAATAGATAGGAAAATGCTACCGGAAAGTCCTGAGACTTTCATGAGAAATTGGGATAATAGCAAATCAGCTGGACTTTCAGCGACTAAATCGCCTATTCGAGAAATCAACACGATTAAGAAAGAACCTGTTATGATCCATCATAACAAAGGAAAAAGCGAACATGAGCAGAAACCCACAACTCCTGAGAAAATGCGATCCTATGGCAATAATAACCCAAATAATTCTTCTAATGATATCATGGAGAAAATCAATGAAGGAAAAGAAATCTATAGAAATAACAATAGCAATTATTATGGAGATGGAGATCTTGATAATAATAACTCTAATAACCCAAATAACTCTAATGGAACTATGTTTATCTATGAATGTGGACATTGTTTGAGTGGAAATATGAAGGGGGGAGGACCAAATCCAAGGAAAATCAATAGTTTATGTCCTGGATGCATGAATCAGAAAGGGTCTGGCAATAAATGGAACGGCAGTGGAGGAAAAAACAAGGGAATGATATGATTTTTAATGAAAAAATTGAGTTTTTTCGAATATACTCGCTTTTTAATTAATATATAAAAGTTATCTGGATTAAGTCAAATTATTAAATTTTAGATAAAATCAAAGGAAATTCAAATTTTTCTTAATAAAAAAAAGTTAGAAAATCAAAGGAATATCATGTATAATCAATATAATGGTCAATTCTCGCAATTGGTCTTTTTCCTGGGAGATTCCGTCCTCACAGCTCAAATCCTTGAGAAAATCAACGATAGCGAGTTCTTTAATTTCTCAGAGTAAAAAAATACTCATTTTCACATAAAATTCCTATATTTCCTTATATTTCCTTATCTTCCCTTATATTTCCTTATCTTTCATTATATTTCCTTATATTTCCTTATATTTCCTTATATTTCCTCATTTTTCCTTTAGATTTAACTTCAAATTAGTCAATGAATTAAACCTTCCTGATAAAAAAGACCCGAAAGTCCAAAATCTGAATCAAACTGAAGGACTTCTTAATTACGATTGGATAGAAAGAAGGATTTATAATATTCCTTCTTTAATAGTCTATGCTTTGGATTGGAGTATCCCATTGCCTGGAGTCGAATGGAAGGAAAAAGAGACGGTTTTATTGAACGAATATATGAGATTCAAGTGATTTATCAAGACTTTTATCAATATTTATAGGGTTTTTTCTAGAGAAAGCCTAAAACACAAGAATATTAAGATGATATTATTGATTTTCCTGGGTAAAAACTCTAATTATAACCTTGCTTTGGATGATAAATTGACCAATCTGAAGAAAAACCTCGATATTGAACATTCCAGACATATCTTTCTATTGCCTGGAGGCCTTGAATTGATCACTACGAATAAGAAGAAACTTCAAAAAGCTATTGAGGAGATTTCTCATAGTTATTATGGAGAATATCTTAAAAGAATAAAGAAAAAGATCTCGAAATTGCAGGATATCGCTTCTCAGGAAAAGAACCTTCAAGGACAGATAAAAGCTGCGATTATAGGGGAAATTATGTGAGTTTTCTAAGGGTTTTCATTGGGTTTTATTGATGTTTTATATAGGAAAAAGGAAAAAGTCTTGAAATATTATAATATCGCCTATGAAACTATTAGGAATTTGATGAAATATTATTGCGATTCAATGAATTTCCAAATAAAAGAAAACGATTTCCAAAGTTTAGTGCAAAATTATGAGGCTTTACAAAGAAACGAGGAATTGAGATATGTATTTATATAAGAAAAAGCCTGGAATTTAACGAGAACTAATTAGATAGCTGATGTTATCACTTTCAGAATAATCCATATAAACATGATAAAAGGACAAATTTCTGAATCTTTTTCTTTATTCGAGAAACATTATAAAGCCTTTAAAGGAAAAGTCAATTATTCTGAATCTAGAATAGCCTTTGAAGTTCTATTAATAATAGGAATTTCATTGATTTTTGTGATATATTATATAAGGAATATAGATGGAGATCTGAATATCATAGGAATTTCGCTTTGATTCTATTGAGGGATTTCTTCAATATAAAGAAATTCCTTATTGAGAAGAACCTCATGCTTCGATTTTTGAATTTATTTCATGTTTATTTAATAAACCAAAGGTTTTTCTTAAATTTATATGATAAAATAGGCTAGTGTTATATTCTCTGATAAGAGAAATAGCCTCATGTTGAATAAAAACAAGGATTGGGCCAATTTCACTATACTCGCCACAAATCTGAAGAAAATTAGGCCTGTTTTCTTCGGCAGGAATAGCTTTAAGCCGATTAATGAGAATAATCCTTTAGAAAAAGTAATGTTTTTCTAAGAAAAACTAGAAATTGCTTGATTTTTTATTATTTTTTAGGCTGAAAATTCGAAGAAAATGATCGAAAATTGCATATATTACCGTATTGTGGAAGAGGGAAATCGTAATGTGGCAGAGGAAAACATCGAACTTCTGAAGAAAATCGAAAAAGTTTCATTATTTCCTTAAAAAAACTAAATTTCTTATAAAAATATAGATAAGTCTTCAGGAAGATTCTGATCTATTATTCACGAAATATTATCTGGCTCAGAATTATCTAAAAAACAAAGATTATGACAATTTCAGCCTAATTTCGAATAATTTCTTGAAATTCCTATCTTTAACTCATTGGCAAGGCTTATTATTGCCTTTATTACAATCATTGGAAGAAGTCTTGAAATCCAAGCCAAATCTCACATCCGAACTCTTGATTTGTATAGTGGATCTCTTGATTTTTAAGCCTGAATCGATGAATTTGAAGCTTCAAAGATATGAAAATCTAATGAAAATCATGAATAATCTTGATAAGGACTTGATTGTCAGGAAAAGTCTTCATAATAGAGAAATTGTGAAGATTGAATTTGGATTTTTGAGCAGTTCTTGTTGTTATTATGAGAAAATTGATTATGAAATAAGACTTGAAATCAATCAATGTTTTGAAGGCTTTTTTAATGTGATTTCGATGGAATTTAATGAAAAAAATTATAATAGAAAGCTTGTTTTGGATGAAATGATTAAAGAGAAAAACGTCTTTAAACAGAGATTTAGCCTGAATTTCGAGAAATTCATCCCTGGTGACGTTTTCACATTACAAGGTCTTGAAATTTCATCAGAAAAAAGGTATTTTCTAATGAATTGATTAGAATCTTTCTTTTTATTATTAGAAATGAAAAAGGAAGCAATGTTTCTTTGAATTTTTCAATTCCTCGACTATTGATAATCTTTGGCAAAAATGAAAGCGTTATAATGAAACCAGCGATTAACCCTTTTGATGTGAAATTAACCTATCCAACTATAGGTTTCCTCAATGAACAAATTGAACTCATAGTTTCTCTTCAAAAGTATTATTGATTATATATTTTTTTTTTCTATGATATCTGCAGATTTTTTTTTTCTTTTTTCGATTTGCACTTGTTTTCTTCGATCGCAAAAAGAAAAGATTATTTTTTTTTTCTTCTTTGATATGGAAATCATTTTTTTCTCGATCTGTAGATCATTTTTTTCTTCTCATTGAATCCAGAGATCATATTTTAATATTTTTTTGATCACTTTTTTTTCTTCGATCAGCAGTCGTTTTTTATTTTGTTAAATAAAATAAATATTTCTCTTTCTATTCTAATTAATTTATTTACTCTTAAAAAAAAATAAAGAACCCAGAATTTCAATGAGAAATTAAATAATGTAGAGCTTTTCCTTTATGATCAGGAAATAGAATATCCTTTCATTATTAAATCGATGCCTAAATTAGCCGCTAATTGCAAGATCTTGACTTCTTCCGATAAAGAATATGATAATACCCTTCCAATTCAAATCCAAAATATCAATTCTTCAGAGGATATCTCTTTGAAATTCCTCATTAGAATCGAAGAAGAAATTGAGAAGAAATTTACGCTTTATTTCAAATATTCCTTTGAGAAATCCTCCCCAGAAAATAATCAAAATGGGGTTTTAAACCGCGATTTCCTGAAAAAATTCTCCTTCCAAACGATGAATCCCTTTGTTTTAAGAACTAGAATGAAGATCTTGAATCATTTCTATAATAACATCTATAAACTTGAGAATCTCGGCAATAAGAACCAGCCTTTTCCTTTGCCTTTGAATTATAGAAGCAATATCCTTTATTATTTGACTCCTCCTAGTAATAAAAACAAGTCTTTTTTATTAATTTCCTAATAAAAATTAAAAAGCCATTGATTGTGCTATAAAACAACTCAGAATAGAACCAATGCCTAGTCTTTATCTGAAATTATTAGGCTCTTTAACTACTAATGAGACTATTATCCTCAAACAAAATGAAGTCTATACAGGAGGTTTCATAGTAATTCCCACTGATCTTTGTGAGGAAACCCCCTTAGGATCTTTAATAATAGTTTGGAAACGTCTGGAGTTCTTACAAGATCCTTCCAAGCCTTTTAATGAATTAAGACTTAATCTTAATAATGTGATTGTGGAGGAAAAACCCTTCGAAATAGACTTTTCAATGAAAGATCTCGTAGAATATGGAGATTTGATCCAAATTAACCTAACTTTTCGGAATAAGACTGGAAATCCGCAGAAAATATTGCTAATTTTAATGGAAACTGAGGGGTTTTTGATTTCAGGAGATATAAGGAAAATCTTTGATGCGAAAAATGAAGAAATGAAGACTTTTGTCTTTAATGTGTTGCCAATGAATTTAGGCAGGAAAAAAGTCCCTGGAGTCCAATTGATTTGTCAATCTATGGATAATAAGGTGATTTGGGATAGCTCTGGAACTCGATTTATTACTGTGATTCCTAAGAAAAATTAAAGACTTTTTATTTTTCATGGAGATCTTTAAAACATAATAAAATAAAGGTTTTTTTAGGTTATTTTTTCGTTTTTCAATTAGAATCAGTGTCGCTGGAAATTTCAATCATCTTTTTCTTTTTAGGACATTCTTCGGCACTTTTCTTTTCTTTATAAAGCTTTTTTTTGGTTTCGTCGAGTTTTTCTTGTTTTTTAGGGCCTTTTTTCTCTTTTTCTTCGCTTTTTTTCTTCATAACTTTTTCCTTCTTAAGTGAGTCTTGATCATTTGTCAGGATTTCTTCGTTTTTACAACCTTTTTTCTCTTTTTCTTCTTTTTTCTTCAAATTCTTCTTTATCATTTCGCCTTTTTCATGGACAAAATCATTGGTTTTACTATATTGAGGTTTTTTCCTTGATTCTTCCTCAGAATTTATATCTTTATCATTTGATTTCTTCTTCTTTATAGCCTTTTCCGTTTTTTCGTAATCTTGATCATTTGTATGGAATTCGTCCTTTTTGGATGTTTTTTTCTCTTTTTCTTCGTTTTTCTTTGAATTCCTCTTTATTATTTCGCCTTTTTCATATTCCAAATCCTTGTTTTTACCATATTCCTTGAAATATTTGGGTTTTTCCCTTGATTCTTCTTCATTATCCTCAATTTTGAATTTTCCTAATTTTTTTACCAATAATTCGTGTTCCCCTTTAATTTTAGCTGTTTTTTCCTTTAATTTCTTGTCATCTTCCTTCGCTTTTTCCAAACTAGCCTTGCATTCTTCATCTTCTGAGTCATTATCAGAAGAATCTTCGCCTTTTTTCAGTATTTTCCTTTCATTATTCTCATTTTTCAAGAAGACTTTCTTATTATTATCATTATTATAGGTTTTTTGTGAAGTCTTGATATCAACCTTGAGATTTTGGCTTAGAATATCAAAAAGAACGTTTCGAGAACCCTTGAAATCTCCTTTTTTAATAGAATTTTGAAGCTGGAAACAGAGAAAAACAGGGTCTTTTGATAGGTTTTCCTCCTTATACATGAAAAGTGGTTTTTAGTTATAGAATTTGGACTTTTAATTAAAAAAACTTTTGAAAAAACCAAAAAAAATTCAATATTTTTCTAATTAAAATTATGGATTTTTCAGCAAAGGACTTCATCTAGACTCAAAATACGCATTTACCTCAAAAGATATTAAAAACTGAAATTTTTTCATAAAAGTCCTGATGATCAATAATTTCAACCCATAAACACCAAAAAATCAAAATGTCTTGCTTTTTCTATCAATCCCTTCGAAGCTTTTGTTCAATTCCTCTGCCAAAATCCTCAGCCTTATCAATTTTGGGCCTGAGAGGAAACCCTTCTTTTCAAGACATCAAAAAAGCCTATTTTTTGATGTCGAAAAGATATCATCCTGATGTTTCTGAGACTTCTATTGAGAAATTCAAGGAAATTGCCGAAGCTTATAATACTTTGAAGAATATGATGAATAATGAGGAAGATAGACAATATAGTTTCCTGAGGAATTCGCATTTCAATAGTTATGATGGTAGAGTGAATGAAGATGATTATAAGGCGTTTATGATGAATATGAGTCATTTTGAAGAGAAAAAGAAGGAAATTCATTTGGATTTGAATGAAAGTGAAGCCAGCATCTATAGGAAGTTATTTGGTAAGAGCTTTAAAGAAGATCCTGCTTTTTTCTATGATAAGAAGAATAAGGCTTTGAGAGAGGAATTCGAAGCAGAGATGGAGAAATTATTAGAAAAGGAACAATTTACTGTGACCAAAGATGAACAAAAAAACGCGTTTTTCAGGGCTCATGAACACATTAAGACGGAAACTCATCACAAGGATTATGAATATAAGGAGAACAAGAAGAGAATGGAAAAAATGATCAAACATTAATTATAATGCCTTTTTTATAGGGCTTTTATTATCTATTTATTAGTATTTGTGGTTTTTTGAATAAACATTTTATATATATTGAAAAATCTGTGTTAGTTCATTCATATTATTGTTACATATGATTTATCGAACTTCAAATTCCATTTTCTTCCAAAAATCAACAATTTTTCATTTAATAATAATAATAATATTCAAAACTTAACAAAATCTCACCTTTTGACATTTTAATAAAAAACCCTTTTTTAAATCTTTTTCCAAATCAAATGCCCAACGAAAAAACCCAAACTGTGCCTTTTATCACTTTAATCATCCTCCAGGCAATTTCCATAGTATTCTATGGCATTTTCACTGAATATTCCGTAGAGGGTGAAATCTTAGCTTCTCCTTCCAGTCGTCAAAACTACATTTATACAGTTTATGATCTTTTTCAGGATATTCATGTGATGATGTTTATTGGTTTTGGTTTTCTGATGACTTTCTTAAAGAAATTCTGGTTTTCAAGTCTCGGGATGAATTTCTATATAGCAGCCTTCGCTCTCCAATGGAGTATTTTAATAGATGGGTTCTTTAGTAGATTATTAACGAATGATCTCCAATATTGGAATACAAAGATTCAAATCGATGTCAAAAGTCTGATAAATGGGGATTTCGCAGCAGCTTCTGTTTTGATATGCTTTGGAGCGGTTCTAGGGAAAGTCTCAATGAATCAATTGAATTTATTGGTTTTCCTTCAATTGATCTTTTATTCTTTGAATCAGTTCATCGCAGTAGTTCATCTCCAAATCCAAGATATTGGAGGATCTATGATAATCCATACTTTCGGAGCATATTTCGGGCTTTCTGCGAGTAAAGTCCTCACGAATCAAAGAACCTTGATATCTTCAGCTGATGTTGGTGGAAGTAATTATACCTCAGATCTCTTTTCGATGATTGGAACTTTGTTCCTATGGATGTATTGGCCAAGTTTTAATGGAGCAATGGCTGATTTCGATGCTAGAGAAAGAGTCGTGATTCATACTGTGTTATCGCTCACAATGTCATGTTTATTCAGTTTTATCATCTCGAGATTAGTGAATTCCGATGAGAAATTCGATATGATTCATATACAAAACGCTTCATTGGCTGGTGGAGTTTCGATAGGTGCTGTGGCTAATTTACCGATATTAGCTTCTTCAGCTATGATTATTGGAGCTTTTGCCGGGACTATTTCGGTTTTGGGATTTAAGTTCCTCCAGCCATATCTTGAGAAAAAAATAGGCCTTCATGATACTTGTGGAGTTCATAATCTTCATGGAATGCCTGGAATTATAGGAGGGATAGCCAGTGCGATAGCAGCAGGAGCTTCTAGTTATACTACTTATGGTAATCAGCTTTATGTGTTATTCCCTGAGATAAAGGATGGAAGAAGCTCGATTAATCAAGGCGGATATCAAATTCTTTGTTTAGCGATAACTTTAGTTTTAGCGATTCTTAGTGGAACTTTTAGTGGATATATCGTGAAATGGACTACTATGCCTTCGGATAAGTATTTCCAAGATGTTTGTTATTGGGAAGGGGCTGAAGGTTATATCCCAGTGAAGAAAGACCCAATAACTTCAGAAGATAAATATAAATTCGAAGAGAAAGTATTTGAAGAAAATGCAGTTACTAGACATCATAAACCCACTATGGTTTTCCAAGCTCATCAATTCGCAGAACTCCAGAAATCAGACACCATGAGAGATAAACAAAATAAAAAGAAACAAAACATGAAAAACATCGATTTCGTAGAGGAAGTTGTTAATAATGAAAAGGAAAAGTCACTTCAAAAGGCATCCATGGTTAAGAGATTCGAAAAAACAGATATTAGAAGCCCGGATAAAGAACAAAAGGTTGATTCGCCGAGCGTTTATACGAAGATCAAAAACGAAAGGGATTAAATTAATAAGAGAAACTTTCTCTTGATTTTCAAATTAATTATTTTCTAAGAGTTTCTAAAGATAACAATCGGTTTTTTAAAAAAAAGTCTTTTTTTTTTATAAGCTTTTTTCAAGAATTAAACGTCCTCATATTCGATATTACGGAAATCCAGGATTTCCTTAACAATTTCAATGTCTAAATCAGAAAGATCTGGATCTAATTCAGATAGAGATTTCAGGGTTTCTTTTAAACAGGAAAGCAGCTTTTCTCTTTCTAGAGAGAGGTTTTTCTGACCTATATATATATATATATAAATAAAGAAAAAGGTTTTTTCAAATAAAAGTCATTACTTAGTTCAATAAGCTTGAAACATTCCGGTTTAGATATAAAAATGAAATTTTTAGCAGCCAAAAATCGCATTTTCTTCTCTTTAAAAAGCTTAATTATCAAAAAACTTCATAATTTCACCATCTTTGAATTGATTTTCTTTAAAACTAGCAAAAACCTCCCTATTATCTTCTTTTTTCCTATTAATTTCCTCGATCTTCCCTTTAAAATTCAGCCTATATATTTAAGATGATAGATAAGACCTTGGTTTTAAGCTTATAGATTTTCCTTTGGTTTTTTTCTATTTGAGTGAAATATTCCAAATTTTTGATTCTTTTCATAAATTCAAGAAAAACCTTGTATTTAATTTGAAAAAAATCGCTTAAATGAACGATTTCATCACAATCGAAACGAAAACCTGGGATCAAAACAAAGAGAATCTCTTCGATTATGAATCTAATTCATTTAAGCGGAAACTCCTCACAACCAATACCCCCTCCATTCAAATATATCCCAATCCCCAATCAAACAATTGCATTATAAGTCCTCATTTATTAGAAAGCAATGAAAAACCTTTAATCAGCATAATGAGGGAAAATACTAGTAATTATCAATTCTTTATCTAATAATTCATAGTTCTTTATTATTTAATTAGGCTTCTTTAAAGTGAAATCCTGTGATAATGATCTTTGGTCCATTGTCAATAGAAGCACTGAAATCAGGCCTAAAGATATCGTGAAATTGGGTCGGGTTCAATTGGAATTGATCGCAGTAAATAGAAAGATTCTCTGTTTTCCTTAAAAAGCCTCTATTTTCTTAATAGTTCCTATTTAATGAGGAGTTTCTTAATGAAAAAAGGAGTTATTTAGAAACCAAAGATAATCTTCCTGAGGAAAAAGTCTGTAAAATATGTTATGATATGGCAAATTCATTAGAAAACCCTTTGCTTGACCTCTGTAATTGTCAAGGCTCTATGAAATATTCGCATTTCACTTGCATAAAGGAATGGATGAAGAATAAAGTCAAAATCATTGAGAAAAACCTAGGAGTTTTCGTGAAACTCGACCTTTCGGAGTTCAGATGTGAAATCTGTGGGACTAGCCTTGATTTCTATCAGAATTTCAAGGGGAAAAACTTTTTTCTATTAGATTTCCTGCAGGAATTCAAGGAATTCGTGGTTTTTCGCATCGAAAAACTACTCATTTTCTTTAATTTCTCAGAGAAAAACGAAGTTTCTATAGGAAGAGGCTATAATTCAGGCTTTAGATTGGATGATAGCACGGTTTCAAGACTTCATTGTCGGGTTTTTAAAGGGAAAAACTCGGTGCTTTTAGAGGATTTAGGCTCGAAATTCGGGACTTTAGTGAAGATGAGAAAATCCTTCGTAATAGACTCGAAAAACGCTTATAATTTACAGCGAAATAACACGGTTTTCTCGATAAAACGAAGCGAAAGAAAGAAGAAAGTACTGGATTTTTGCTTTTGTGGATGTACTTAAAGCATATCATTTAAATAATAATAAAGGGAATCCGAATTTATGTCAGTTTTAATTAAAAATTGCTTAAAAAAATAATTTTTTTCTCATGTATGTGTCAAATAGAAAAATAGATTCAAAATGCCAAACTAATATCAAAGGACTTAAAGACACAGATTCATCGAGGACATCAACGCCGACCATTTTTTATTTTATTTTATTTATGAGTTAGCTTGTAGCTCTGGCGATAAAAACGTTCATTATTCTGCCTATTATTAATTAAAATCTAAATTCTTTTCCTGTTCAATTTTCTTCCACATCTCGCTCTTGGTGCTAACCTTTTCCTTTCTTTCTTATTTTCCTTATTTTTCCCTGGAGAGATCCTATTTTTCTCTCTCTCTCTCGAACGTGATCTATCAATTTCTACTTTATCATTTTTTCTACCTTTTTCCTGATTTCAATGTCTTGACCTGTGAACACTGTTTTAACTGGTATTTCATATGTCATTGTTTTTATATATTCAGGAACTACCTGTTTTTTCAATTCTATCTTTCCCCTCGCAAGAAACAAGTCTACTATTTCTTGATTGCATTCCAAGCAGATTGATTCTCTTAAGTCTTTTCTAATTTGAGCATTTAAATGTTCTTTACTCTTAGACAAATAATTATTCTCTTCCAGCTTCTTATTATTTTTCCATAGTTTCTAATAACCTCATCTTGGTTCCAATGCTTGTATATCATATAAGTTTCTCTTCCTTTTGAGGCTTCAAAATCCCTTCTCGCCCCTAGCCAATCAAGAACCTTGCCCAACTGTTGGCTGCAATATCCTTTATTGGTGAGATTATTGAATATTCCAAGTGATACCTTGATCTAAAGAAAATCCCTGCTTTAGTTTCAAAATACACTACCACGTTGACCTCTCTATCCAACAAGCTGAATACCAGATTTTCTACTCTTAATTTTCATTCCTCCAATCCATCTTCTTAGTATTTTAATTCTGCTCACATATACTCCTTTTTCCTCGAACTCTATCATTTTCAGGATATCCCATATCCTTTCCGTCACCCGCAACACCTTACATCTCTTATGTTCATTATACCACTAAACCAGCTATCCGCCATCTGAGTAATCTAGACACTCTGTCTTCTTCTGAAATTTTTTTTCTTTTCTTCCTAGTACAATAAAACTGTTTATTTCTGTCTCTTTCTGATTCATCCTATTGTTAAGTTCTGACATTCTCGACATTTGAGAGAGATCTCTGCTCTCCCAATCATTATCGTCATCATTTTCTGTTTCTTCATGAGGAATTACTTCTTTTGATCCGTTATTCATGACTGGAATCTTTTGGGCATCCAGTAATTCTTCCTTTTTTCCTATAGAGGTGGTTTCTCCTGATCCCTTTTTATTTTTATCATCATTCCCAGTCTCTTTTTCATCAGATTTTGGCTTCAAAAATTTCGGTCTTAACAATCTTAATTCTTTCCTAATCATTTCCATATCGAAGACTTTATTTGGGTGAAGAGGCCTTCTCTTCCTCTATATTTTCCATTTGACTCTTCTTTCCAGACTCAGTACATTCTGAGTGGAAACATTCCTCTGGTGTACCGATTCCTTGTGTACCAACTGCTTGTGTACCACTCCTTGTGTACCAACTCCTTGTGTACCAACTCCTTGTGCACCAACTTCTAATGTACCATCTTCTTTTATTTTCCATGTTCCAACTTTATCTGATTTTTCCAATGTACTATCTTTGAGTCTTGCATCCGGCATTGTACCTACTATGACTTCTGGACAATTTCTAATTATGTTTTCCTTCTTTTTTTCTGTATTTTTTTCTCTATAATTTTTCTTCAGATTTCTATTAAAAAAATGTCCTTTATGAGATTTGAACTCCTTGCCAAACGGATCACTTTTGGACTCTATGTCTCATCTGTCATTCGGATGTACCACTCTCCATGTTCCAACGAATGTTCTAGTTCTTGGAATTTTGATTTCCAACATTGATTTTGTCTTGTTTAGGATACTCTTTGGTTTCCGAATTTCCGCAAACTCCTCCTACTGTCCCCTGATTCCTAAAGGCTCTACCCTTCCTTTAAAGGTTCGATTATCTTGCGTTCCACTGAATTCATTGTTCTTTTGAATTTAAACTTTGTAGTAACTGAGGAAAAAAAAAATAATTTTTTTTTAATTACTTAGTAAAG
>Ga0302320_10003465_pt1 | contig 36726 bp, 29 predicted proteins | sample Bog_T0_3_FD_202130 | JGI IMG/M metagenome (GOLD analysis project Ga0302320, IMG submission 202130) | Peat permafrost microbial communities from Stordalen Mire near Abisko, Sweden - Bog_T0_3 | ecosystem: Environmental > Terrestrial > Soil > Wetlands > Peat | place: Sweden: Abisko, Stordalen Mire...
GGAACGGGCGATGGACCTGGCCACGCAATTGGGCGCGAGCGCCCTGCCCTTCGAGTTCCGCGAGGCCCGCCTGGCCGAATTCGACGTCGTGGTCTGCGCGACGGGGGCGACCGAGCCGGTCGTGACCCTGCCCGGCACCGCGGCCGCCATCCAAAAGCGCCCCGCCCGGCCGCTTTTTCTGATCGATTTGGCCCTACCCCGCAATGTGGCCGCCGGCACCGCCGCTTTGCAGAACGTCTTTCTCTACAACCTGGACGACCTCTCCAAGATCGCGGAAGAGAACCGCCTCGCCCGCGAAGCGGAAATCGGGCGCTGCCGGACCCTGCTGACCGAGCGCGCCGGCGTGCTCTGGCGCCAGATCGCCCCCCAATTACAGGGCCGGCCCGGCGCTAGCGATGCCTCCGGGGCCCCGGCCCGCCTCGCGTCCCGCCCCTAGGCCACGGCGAAGCGGGCCGCCAGCTGCTCCCGCACGGCGGCAAAGACCGACTCCCAGTCTCCCGGTTTCGGCTGGCGAAACAAACGCATGGTCGGGTACCACGGGCTGTCGCTGCGGCCCAGGAGCCAGCGCCAATCCGGGGCAAACGGGAGCAAAACCCAAACCGGCTTGCCCATGGCCCCGGCGAGATGGGCGATCGACGTGTCGACGGCGATGACCAGGTCAACCTCTTCCGCCAGGGCGGCGGTGTCGGCGAAATCCCCGATCCGGGCGGAAAGATTCGCGACCGCCGGCAGGCCGGCCAGGGCCGCAGCATCGTTCTCACGCACCTCTTTTTGCAGACTGACCCAGCGGAAATCCAACCCGGATAAAAGCGCGGCGAAGCGGGCGAAGGGAATCGACCGGTTGCGATCATTGTGATGGCCCGGAAACCCCGACCAGGCCAGGCCGATCCGGGGCCGGCCGGACGGTGGCCCGAGTTCGGGCCAGCGCGCGGGGGTTCGGCCCAGACTCCGCAGGTAGGGCACGCGGGCTGGAATCGAGTCCAGTCCGGTCCCGAAGGCGAGCGGCAGGCTCGGCACGGTGCAGTGTTCGTCGACCGCCGCCACCGCCTCCCCCACCGTGGACACGATCACCTCGGGAAAGGAGCTCGCGAAGAGCCGGCGCAGCCCCGGCTCCGCTTCCAAGTGCACGCGCGCCCCCAGGCGCACGACCTCCGGCACAAAACGGGCAAACTGCATCATGTCGCCGAGGCCCTGCTCGGAGCCGAGCAGGATGGAGCGGCCCGCCAGCGAGCGACCGCCCAGCCAGGCCGGGGTCGGGAAGGTGCGCCCCTTGACCCGCGCGCCTGCCGCCCACCGGCTTTCGTAATTGCGCCAGCCCGCCAAGAGATCGCCCTGCAGCATCTGGGCGAAGGCCAGGTTGGTCCGGATCTTCGGGTGGTAGCGGCTGCGGCTGAGGGCGCGCTCGTAGGCGGCGATGGCCAGGGCGGTCTCGTTGCGATCCATGTGGGCGGCCCCGAGATTGCTTTGGGCCCGGACATTGACCGGATCGATCTCCAGAGCGCGGTAATAGGCGGCCACCGCCTCCTCGACCGCTCCGGTCCGATGCAGGGCCACCCCCAGGCTATTGTGGATTTCCGCCCGACCCGGATCCTGGGTCAGGGCGTGCCGGTAGGCCACGATCGCCGCTTCGTAGCGGCCCGCCCGGGCGAGCCGGTCGCCCAGGCAGCTCAATTGCCAGGCGGGCGAGCCGCGGGGCGGCCGGCCCGTGCCGTCGGGTTTCAAGGGCATGGCGGGAGAAAAGCCACCGCCGGGCGGTCAGGCCTTGGCCAGGCGCCCAGCCCGGGCTCGGTCGAGCGCCGCCGCCAGTTCCCCGGTCGTGATCGGTTTGCTGATGTAGTCGTTCATGCCCGCGGCCATGCAAAGCTCCCGGTCGCCCGGCATGGCGTTGGCCGTGAGCGCGATGATCCAGGGCGCGGTCGGCGTATCCGGCCGCAACCGCCGGATTTCGCGCGAGGCCTCCAAGCCGTCCATCTCCGGCATGTGCACATCCATGAGAATGATGTCGTAGGGCTGGCGCTTCAGCGCCGCCAGCACCTCATGGCCGTCGGCCGCCAGATCGGCGCGGAAGCCCTGCCGGGCCAGCATGAGCAAGGCCACCTTCTGATTGACGCTGTTATCCTCGGCCAAGAGCACCCGCTCGCCCTGCGAAACGGTGGGGACCGCACCCGGGGCCGGAGCCTGATAGGCGTTGTCGGCCGCGGCCGCCGGGAAAAGGTGGGCCATGGCGTCAAAGAGCTGGGAGGGCTTCACCGGCTTCGAGAGGGTGGCGGCAAAGAGCGCCCGGGCGTCAGCGAGGCCAGCGTGACCAACCGAGGAGAGCAAGATCAGCGGCAGCTCGGCCGCGGAGCGGCCCCGGCGCAATTCCTCCGCCAGCATACCGCCGTCCATATCCGGCATTTGCATGTCGAGGACGGCGACGTGAAAAATCTCGCCATGGCGGATCCAGCCCAAGGCCTCGGCCGGCGAGGATGCCGCCCGGACGGTCATGCCCCAGCCCGAGGCGATCGTGGTGAGTATGCGCCGGCTCGTGGCGTTGTCGTCCACCACCAGCAGCCGCTTGCCCATCAGCGGACCGGGGCTGGCCAGCCCCGACCGGCGTGGGAGCGTCGGGAGCACCTCGATCAGAATCGTGAAGGAGAAAGTCGAACCTTTGCCCACGGTGCTTTCCACCCACATGCGGCCGCCCATCAGTTCCGCCAAACGCTTGCTGATCGCCAGCCCCAGGCCAGTCCCGCCGTACTTGCGGGTGGTGGAGGCGTCGACCTGCGAAAACGACTGGAAGAGCCGGCTCATCGCCTCCGGGGCGATGCCGATGCCGGTATCGCGGACGGCGAAAATGAGCTCCACCCGCCCGGGGTTGGACGGCAGGCGCCGGCAGCGCGCCGTGACCAGAACCTCGCCGACTTGGGTGAATTTGACCGCATTGCCCACGAGATTGACCAGCACCTGGCGCAGGCGGGTGGCGTCGCCCCGCACGATCGCGGGTACGTCCGGGCTGACCTCAAAAAGCAGGTCGAGCTTTTTGGAGGCGACCTGGGGGGCCAGCAGGTCGAGGGCCCCCTCGATGCATTCGCCCAGGTTGAAGGGCGCGAATTCGAGCTCGAAGTTGCCCGACTCGATTTTGGAGAAATCGAGAATGTCGTTGATGATGTTGAGCAGGGTGTCGCCGCTCTGGCGGATCGTCTCGGTGTATTCCCGCTGCTCGCGGTTGAGGTTGGAATTGAGCAGCAGGCTGGTCATGCCGATGACGCCGTTCATGGGAGTGCGGATCTCGTGGCTCATCATGGCCAGGAACTGGCCTTTCGCCATGTTCGCCCGTTCCGCCGTTTCCTTGGCCGCCCGCAATTCCTCCGCCTGGCGCTTGAATTCGGTGATGTCGACTAGGGTCGAAACCTGCTGATGCTCGCCGGTGGCCGGATCGTTGAAGCGGTGGACGGAGAGAATGGCCCAGACGATGCGGCCGTTGGGATGGAGATAGCGCTTCTCGAGCGTGAAATGGGTAATCTCATTGCGGAGCAGTTGCTGGCGCAATCCCGTCTGAATCGCCCAGTCATCCGGATGGGTGGCCGCGGCGTAATTGGAGTCATGATTGCTGTCTTCGGCTGAAATGCCGGTGATGCGCACATAGGCGTCGTTGACCATCCGGGTTTCCTGCAGCCCGCGCCGCCAGGAAATTCCCACCGGGGCATGCTCGTAGATAAAGCGAAACTGCGCCTCTTTGCGGGCGAGCTCCTCCGCCAGTGCCTTCTGATCGGTGTTGTCCATCACCATGGCCATGTATCCGGTCAATTGCCCCGCTTCGTCGCGCAGCGGCTGGACCTCGAGGTCCACCCAGATCTTCCGGCCGTCCTTGGTGTAGTTGAATATCCCGCCCCGATGCGGCCGGCCCTGCGCATCCGCCGCCTCCATCTCCGTCAGCTTCGTCCGGTCCGTTTCCGGACCGATCAGAAACTCGCTGGGCCGAAACCCGCGCAGCTCCTCCAGGCTGTAGCCGAGGAGGCGGAGGTAACTTTCGTTGGCCCACTGGATGCGCCAGTCCACGTCGCCGATCACCACCCCGCTCGCCGTATGCCGGACGACCAGGGCGAGCCGCGAATTCTCGGCCTGGGCCGCATGCAAACTGGCCGTCATTCGCTCCGCTTCGGCCTGGGCCCGCCGCTGCAGCCCGGCCAGGACCCAGGCCAGCGTGGTGCTGAGTAGCGTGACGATCAGCCCGCCGCAGAGAATGAACCAGGGCAGGCGTTCGCTCTCGGGATCGACCGGGCCGAGATTGCTCAACAAGACAGTCCAATGCTGCCCGTAGATGTCGAAGGGCATCGCGACGCGAAAATCCCGCGCGCCATAGTCAGAGGCCGTGACGGTGCGGGTCGGGCCGTCATTGAAACGCCCCTGCGCGTCAAAGACCAGGTGGTCGGTGGTGGTGGCATTGCCCTGAAAAACGCCGCAGTCCATGTTGACCGGCATATCATCCAGCACCCCTTTCATCAAAGCGGCGGCCTCCAGCGAGGAATAGACCCAACCCTGCAGGTCGCGCCGCCGCTCCGCCGCCGACTCCGGCGCGGTGCCGGCGCGATAAACCGGCAGGAACATGAGGAAACCCGGGACTTCGCCCGCGCCGCGGAAGACCTGGAAGAGGTCGGTCATGGCCACCCCGCCCGTGACCATGGCCCGGTCGGCCACGCTGCGGCGGCGGACGCCCCGGCCGATGTCGATCCCGAGGGCCCCGGGATTGACCGCGTCGGGCTCCATCAGCGTAACGACGTAAAGTTCCTCGTGCTTGACCTCGTCCTGAACCCGGAAGAGCGGGTGGCCGTCGGCTCGCTCGCGGGCGGTCAGTTCCGGGATCTGGCTGCGGTGAATACGCTCCACGTAACCCAGCCCGATCAGGCCCTGGCGCATGATCGGCCCAACGTCGCGCACCGTCGTCCGCCACATGGCCGAAGTGGGGTGGGGATTGATTTGGACCAGGGTGGCCGCGCTGCGCAGGACGTGCTCGGCGCTGTCGAAGCGGGCGCGGATGGTCGCGGCCACGATCTCGGTCAGCCGGTCAAAGCGCACCTTCTCGGACCGCGCCGCCTCGCGACGCACCAGCGACCAGCCCCCGAGCGAAAGGACCACGCCGCCAACCGCCACCAGCACAGGCAAGAGCCGAACAAACCTGCGCCGGCCCGGAGAAAGGTCTAGCCTCAAGGCCATGGGGGAGCGTAAGGGTAAGAATCCATCGGAGCCAGCGCAATCAGACCCGCGCCGGTCCTAATTCACGCTCCAGCCAGTCCACGGCGGTGCCGCCGGCCGGCTGCTGCAGAATCTGGCGCAGTCGCTCCGCCGCCACCGCCGTCTGGGCCCGGCGGTCGGGATCGTGCAAACAGCGGCGCAATTCCGCCGCCAGGATGGCGGGGTCAGCGGCCCCCTGGATGAATTCGGGGTACATGGGCTTTTCCAGGAGCAGATTGGCGATTCCGAGATAGGGCACCCGCACGAGCCAGCGTCCGAGTAGATAAGTCAGCGGATTCGCCCGGTAGACCACGGCCCCGGGTATTCCCCCTAGGGCGCACTGCATCGACATGGTGCCGCTGCTGGTCAGGACGGCCGCGGCGGCGATGGCCGGGCCGCCGATGGCCGCCAGGCTGATGGAACCGGCGTCGGCCGGCCCGAGGTGCCGCCGCAGTTCGGCCGCGATCTTTTCACTGGGATAGAGGACCAGGGCGGGCCGCTCGCCGAAAGCCCGGTAGCCGGCGAGCATGACGGGGAAAATCCGCTTTACGGCCTGGGTGCGGCTGCCGGGCAGGAGCAGGATGGGACCGCGGGCATCGTAGCGGATCGGCGGTTCATAATCGGCCGCGACAAAGGGATGGCCGACGAAGGTCACCGGCAGGGTCGTATCGGCGTAGCATTTCACCTCGAAGGGAAAGATCACGGCCATCGCATCGAGGCTCCGGGCCATGGCGAAGCGGCGGTTCGCCTTCCAGGCCCAGATCTGCGGGCTGATGTAATAGAGGCACTTGATCGAGCCCCCGCCCTTGCTGCTCAGGCCCCGGGCCCGGAGGGTCTCGGCCAGCCGGAGGTTGAAGCCGGGATAGTCCACCAGGCAGACCGCCCGCGGCCGATACTCCGCGATCCACCGGACCGTCTCGCCGAACAGCGCTTGGAAAAAGGAGAAGTGCTTCAGCACCTCCACGATGCCCACGACCGAGGAGGCGGTGAGATCGTAGAGCAACTGGGCGCCGGCCGCCGCGAGTTCGGGGCCGCCCAAGGCCGCGACCGCGAGGCCCGGGTGACGGGCCCGCAATTCCTGCACCGCCCGGGCGGCGTGGGCATCGCCGGAATGCTCGCCCGCCACCACTAAAAGATCCACCCGTCCTCCGGCAGGAGGCGGCAGGCGGAAGGGCAGCGCGGGCATCGGGAAAGCCTATTGTCCCAGCTCGACGAAAGTGCCGTGGACGATGTTGCGGGCGTCGCGGTCCGAGTAGGGAATCTCGTGCCAGCCGTAGGGCAGGTCATCATAGACGACCAGCAGCCTGCCGGGCGCCACCTCGAGAAAGTCACAGTAATGGGTGGTGTTGCCGGCAAAGACCTCGAAGGGCTGGCTCCAGTTCTTCCCCTGGCCGTCGGCATTGAAATAAAGCGCGACCGGTCCCGGACGGCCGGTCACGAGCGCCAGCATGCCGTTGCGCAGGCGGTGCAACCGCGGGGCGACGCCGGCGATGCCCATCGACTTAGGCGCCGTCCAGGTCTTGCCGCCGTCGGCGGACCAGGAATTGCCCAGGGTGCCGCCCTTGCCGGTGCGGTAGATCGCGTAGAGGCGGCCGTCCGGCAGCGCCGCCAGGGAACACTCGTTCGGGCCCTCGGCGCCCATCCAGGCCGGCCGCTCCCCGGGCGGCACGGCGGCGATCGTGCCGACTTCCGTCCAGCTTTTTCCCCCATCAGTCGACCGCAGGCAGGAATCGTGAATGTAGCGCCGCGGGTTCGGACTGTCTTCCTCCGCCTTCGTCCGCCGGGCGTCCACCTCGTCCGTGTAATAGCAGGCGGTATAATAATTCCCCTGGGCGTCCCGCACCATGTTACCCCAGGGCCGGCCGCCGAAATTCTCCAGAACCAGCGTGTCGGGGGTGGGGTTCTTGCGGTCGAAGGCGTAGGCGAACAGCCAGGTCGGATACAGGCCGGCGGGGCGGGCGGTCTGGAAACCGACATCGAGGTCGATCGCGACGTGGCGGCCGCCGGCGCTGAACTTGGTCATCCCCGCCTTGAAGTGGGTGAAGTCGCCTTTGCTCACTTGCTCGGAGTAGGAGGCCCACTGCCAGATCTGGTCCTGGTCGTCCGGCACGTCCGACCAGGTGCCGTCCTGATTGGCACCCAGACCGAGGGTATAGCGCCGGCTCCAGGTCAGCCCGCCGTCTTTGGACAGGCAGTACGCGGAAAAGCCGCTTTCCGCATTCACTTGGTCCGGACTCATGGTGATCCCGACCAGGATCTCGCCGGAGCGGAAACGGTGGATCGTGGGATACCAGCACCAGGAGTGGGAGCGGGTGATCTCCACCGTTGCGCCCAAGTGGGGATGAAGCGCAGCGTTGGCGGCGGCAGCCGAGGAGACGAGAAGGGACAGCGCCAGCGGGGCGAAGACGGCCAGGATTTTTTTCATGGAAGGAAAAGGGAGCGGACTAGGCTTCGCGCCAGGCCGCGGCGATTTGCTCGGTGATCGTGATCGCGACGTCGAGGGCGGACTTGCCCAGCGCGGCGCCGACCTTGGGCTGGCGGGCGGTGCTGACGCTTTCGACGAAGTGGGCCAGTTCAAGGGCGAGGGGTTCGCCCTTCTCGATCGGAATTTGGTGCACCGGCAGCGAGCTGTAGTCGCCCGATTTGGCCAGCCCGAGCTTCATCTTGATTCCGTAGGCGATGATGTCGCTTTTGCGGATGAGGTGCCCGGCCTGATTCATGAAATCCAACGACAGGTAGGCGTCGTCCTGAAAGATGCGGATTTCCCGGGCCTTCTTCAGGCTCATCCGGCTGGCGCTCAAGTTGGCGACGCAGCCGTTCTCAAATTGGATCCGGGCATTGGCGATGTCCTCCGTCTTGGACAAGACCTTGACCCCGACGCTGTCGATCCGGGCGATGGGGGATTTGACCAGAGCCAGGACAATGCCGATGTCGTGGATCATCAGATCGAGGACGACGCCGACCTCGGTGCCCCGCAGTTGGTAGGGGGCCAGCCGCTCCGAGGTGATGAACCGGGGGCGCTTCGCCTCCTTTTCCAGGAAGGCCATGACCGGATTGAAATGCTCGATGTGCCCGACCTGGACCAGGCAGTGATGGGCCTTGGCCGCGGCCAGGACCTGCTCGGCCTCGGCTAGCGAGGCCGTGAGCGGTTTCTCGATCAGCAGATGGCAGCCCTGGGCCAGGAGCGGCAGGGCGATCTCGGCATGGAGATCCGTCGGGACGGCGACCGACACCGCCTGGCAGCCGGCGCCCAGTTCAGCGAGCGAGCCGAAGGCCCGGCACTTTTGCAAGGCGGCGATCTCCGCCGCCCGCTTCGGATCCCGATCGTAGACTCCGACCAGCTCCACCCCTTTCATCTGCGCATAAATGCGCGCATGGTGCTGCCCGAGCGAACCCACCCCGACGACGCCGCAACGAATTTTGGAGGTCATCGGGCGAGCGGTCAATTTAGGCCTCCTGGAGGAGGCCGTCATGGAGAAACAAGCGGCGCTGGGCCTTGGCCGCGAAGGTCAGGCTGTGGGTGACGAGGACGAGGGCAGTGCGGGTGTCGGCGCAGAGGCTGAGCAGAAGATCGATGACGGAGTCGGCCGTCCCTTCGTCCAGGTTGCCAGTGGGCTCGTCGGCCAGGAGGAGCGGGGGCGAGTTCATCAGGGCCCGGGCGACTGCCACCCGCTGGCGCTCGCCGCCGCTGAGCTGGTTGGGCAGATGCCGGGTGCGCCCGCTCAGCCCCACCCGCGCCAGCAATTCATCCGCCCGGGCGCGCGCCCCGGCATCCGGCCGTCCCACGATCCGCCGGGCCATGAGCACGTTCTCCCGGGCGTTCAGTTCCGGGATGAGGTAGAAAGACTGGAAGACCATGCCGAGAAACCGGCCGCGCCGCTGCGGCCCGGTGTCCGGCGAGCCCTGCCAGCGGACCTCGCCCGTGTCCGGGGTGTCGAGGCCGGCGAGCAGATGCAGCAGGGTGGATTTGCCCGAGCCGGACTCGCCGCGGATGCTCAGGCTTTCGCCCGCCCCGAGCGTGAGATCGACCCCGCGCAGGATCTGCAGCCGCCGGTCGCCGCTCAGATAGCTCTTGCTCACGCCGTGGGCGGCGAGGATGGGCTCATTCATTGCGCAGGGCCTCCACGGGTTTTAGCCGGGCGGCCAGGATGGCCGGGATCGCGCCCGCCAAGGTCGAAAGGACGAGCGAGGAAATGACGATGATCGTGATGTCCCGCGGGTCGGTATGGGACGGGAGCTGGCTGAACTGGTAAAAGCGCTCGAGCAACGCTCGGCTGCCGGTGAAGCGCGTGACCAGGCCGACGACGTCGTCGCGGAAGTGGAGGAAGGTGAAGCCGAGGGCCAGCCCCAGCAGCGTGCCGACAATGCCGATGGCGACACCCTGCAGGCAGAAACAGATGGCGACGCGCTTCTGGGTTCCGCCCAGGGCGCTTAACAGTCCGATCTCCCGGGTCTTCTTCATGACCAAGACGAGCAGCAGGCTCATGGTCAGGAAAGCCGCCACCAGGACGACGAAGAGCAGGATCACGGTCATGATGTTCTTCTCCAATTGGAGCACCCAGAGGAATTCCTGGTCGATCTCGCGCCAGGACCGGGCCAGGAGGCCCGGCAGGAGGGGCCACTGCGTCCCCTGCCCTTTCGCCAGGGCCTGGTTGATCCGCCCCGCCGCCTCGTCCGCGTCGACGTCGGGGGCCAAGCGGACATTGATCCCATGCACGGCGTGGCCGAGGCCGTAGAGGTCCTGCATCAGGCGCAAGGTCACGATGACGGTCGAGCTGTCCAATTGCTGGTGCCCGATTTCAAAGATGCCCGCCACGGTCAGCTCCCGGGCCAGCATGACCTCGTCGTTCTTGGCCTTCTCGATCTGGAGGGGCGAATAAACCTCGACCTTGTCGCCGACGCGGGCCCCGATCGATATCGCGAGCTGGGCGCTGAGAATGATGGAATCGTCGTCCAAGTCCTCGATCGAGCCCAGGCGGATGTAGCGGTCGAGCGGAATGACCTTGCCGACCGTGTCGACGTCCACGCCCTGGATGGTGGGGAAAGCGGGCGTGCTGCCGCGCTCCAGGAGGACAATGCCCTGGGCGAAAGGAGTGGTGGCGACGACCCCCGGGACCCGGCCGACCGCAGCGGCGATCGGCGCCGAATTGGGGATAAAACCGCTCGAGCGGATCTGCACGTCACCCTGGGTGTCCGTGATCATCTGGTGGATCTGGTAGCCAAATCCCCCCATCACGCTCAGGACGACGATGAGAAGCGCCACCCCCAGGGCCACGCTCAGCACCGAAATCGCGGTGAAGAACGGAAACCTCCGCCCCGTCGGAAAGAGCTGCTTGAGGGCGAGGTAAACGTACCAGGGCATGCCGGAAGGCTCAGGTTGCCGCAACCGCGGAGGCAGCCGGCCGGAGCTGGGGGAAGAGAATCACATCCCGGATGCTTTCCGCCCCCGTCAGCAGGATGCAGAGGCGGTCGATGCCCACCCCCATGCCGCCGGCCGGCGGCATGCCGTACTCCAGGGCGGTCAGGAAATCCTCGTCGATGCTCTGCTTCTCCTCGCCCGCCTGGCGCTCGAACATGGCGCGCTGCACGTCGGGATCGTTCTGCTCGGAATAGGCCGGGGCGATCTCCATGCCGCCGATGCACAGCTCAAAGACATCCAAGGTGGAAGGATCGGCCGGATTGGTCTTGGCCAGGGGGCAGAGCTCCTTCGGCAAATTGAGGACAAAGGTCGGCTGAATCAGCGTGGGCTCGACCCGCTTGGAGAAGATCTCGTTGGTGATCTCGAAGTCCTCCCACTGCGCCTCGACCTGAAGGCCGAGCTGGGCAGCGGCGGCGGCGTGCTCCGGCTTGCTCCGGCTAAACCAGTCCGGATCGCCGGTGGCGGTGCGGATCAGGTCCTTGTAGGTCACCTCGCGCCAGTCCCCGCCGAAGTCGATTTCCTCGCCGCTGGCCGCGTGCTTGATCTTCATCGTGCCGAGCACGTCCCGGCAGAGGGTCATGAGCATCGCCTTGATCAGGGCCATCATCCCGCGGTAGTCGCTGTAGGCCTGGTAGACCTCCAGCATGGTGAATTCCGGGTTATGACGCCGCGAAATGCCCTCGTTGCGAAAATTGCGCCCGATCTCGTAGACCCGGTCATAGCCGCCGACCAGGAGCCGCTTGAGATAGAGCTCGAGCGAGATGCGGAGGAAGAAATCGACGCCGAGGGCCTGGTGATGCGTGACGAAGGGCCGGGCGGCCGCCCCGCCGGCAACGGACTGCAGGACGGGGGTTTCGACTTCGATGAACTTCTGTCCGTCCAGGAAGCGGCGGATGGCGGCCACGAGCTGGGAGCGCAGGCGCAGGCGGGCCCGGGACTCGGGATTGACGATCAAGTCGAGGTAGCGCTGGCGGTAGACCTGCTCCGGATCGGTCAGCCCATGCCACTTCTCCGGCAAAGGCCGGAGGGCTTTGGCCACGAGGGTGACCTTGTCCGCCCGGACGGTGATTTCGCCCGCCTTGGTCTTGAAGAGGGTGCCGGCGACCCCGATGAAGTCGCCCAGGTCGAGCTTCTTGAAGGCGGCGTAGGCCTCGTCTCCGATTACGTCCTTTTTGACGTAGATTTGGATCTGGCCGGCCTGGTCGAGCAGCTTGACGAACTGGCTTTTGCCCATGTCGCGGATGACGACCAGCCGGCCGGCGACCGTGACGGCGACGGCGTTGTCCTGGCCCTCGACGTAGGCTTTGATCGCCTCCGCGCTGAAATGGCTCTGGGGAACGTTGGCGCTGAACGGGTCCACCCCGGCCGCCCGCAGGTCGGCAAGCTTCTGCCGCCGAACGGCATGCTGGTCATGGGTAATCTCCGGAGGAATGTCGCTCATGAAACCCGCAACGGTGGCTGGCGGGGCCCGTTGGGGCAATGGAAATTAGGGCCGGAAGGGGGCCCCCGTCGGCCAGTTGACCCCCTCCCCGGCTTCGGGTTAAATGGGCCCATGACGCCATCCTCCCTCGTGCCCTCGACCCTGGACTGGGGCCGGACTCGGCACGAAGCGGCCTGGCGCCGCCAGGAGGAGCTGGTCGCCCGCCGCCTGGCGGGAGAAATCGGCGACACCCTGGTCTTCACCGAGCACGAGCCGGTATTCACCCTCGGCCTGCGCCGGGGCGCAGAAGGCCACATCGTCTGGGACGCCGCCGCCCGCGACAAAGCCGGGGTCGAGATCGTCCAAACCAACCGGGGCGGCGACGTCACCTATCACGGGCCAGGCCAGATCGTCGGCTATCCGGTCGTGAGCCTGGAGCGGCGGAAGGATCTGCACGGCTACCTCCGGCTGCTCGAGCAGGTCCTGATTCAGGCCCTGGCCGGATTCGGCCTCGGGGCGCAGCGGCGGCCGGGCCTGACCGGCATCTGGGTGGGCCAGCGCAAAGTCGCGGCGATCGGCATCGCCGTGCGCCGCTGGGTCACTTACCACGGCTTCGCCCTCAACGTCAGCCCCGACCTGAGCCATTTCTCCGGCATCGTCCCCTGCGGCATCGCCGCCGCCGACGGCACGGTCACCTCGATGGCGGCCGAACTGGGCGCAGCGCCCGATCCGACCGCGGTCAAAATGGCGCTGGCGACGGAGTTCTGGACGGAGTGGGAAACGTTCCTCATGGCCAAGCCCGAGACCGAAAAGAACCTTTGATAATCCGGCATTTGTGACTACAAATCGATCTTGATGGAAAATCCCCGCAAGCCCCATTGGCTGCGCGCCAAGCTCCCCGGTGGCCCGGGTTATTCCGCCGTGCGAGCGCTGGTGGATGAGAACAAGCTGCACACCGTCTGCCAGAGCGCCCAATGCCCGAATCTGGGCGAATGCTGGTCGCGGGGCACCGCCACGATCATGATCCTGGGCAACATCTGCACCCGGTCGTGCAATTTCTGCGCCGTGGAGACGGGCCGTCCCACCGAACTGGACCTGGGCGAGCCGGCGCGGGTGGCCGACGCGGTCGCCAAGATGAACCTGCGCCATTGCGTTCTGACCAGTGTGGCCCGCGATGAGCTGGCCGACGGCGGCGCCTCCGTCTGGGCCGCCACCGTCCGGGCTGTGCGCCATCGCAATCCCCAGACCGCGATCGAAGTCCTGGTGCCGGATTTTAAAGGCAAGCTCTCCGACGTCGACACCGTGCTCGACGCCAAGCCCGACATTTTCAACCACAACGTCGAGACGGTGGAGCGCCTGCAGAAGCCGGTGCGGGTCCAGGCGAGCTACGACCGCTCGCGCTCGGTCCTGCGCCACGCCAAGGGCCGGGGCTTCACGATCAAGACCGGCATCATGCTGGGCCTGGGCGAGGAAAAGTCCGAGATCGAACAGACCCTGCGCGACCTCGCGGCCGACCAGGTGGACATTCTGACCATCGGCCAGTATCTGCGGCCCACCGCCCGGCACCTCGCGATCGAGCGCTGGGTCACTCCCGAGGAGTTTCAGGAGTGGAAGCAGTTTGGCCTGGGCATCGGCTTTGGCGTGGTGGAAAGCGGACCCCTGGTGCGCTCCAGCTACCATGCCGACGAACAGTCGGAGAAATACACCGGCGCCGAGCACCTAAATCGCGACAACGCCTTGGCCAGCGCCTGAAGCGCCCGCCCCTGCCCCGATGGCCCCTCCTCTCCCGCCGGACAAGGTCCCGTCGGCCGCGACCCTAAAGAGCCGGCGAGACATCGTTGCGAACTGGCTGCCGCGTTATACCGGGGTGCAGCTGAAGGAGTTCGGGGAGTACATTCTCCTCACCAATTTCCAACACTACGTCGACCTGTTCGCCGAGTGGCACAAGGTCGAGGTCAAGGGCCGGGACCGGCCGATGCCGAACGCCACGGCCGACGACATCACCATCGTCAATTTCGGGATGGGGAGCGCCACGGCCGCGACGGTGATGGATCTTCTGAGTGCCCTGCCGCCCAAGGCGGTCCTCTTCCTGGGCAAATGCGGCGGGGTCAAGCATCGGGCGGAAATCGGCGATTTCATCCTTCCCATCGCCGCCATCCGCGGCGAAGGCACGAGCAACGACTACTTTCCGCCGGAAGTGCCCGCCCTCCCCGCCTTCGCCCTGCAAAAGGCGATCTCGACCACGATCCGGGACAAGGCCCGCGACTACTGGACCGGCACGGTCTACACCACCAACCGGCGGGTCTGGGAGCACGACGAGGATTTCAAGAAATACCTGAAGAAAATCCGGGTCATGGCCGTGGACATGGAAACGGCGACCATTTTCATGACGGGCTTTTTCAATGAGACGCCCACGGGCGCCCTGCTCCTGGTCTCCGACCAGCCGATGGTACCCGAAGGGATCAAGACGGAGGAGAGCGACAAGAAGGTGAGCGAGAATTACGTCGCGGATCATCTGCGCATCGGGATCGACGCCCTGAAGCAGCTGATCAACAAGGGGCTGACGGTGAAGCATCTGCGCTTCTGAGCCGCCTTTGAGGGAAATCGCTTTCCCTTCGCTTTAAGCAAATGGCTCTGAACCTTCAAACCCGGGGCTAATCTATGAAAACCGCAGCAGAACTTGTTAAGGAAGCAAAACAACGCGTCGAAAACCTCTCGGTCGAGCAGGTCGCTGGAGAAATGGCAAAGGGGCAGGTTACTTTGATTGATCTGCGGGAGTCGCCCGAAAGGCAGGCCGGCGTGATTCCCGGGGCGATTCATGCCCCGCGAGGGATGATTGAATTCTATGCCGATCCGACGTCGCCTTCTCATCGCCCTGAACTCAACCGGCAAAGCCGAGTAATACTCCATTGTGCTTCCGGGGGTCGTTCTGCGCTCGCAGCGGATACGTTGCAACAGATGGGATACGTGAACGTCGCGCACCTGGACGGAGGGTTTAAGGCCTGGCAAAGTGCAGGGATGCCTGTGGAGCAGCCGAAGTAAACCGTCTCTATTGGCGAGTGCGGGACAAGGTCGTCTTCCAACTGGCTGCGCGCTTGCCGTGAAGGACGGTACCCCGCACCGGCAGGTAAGGAAGGAGTTGCCCCGCTTCGGCGGCGTGGAGCAGGAGAGCGCCGCGACTCATGTCGCCCCGGCCGATAAAGTCCGCCGGAAAAACCAGTCGATCGCCAAATACTTCCAGCAGAATCTCGCGATACTTGGCAGTGGCGATGCTGCCGAGCAGAACAGCCAAGCCGCCAGGATCGAGTTGCCGGGCCAGGGCCCGGGCCGACCGGCGCAAGGGTCCCAGGTAGCGCTCGTCGTTCGTCTCGATATCCACCTCGGCAAAACCCCGCAGGTCCGCCGGGCGGATCCGCCGCGCCGGGTCCACCAGGCCCGCGTTGGTCGTGATCACCCGCACCCGATCCTCGGGGCCGGCAAATCTCCGGGCGTAGGCGAGCTTCCCGCGAAAATACAGCCCGCTCGCGAAACTGAACGCCTCCCCCAGTGGCAAGCCGTCGCCCTGGAACTGGCGGGCGAGGGCGAAGGTCGCCTTCGGATTCAGCAGGAAACCGGCCCGGACTCCCGCGGTGTTGGCGGGCGAAAGAAGAAACACCGCTTTCACGGCAGGACCTGCAGGCCGAACGGCACCGCCGTCTCGCGGCCCCCGAGCAGAAACCAGCTCCACAGCACATACTGGCCGGGATCGGAAAAGGTGACCCGGAAAGAAGCGCCGGGGTGGAAGGGATCGGGCGGCATTCCCCCCGAGCGGGCCTCATCGGCCAGATTGGCGAAACCGGTGCGGCGACCATCAAAGGCAATCAGATGAATGAAGGCACCGTGCGTGGCCACCAGCGGCACCATGCCCCCGCCGGTCCGCTCGGCCGTGAAATGCAACATCAGGGGCTGCCGGGCGTAGACCGGCGTCGCAGACGGAATCAGGGCGAATCGGTAGCGGCCCCGGTCGGCCGAAAGCCCGGGCGGGGTGCGAGGACCCGGCGGCGCCGCGGCCGCCGAACTGACCGGCAAGTCCACGCTGGCATAAATCTCTTGCGCTGTCGCCGCGGGAGTAAAATCCGCGAAAATCCGATAGACGCCCGCCAACTCCGGGGTGAAGGCAAAGGTCCACCGGCCAGGGGCCAACCCCGGCTGGGGCACCGCGCGCTGGAAGTCGCGCAGCGTCGGATCGACCAGCCAGAGATGAATTTTCTCGCCGGCGGTCGCGGCCAATTCGGAGCGACCGATCGGCTTGCCGGTGGCGGTCCGCAAGGTCAGTTCCACCGGCGACTCCGTCCCGGCCCGGGCCGGCCGGAACGTCGTGAGCGTCAGACTCACCGGCGAAGTCCGGGCCACGACCGGCAGAAAGCGCGGGTTGGTCGGATCGCAAAACTCCAGCGCGTTGGGGCCGCCGGCGACAAAGTCGGAGGGCACCAGCCCGGAAATCCCCGGGAATAGATGCACGAGGAGCACCGCCGCCGCGGCGGCGAGAGTGAGGCCAATCACCTGCCGCCGGGCCCGGTTTGCGGCCGGCTTCATTCTTTGTGCATCCGGGCAACAAAATCCGCCGCCGCCCAGGCGCTGCCGTCGGCCCGCCAGATGATGGTTCCGCGCGGGTCGATAAGCAAAGTCGCCAGGGTGTGCTTGACCAAGTCGCCGTCGAATTCGGCGATGACGCCGAATTGGGTGAGCAGGTCCCGGATCGCACTCTCCGGCCCGGTCAGAAACGAGAAGTTGGACGTGTCGATCCCCCGGACCTCGGCGTACTCCTTGAGGACCCCGGGCGTGTCATAGAGGGGGTCGAGGGTGATGGAGACAAATTCGACATTTTTCACTCCTGCCTCCCGGGCCTGCCGCTGGGCCGCCATCATCTTGGCGGTGGAGGCCGGGCACATGTTCGCGACCGGGCAGCGGGTGAAGATAAAATTGAGCATGATCTGCTTGCCCCGGAAGCGCCGGCTGTTCACCACCTGGCCGGACTGGTCGTAGAGCGTGAAATCCGGCAGGGCCTCCCCCACCTCCCGGTAGACGCCGTCGCCCCGATTGTGCGTATCCTCGCGCAGCGCGCGGGCGCCGGCCGCAATCGCCGCCGCGGCGGAGCGGTCGTCCGGCCAGATGCGGGCCAGCCGGGGGGAGCCGCCGGCTCGATCCAGCACCAGATCGGCCCGGATATGCTCGCCGACGTGGGCGGCGGCGGCATCCCCGGCCGCGACCGCAAACTCCATCGTCATCGCCGGCATCAGGCCCGCCACCGCTTCGTGCTGGACTGTCAGGAGCTTATGCGGGAGGTCGACTTTGAGGATGACGCCGGTCAAGGGGTAGCGCTTGCCCCCGGGCGCGTCCGGCCCGGCCAGCACCCGGACGCCGTCGTCGCCGCCGCCGCCGGGCTTGGCGCAGCCGGCCAGGAGCAAGAGGGCGAGGAAGATGAGGCGCGGCATGGGTGGATTCGACAGGATAATAACAGAAGTCCCCTTTCGGAAACAATTGTCAAAGGGTTTGCCTGAGACAGCATGATCCCTTCTCCCGGAGAGTCACTTTCCTCATGGCAACGACCGTTGGCACCACCCGCACCGCCGGCTACAAACCGGGGCTGGCATTCTTCGCCGCCCTGGGGGCGGCCTGGGTGTTCGTGCTCATCACCCTCGGAGCCTTCACGACCAGCATCAACGCCGGGATGGCCTTTCCGGACTGGCCGCTCTCCAACGGCTCGCTCAATCCGCACGGCTGGCTGAGCAATCTCGCCATGTTCGCCGAGCATTCCCATCGGCTGAGCGCCGGGGTCATGACCACGATCACCTTGGTCCTGGCCATCTGGCTCTGGCGCCGGGAGGCGCGGGCCTGGCTGCGCCGCCTCGGCGCCTTCGCCTTTGGCTTGGTCGTGGTTCAGGCCGTGGTGGGCGGGCTGCGGGTCCTGCTCGAACACCGGCATATCGCCGGGGTGGAGACGAGCGTGGGCCGGCTTTTCGCCATGCTCCACGCCTGCCTGGCCCAGCTCTTCGTCTGCACCCTGCTCGCCCTCGCCCTGGCTTGCACCCGCGGCTGGATCGAGCGGTCTCTGCCGGTCGGACCGGGGGTGCGCCGCCTCGGCCGGATCTGCTGCGCCCTCCTCTTCCTCCAATTGGCGATCGCCGCCGTCATGCGCCACAGTTTCGCCGGGCTCGCCATCCCCAGCTTTCCCTGGGCCGGCCCCGACCACCGCCTCCTCCCCGCCGTCTGGAGCTTCAAAGTCGGAATCCATTTTGCTCACCGCGCCATGGCCGTCCTCCTCACCGTCGCTCTCCTGAGTTTTGCCGGGGCCATCTGGTGCGACCCCCAGGCCTCGCTCGGACTGCGGACGGGCGCCTCGCTCCTCGTCGGCCTGCTCGGCCTCCAGGTCCTGCTCGGCGCCTACATCATCTGGAGCTACCGCGACCCCGGCATCACCACCGGCCACGTCCTGGTCGGAGCCCTCACCCTCGCCACCGCCTTCTGGCTGACATGGCGGGCCCATCGCGACCCGATCGAATCCCCTTCATGAGCTCCGCTGCCGCCAAGTTCTCCGATTACCTGGAGCTGACCAAGCCCCGGCTGAGCCTCCTCTCCGTCCTGACCGCCCTGGTCGGCTACGCCGCCGCCCGGCCGCCGCGCAATCTGCTTCATCTCCTCAGCCTGGTCCTGGCCACGTCGATCGCCGCCGCCGGGGTCGCGGCCCTCAACCAGTGGCTCGAAGTGGAGACAGACGCGAAGATGCACCGGACCGCCGACCGGCCGATCCCCGCCGGGAAGATCCCGACCGGCTCGGCTTTCGTCCTCGGGGGCCTCATGTGCGTTTTCGCGCTGTTTTACACCTTCGCCCTGGTCGGCCGCCTGGCCTGCCTCTTCACCCTCCTGACCATCGTCTCCTACCTCTGCTTCTACACCCCGGCCAAGCGCTGGTCGCGCTGGAGCACCGAGATCGGCGCCGTCGCCGGCGCCTTTCCGCCCCTCATCGGCTGGACCGCGGCCGAGGACCGGGTCTCCGCCCTGGGCTGGATTCTCTTCGGCATTCTCTTTCTCTGGCAGATCCCCCACTTCATGGCCATCGCCTGGACCTACCGGGACGACTACTCCGCCGTGAAGTTTCCCATGCTGCCGGTCCGCGACGCCAGCGGGCGCCGGGTCGCGGGCTATTCCCTCGTCGCCGCCGTCCTCCTGGTCCTCCTCACCCTCCTCCCCGTCTATCTCGGCCTGGACAGCGTCTGGTACGCGGCCGCCGCCGGCGGCTGCGGCCTGTGGTTCGTCTGGCGGGCCTTCGAATTCCTCCAGGCCGAGGTGCGCGAATTCGCCGCCCGGCGGCTTTTCTTCGCCTCGATCGCCTACCTCCCGATGACGCTGGGGGCGCTGGTGGTCGACCGCATCGTATTTTACTAAGGCGCCATGACCCAGATCCCCACCGCCGCCCGCCGCACCCCCGCCAGCATCATCGCCGCGATCATCGCGGTCAGTGTCGCGGCCAGCCTCTTCCTCGGCTGGCTCGTTTATGTCCACGCCCCGACCGATGCGGCCGGCACCCACCTGCTCTTTCTGCCCGCGCTCAACGCCCTGCTCAACGGGCTCGCCGCCACCGCCCTGGTCATCGGCTTTCTCCATATCCGGGCGGGCGAGGTCGCCTCGCACCGGCGGGCAATGTTCACGGCCTTCGCCTTCTCCTCCCTCTTTCTTCTCTGCTACATCGCCAACCACGCCCTGCACGGGGACATGCCGTTCCATGGCCACGGCCCGATCCGCCCGGCCTATTTCGCACTCCTCATCTCCCACATCGTGCTCTCCGTCGTCGCGCTCCCGATGATCCTGATCACCTTCTTTCTCTCCCTCAGCGGGCGGTTTCCCGCCCATCGCCGTTTGGCCCGCTTCACCTTTCCCATCTGGCTCTACGTCTCCGTGACCGGGGTGCTGGTCCAGGTGCTGCTGGCCCTCTTCCGCTAGCGGGCCGAACGGGGGCGAAAGGGCGGACGCCGCACGGCCGGCCCGGCGTCGGCCCGGGACCAGCGCAGAAAATTGCGCAAGAGGAACCCGACCAGCACGAGGGAGCTGACCCCGCTCAGGAGGACGGCACCCAGCACCTGGTCGTTCTCCGCGGAAAGGCCCGGGATCAGCCGGGGGGCGAGGACGTAGGCCGGATAGAGCGGATGCTCGCCCATCAGGAGGTAGGTGAAGATGCCGGTCAGGGCCACCTCGATCGCAAAGAGATAAAGGATCCTGCCGCCATAAGGCAGGGGCGGAAACACCAGGGAGGGGCTGAGCAGCGGCCACCAGAAAAGAAGCGAGGCGCCGAAGAAGAGCAGCCCCTCCACCGCCGGACCGGCGGGATGGGCCAGGGCCCAGCCGAAGATCCGGGGCACGTACCAGCCGCTGACCACGAGGACAAAGACGGAGCCCGCCGTCAGCGGCCGGAAGAGGCGGGACCACACCGGCCGGCCCCCGGGACGGCGCAGCAGGGCATCGATCATCCACGCCGGCACCCCCCGCAACACCAAGCTCGCCGCCGGGAACACGATCACGAGCTGCAAAAGGATGTGGACGAAAAACAGGTAGTCGGTGCCGATCCGGCTCAGGGGCGAGCCCACCGCCAGGTAGACGAGGAACAGCCCCGAAAAAAACCGGATCGCCTCGGCGCGGGGCCAGGGTTGGCCGGGAGCCAGGCGGGGCCGGAGCGGACCGGCCAGGACCAGATAGAGCCAGGCCAGGCCGACCAGCAGGTCGGCCAGCCCCGAGGGGTTATGCCACTGGGCCCAGTTTGTCACAGGCCCTTACTGAGGCGAGACAGCGCCAGAGACAAGCCGCGCCGCGCCGAAACGCCAGGGGGGCGCCGCTTATTGCAGCGGCAGGCTCGCCTGCATGCTGAAGATCTTCAGCAGGGCGAACATCGTGCCGCCCCCCAGAATCAAGCCGATGAAAAACAGGATGGTGCAGAACGGCTTGTCCCACTTCAGATGCATGAACACGAAGATCACGAACATGAACTTGACCGCCGAGGCGATGACCAGGGCGGCGACCAAAATCCAGGCGGCAAAGGGCAGGTAGACCGTGACAATCTCGAGGCCGGTGATGACCGCGAGGAGCATGGCGACCTGGACGAAAAGCTGGAATTTGCTCTCCTCGAGGTCGTGACCGTGGGCAGGGGCGGCGGAGGAACTCATGGCGCGGGGGTCAAATATACTCGAGCAAGTAGACGGCGGTGAAGATCACGATCCAGACGATGTCGACGAAGTGCCAGTACAGGCCCATCATTTCGACGTCCATGGCGTTGCCTTCGTTGAAGGCGACCGGGCCGGCGGGCCGCCCCAGGCGGATCAACACGGCCAGGGCGACGAGTAGTCCGAGGATGCGCAGGATGGCCCCGGAGGCAAAATGCGCCAGGGTGGCGGCCGACAGGCCGGTCGCTTCCAGGGCCCGGGTCGTGCCCAGGACCAGGTTCATCCCGAGCAGGATGGCGACGACCAGGGCCAAAACGTGGACGAGATTGACCAGGAACCAGCCCCGGCGCTTGTCCAGGTCCTGGGGCTGGAAGCTGCGCACGTACATCAGGATCAGCCAGAGGACGCCGACCGCCACGTGGGTGCCGTGGGTGCCGGTCAGGGTGAAGAAGGTCGTGCCGAGAATGCTGTTCGTAATCGTGAGGTGCTTCTCGAAGACGAAGTTATTGAACTCGAAGACCTGGCAGCCGAGGAAGATGCAGCCGAAGAAAATGGTAGTCAGGAGCGAGACCCGCAGGCTCTTCAGATTGCCCTTCTGGATGGCGTTGACGGCCAGGGCCATCATCAGGGACGACATCAGAAGGATGAAGGTGGAGAAGGAGGTCAGCTCGATCGAGAAGACGGACTTGGCCGACGGCGTCCCGGGCGGCGGGTGCAGCCGGTAGATCAAGTGGGTGGAGATCAGGCACCCGAAGAACATGCAATCCGAGGCCAAGAAGAGCCACATCAGGAGCTTCTTGTTCGGAATGCCCGTCGAGGTGGACGGGTCGTGGTGGTGGTCAATCGTGCCGGCGGCGGCGGTGCTGCTCATATAAAGGTAAGGGGGCGGATTAGTGCTTGGCCGAAGCGCCGTGATCGTCGGGAATTTCGTGGCCGTCGGCGTCGATATGGAGGTGGTAGCCTTCGTTGCCTTCCAGGGACCAAAGATAGACCGAGGAAAGGAAGACCACGAAGCCGACCAGGCAGGTGGCGAGCTTCTTGCCGACCAAATTGGGGCCCGGATCCGCGTCAATCACGGCGATGCCGATGGCGCCAATCAGGATGCCGATTCCGGCGAAGAGCGGATAGATCGACTGGAAGGGCATGTGGATGCCGCCGTGGGCCTCCTCGGCCTGGGCGTGCTCCTTCTGCTCCTGGGCGACCTCTTCCTTGTGGTGCTTCTCGTACCACCAGCCGTCGCGGGCGTGGACGGTCGGGATGACCCGGAAATTATACTCCGGGACGGGATTGGGCAGGCTCCACTCCAGGGTCCGGGCATCCCAGGGATCGAGGGCGACCTTCTCGCCCTTGAAGTAGGTGTAGATCATGACCACGAAGTAGATCATGACGCCGACCCCGAGGATGAAAGCGCCGATCGTGGCCAGGTAGTTGCCCCCGTTCCAGCCCATGTTGTAGTCGTAGGTGAACGTGCGCCGGGGCATGCCGTTCAGCCCCAGGAAGTGCATGGGGAAGAAGGTGACGTTGAAGCCGACGAAGATGATCCAGAAGGAGAGCTTGCCCCAGAACTCGCTGACCTTGCGGCCGAACATGAGGGGGAACCAGTAATGGATGCCGGCGAGGAGGCCGAAGAGGGAGCCGCCGATCAGGACGTAGTGGAAGTGGGCGACGACAAAGTAGCTGTTGTGCTGCTGGGCGTCGGCGGGGGCGGCCGCGTGCATGATGCCGGAGAAGCCGCCGAACATGAACAGCCAGATGAAGCCGAGGGCGAACATCATGGGCGTGCGCATCTGGAGATGGCCGCCCCAGAGGGTGCCGATCCAGTTGAAGATCTTGACCCCGGTGGGGACGGCGATCGCCATCGTGGTCAGGGCGAAGGCGGCGGTCGCCACCGTGCCCAGGCCGGTCGTGAACATGTGGTGGCTCCAGACGCCAAAGCCGAGAAAGCCGATGCAGGCGCCGGAGAAAACGACGATCGGATAGCCGAAGAGCGGCTTGCGCGAGAAGGTGGGCAGGATCTCGGAGATGATGCCCATGGCCGGCAGGATCAGGATGTACACTTCCGGGTGGCCGAAGACCCAGAAGAGGTGGGTCCAGAGAATGGGCATGCCGCCGTTGGAGACCTCGAAGAAGTTGGTGCCGAAGAGGCGGTCCATCATCAGCTCGACCAGGGCGATGGTGATGGCGGGAAAGGCCAGGACGATGAGGAAGGCGGTGACCAAGGTCATCCAGGTGAAGACCGGCAGGCGCATCATCGTCATTCCCGGGGCCCGGAGATTGATGATGGTGATGACGAAGTTGAGCGAGGCGGCGATCGAGGCGACACCCAGGAGCTGCAGGCCCATGACCCAGAGGTCGATGGCATGGTTCGGGCTGAAGGTCCGGGTCGTGAGCGGGGTGTAGCCGAACCAGCCGCCGTTGGGCGCGCCGTCGTGCATGAACCAGCCGAGGTTGAGGATGATGGCCCCGGCGAGGAAGACCCAGAAGGAGAAGGCATTGAGCCGGGGAAAGGCGACGTCGCGGGCCCCGATCTGCAGCGGCATGATGAAGTTGAAGAACGCGGCCGACAGCGGCATGATGGCGAGAAAGATCATCGTCGTCGCGTGCATCGTGAACATCTCGTTGTACTGCTGAGCGCTCAGGAAGTTGTTGTTCGGCACCATCAATTGGAGCCGGATCATCAGCGCCTCGACCCCGCCGACCAGGAAGAAGAACAGGGCCGAGATTCCGTAGAGGAACCCAATCCGCTTGTGGTCGACCGTAGTCAGCCAGCTCATCAGGCCGGTCTTGGCCGTGGGGCGCCAGAGCACGAACGGCTTGATCGCCGTCGCGTGCTCTTCCTTGCCGATAAAATCAGATTTAGCCAGTGCGTCTGCCATGGGAGAAAGGGGGTGGAACGAAAACTATTTCAGGCTTTGCAGAAAGGAGACGAGGGCGACCTCGTCCTCGGGCGTGAGCTTGATGTTGTTCACCAAATAGCCCGTCACCCACATCTTGTTGCCCGGCTTGACCGCCCCGGGGTTGTGGATCCAGCGGCGCATCTGCTCCGGGGTGTTGTCGAGCAGGCCGCCGGCGATGGAGGAGCGGGCGCCGACGTGGGTCAGATCCGGGCCGGTGACGCCGACCGCACCGACGTAGCCGCGGATGGTGTGGCAGCTCACGCAGGTCTTGGCGGCAAAGAGGGATCGGCCCTCGGCGATGAGGGCGGGATTCTCGTTTTTCTCCGGGAATTGCTTGGCCCGCCAAGTGTCGAGGGGCGAGATCTCAAAGGCTCCGGTCACGCCGGCCTCGTTCTCTTTAAAGGTGCGAAGCGAGGCGAACTGGGCCTTGGGGGCGGAAGGGGCCGGGGCCGGGGCCACCGTGCGGGAGGGGCCCGTCTGCTGGTTCAGCCATTCGTAGAATTCCTTCTGCCCGAGGGCGATCACGCGGAAGCGCATGACGGCGTGGGACTCGCCGCAGAACTCGGCGCACTGGCCCCAGAAGTAGCCGGGATGGTCGGCCTGGAGCCAGAGGAAATTGCCGCGGTTGGGGATCATGTCCACCTTCCCGGCCAATTTCGGGACCCAGAAGCTGTGCATGACGTCGACCGAGCGCAGGTTGATGCGGATGGGACGGCCGGCGGGGATGACCAATTCATTGGCCAGGGTGAGGGGGCCGGCACCCGGGATCTGCTCCCGGGGATACTCGAACTTGAACCACCATTGTTCGCCGGTCGCGGTGATCTCGTAGGCGTTGGCCTTTTCCTCGACCGGAATGTCGTAGGTGTAGTGGATCGACTTGAGGGTCGGAAAGGCAATGAAAACGAGCGCCAGGACCGCCCCGCCGATCAGGCCGACTTCGACCAGGGGGTTGCCGTGGCCCTGGGGCGGGGCTTCGGCGTGCTCGTCCGCTTCGGTCCGGGCCTTGAACTTGATCGTGGCGTAGGCCAGGACCGCGCCCACGATGACGAAGATGACCAGGGTGACCCAGCAGGTGATATAAAAGAGGTCGAGTTGGTCGCGGGCCACCGGACCTTCGACGCCAAAGGTCGATTGCTTTCCGTCCAGACCGAGAGCCCGCATGGAACAGCCGGAAGTGAGGAGCGCGACCCCGCCGACGGCGCCCAAGGCGGCCCGGCGAACCAAAGTCATGAAGAAAGGGAGCAAACGCATGAAGACGGGTTAATCAAAGGTGAAGAACGTTTGGGCTTTTCCAGACATATTCAAGGGCTTTCTCCCAAGCCCGGGCGACGGGCGCAATCCTGCCGCAGCCCCCGCCTGCATTATTAACTCGGCTCCAGCCGGCATAAGGCGGGGTATCCTCCCTGGCCCAGCGGCAGTTAAATCGGATTCCGGTTTGCCTGTCCGGGGGGTTGGGGTCAGTTTGGAACCGCCATGAAAACCTGTTTCCTTACCCTCTCCGCCGTCTTGGCCCTCGCCCTCGCCGGCTGCGGCCCGAAATCCGCCGATTCCTCGGCCGGCACCGCCCCGGCCGCCGCCGCCGGTCCGCGCGAAATCGACCTCACGGCCAACGACATGATGAAATACAGCCAGACCGCCCTCACGGCCGCCCCGGGCGAGAAGCTGCACGTCGTCCTGACCAATGTCGGCAGCCAGCCGAAGGAAGTCATGGGCCACGACTGGGTGCTGCTCAAGGCCGGCTCCGATGCCGCGGCCTTCTCCACGGCCGCCATCATGCACAAGGCCGAGAATTACATCGCGCCGGAATTGAGCAGCGAGGTGGTGGCGAAAATTGACCTGCTCGGGCCGCGCCAAACCGGGGAAGTCACCTTCACCGTGCCCACCGCTCCCGGCGACTACACCTTCCTTTGCACCTTCCCCGCCCATTACCAGGCGGGCATGCATGGAACCTTGACGGTCAAATAGTTCGAGCGAGCGGCGTCAGGGGCCCGGCCACCGGCCGGGCGCCGGCGGGCGGGCGATGGGAAATCCTGATTTTCCGCTTTCCGCCTCGCGCTTTCCCGCTTCTGCTGGGGGCATGGATACCATCGTCTTTACCATCGCCAACCAAAAGGGCGGCGTGGGCAAGACCACGACCGCGGTCAATCTCGCGGCTGCGTTGGGGGACAAAGGCATCCCCGTCCTGCTGGTCGACCTCGATCCCCAGGCCAATGCCACCAGTTCCCTCGGGGTGGAGAAGCAGGAGGGCAAGAGCCTGTATGGCCCCCTCCGGGGCGAAGGCCATGCCCTGGACCTGGTCACGCCCACCGCCTCGCCCAACTTGTTCCTGATCCCGAGCGAGGAAGACCTGGCCGCGGCCGAGATCGAGATCGCCCAGACCGAGAACTTTCTGCTGAAGCTGCGCGGCGTCCTGGAACCGGTCCGGAAGGCCGGCACCTACCGGGTCGTGATCATCGACTGCCCGCCGGCCCTCGGCATGCTCTCGATGAATAGCCTGGCGGCGGCGGACTACCTCTTGATCACGCTGCAGTGCGAGTACATGGCCCTGGAAGGCCTGGGCCAGATCCTGCGCAACTTGGAGCGGCTCAAGACGGCGGGGATCAATTCCACCATCACCCTGGGCGGGGTGGTCATGACCATGTTCGACGGCCGGACCAATCTGTCCCGCCAGGTGGTGGAAGAGGTGCGGCAGCACCTGCCGGACAAGATCTTCGCCACCCTGATTCCGCGCACGGTGCGCCTGAGCGAGGCGCCGAGCTTCGGGCAGACGATCTTCGCCTACGACCCCTCCAATCCCGGCGCCACCGCCTACCGCAGCCTGGCCGACGAGGTGATCGCCCGTTTCAGCCTCCAATAGGGCGCCATGCTCGCCGTCGTCCTCAAGTACCGGCAGGCCTTCTTGATCGGCCTGCAGAGCAACCTGGTCTACCGCTGGAATTTCGCGGTGCGGGGGTTTTTCTCCCTCTTCCGCCTGGCCGTGGTCTTCCTGCTCTGGCGCGCCGCCTACGCCTCCGCCCCCCATATCGGCGGGTTCGATTTCGCCCAGACCCTGACCTATTTCATCGTCCTGATCCTGCTGCAGTTCTTCATCGGGGCCTTCAACGAGGACTATCAGATCAGCGAGGAAATCCGCAACGGGCTGATCAACCAGTTCCTGCTCAAGCCGATCAACTACTTCCTCTACCGCCTCACCATCTTCGCCTCGGCCCGGGTGGTCTCGGGCGCCCTCATCCTCGTGCCGCTGCTCGTCTGCCTCCCCTTCCTCCGCCACGCGATCGTCCTGCCCCACGAGTTCTGGCGGGTCGGCCTGGGCCTGCCGGCCATGGCCATGGCTGCCCTGATCCAGTTCACGATCGCCTACTGCTTCGGCATGCTGACCTTCTGGTTTTTGGAAATCCAGGGCTTCGTCATCCTCTCGATGGCCTTCGAGTCCATCCTGGGCGGGCAATTGTTCCCGCTCGATCTGCTGCCCCCGCGGATCTTCCACGCCGCCCAATTCCTGCCCTTCTATTATCAGATGTATTTTCCCGCCGCCATCCTCACCGGCCGGATTGCGCGGGAGGCGGTGGCCCCGGGCCTGACGCTCCAGGCCGCCTGGCTCGCCATCCTCCTCGGGGTGGCGCAACTGCTCTGGCGCCGCGGACTGCGCCGCCACACCGCGGTGGGGGGCTGAAAGACGCCATGATGTATTACCTGCGCATCTGGATTGCCGGCGCCCGCTATTCGGTCGCGCGCACCCTCATGTTCCGGGGCGACTTCTTCGTCTGGGCCCTGGTCGAACTCTTCTGGATGGCGGTCAACCTCATGATGATCTCGGTCATCTACGGTCACACCAACTCGGTCGCCGGCTGGAGCGAATACCAGATGGTCCTGCTCATCGGCACCTCGATGCTGGTGCAGCGGCTCTTGATGGGCTTCTTCTGGAGCAGCCTGTTCGAGCTCGGCCGCAACATTCGTTCGGGCGACTTCGACTTCTTCCTCGCCCAGCCCGGCCATCCCCTCTTCATGGCCTCGACCCGCAAGCTCGATCCCGACAGCCTGCTTAATTCCTTCGTCGCGATCGGGATCGTGGTCTTCGCGGCCCACCGCCTCCACCTCCATCCCACCGCGGTGGATCTGCTCACCTACGCCATCCTCATCCTGGCCGGACTCGTGATCCATTACAGCCTCCTGGTCATGACCATGTCGCTGACGTTCTGGCTGACCAGCGCCCAGGGGGTGGAGGGCAGCTATTTCAGCCTGGCCGATTTCTCCCGCCTGCCGCGGGAGGCCCTCCGCGGCGTGGCGCGCGTGATCTTCGTCTGGATCCTGCCGGTCGTGGTCGTGAGCAACACCCCGGCCCGGACCCTGCTCCACGGCTTTCAGCCGCTGTGGTCGCTCTGGATCCTGGTGGTGGCGGCGGGGTGGCTGCTCCTAGCCGTCCTGATCTTCAACTCCGGGCTGCGCCGGTACTCGAGCGCTTCCTCCTGACTCCGGCCGATCCATGCCCGCCGCCGTCCCTTCCCCGCTCGAGGCATTGCAAAAGCGCCTGAACTATCGCTTTCGGGACGCGAGCCTCCTGCGCGATGCCCTCACCCACCCGTCCTACCTGGCGGATCATCCGCCCGGTGGAACCGCCAACCAGCGGCTGGAATTTTTGGGCGATGCCATCCTCCTCCTCGTCGTCACGGAAAAGCTCTACCACCTCTATCCCGAGGAGCGCGAGGGCTTCCTCACCACCCGGCGCGCCGCCCTGACCAAGGGCCCCTGTCTCGCCCAATTGGCGGCCGAAGTCGGCCTCGCCCCCTGCCTCCGCCTCGGGTCGACCGAGTTGGCGGGCGGCGGCCGGGCCAAAGCGGGGGTTTTGGAGGATGCTTTCGAGGCCCTGGTCGCGGCCCTTTATCTCGACAGCGACCTGGCGACCACCCGCCGGGTGGTCCTGGAAATTTATGGGGACTTGGGCACCCGCCTGGCGGCGGTCGCCACCGAGGAGAACCCCAAGGGCCGCCTCCAGGAGCGGGTCCAGCCGAAGTATGGCAACGACGCCCTGCGCTATGACGTGGTGGCGGTGGCCGGCGCCCCGCACGCACGCGCCTTCGAAGTCGCGGTCTATTTCCAGGAACGCCTGATCGGACAGGGCCGCGGACCTTCCAAGAAACTGGCCGAAGAAGCCGCCGCCCGCGCCGCCCTGGACGCTCTGGAGCCTCTGCCATGTCCGCCCTCCCCCCCACCCGCTCCCGGCTGACCGGGGTCTGCCCGCCGGCCCGGGGGGCCTTCATCGCCGAACTCACCCGCACCACGCCGGCCGCGGTCTGGTTGGTCGTGGCCGACGAGGCGCCGGCCGCGGAGACCCTGGCCGAGGACATCGGCTTCTTCAGCCTGGCGGCTGGGATCGAGCCCCGCCCCGAAATCCTGCTTCTGCCCGAATCGATTCCCGACAGCCGGGACATGCGCGAGGCCTTCGCCGCCTCGAGCGACCGGCTCCAGGCCCTGACCCGCCTGCGCGGGGTCCGCGGCGCGACCGGCGCCGCGGCCCGGTTGATCTTGGTCACGACCCCGGCCGCCCTGCTCCAGCCGGTGCCGGCGCCGGAAAAACTGGCGGCCAACGAGATCAAGCTCGTCCGGGGCCAGAAGCAGTCCTTCTCCGGGCTGCTCGAGCAGCTGCGCGGGCTGGACTACGACTCCGAGGCCGTCTGCGAGGCGCCCGCCCAGTACGCCATCCGCGGCGGCATCATCGACGTCTATCCCGTCACCGCGACCCAGCCCTACCGGCTGGATTTTTTCGGGGACGAATTGGAGGCGATCCGGCTCTTTGATCCCGTCACCCAGCGCTCCGAAGGCGAGGTCGAGGAGATCGTGCTGGCCGCCTCGCCGCGGGTGCGGCTCGACCCCGCCCAAAGCGGAATCGCGGAGTACCTCCCGCCCTCCACCCACCTGGTCCTGGTCGAGCCGGCGGCCCTCGGCGAGGAGTTCGAGGCCTTCGCCGCCGATGGCTCCGGCGGCCTGGCCGCCCTGCTCGACCGCTGCGCCGCCGTGGTCGGACTCTCCGACTTGGACGAGGCCAGCGCCATTTTTCCCGGCCCGGCCAACTCGGCGTGGAGCACCGAGGTCCTGGCCCATTCCCGCCGCTACCCGGTCGAGGCCCTGGTGGCGCAGGAGCGGGTGCAGTTCGAGGAGGAGGCGCGGCGCGATTTCCTGCGCGAAGTCACCCGCTGGGCCGAGGCCGGCTACGCCCTGATCTTCGTCGCCGCCAAGGAAGGCGAAGAGCAGCGGATGCGGGAGATCCTGGCGGAGGAAACCAAGCTCAAGCCGAAGAAATTCCGCTTTCTCCGCGGCAGCTTGAACGAGGGCTTCAAGGTCAACCAGCCGGCGGCCCTGAGCCTGAGCGGGGCCGCTCCCGGGCTGGCCGTCATCACCGAGACGGAAATTTTCGGCCGGAAACGGCCGCGGCGCGGCGCCACCCAGGTGCGCACGATCGCGGCCCGGGCCCAGGTCGACCAACTGCTCGATTTCTCGGAATTGGTCGAGGGCGACTACGTGGTCCACCTCCAGCACGGGATCGCCCATTTCCGCGGGCTCAAGACCCTCGACACGGTCCAGGGCGCCAAGGAGGTGATCTCGATCGAACTCGACGGCGGGGTCACCCTCCACGTGCCGATCTCGGAATCGCACCTCATCAGCCGCTACGTCGGTCTGAGCAAGGCCAAGCCGCAATTGGGCAAGATCGGCTCCGGGCGCTGGGAAAAAGCGCGGCGGGCGGCGGAAGTGGCGACCCTCGACCTGGCGGCGGAGCTGCTCCAGATCCAGGCCAGCCGCGAGGCCCAGCCGGGCCACGCCTTCGGGCCCGACACGCCCTGGCAAAAGGAGTTCGAAGCCTCCTTCCCCTTTGTCGCGACCCCCGACCAGGTCCGGGCCATCGCCGAAACCAAGGCCGACATGGAGCGGGCCCGGCCGATGGACCGGCTCATCTGCGGCGACGTCGGCTTCGGCAAGACCGAGGTGGCGATCCGCGCCACCTTCAAGGCGGCCCAGGACGGCCGCCAGGTGGCCGTCCTCGTCCCGACGACGATCCTGGCCCAGCAGCACCTCAACACCTTTCGGGAGCGGATGGCGGGCTACCCGATCGCGATCGAAATGCTCAGCCGCTTCCGCACCCCCAAGGAGCAAAAGCAGCTTCTGGCCGCCACCGCCGCCGGCCAGATCGACATTCTGATCGGCACCCACCGGCTGCTGCAAGCCGACGTCAGGTTCAAGGAGCTCGGGCTGGTCGTGATCGACGAGGAGCAGCGCTTCGGGGTGAAGCACAAGGAGACCTTCAAGCGCATGCGCGAGACGGTCGACGTCCTGTCCATGAGCGCGACGCCGATTCCGCGCACCCTCTACCTCGCCATGACCGGGGCGCGGGACTTGAGCGTGATCGAGACAGCCCCGTCCAACCGCCATCCCATCCAGACGATCGTCAAGACCTACGACGAGAAAGTCGTGGTTGAGGCGATCCGCCATGAGATCCGGCGCGGCGGCCAGGTGTTTTACCTCCACAACCGGGTCGCCACGATCGACCTGGTCGCTTCCCGCCTGCGCACCCTCTTGCCCGGGCTCGCCATCGGGGTCGGCCACGGCCAGATGACGGGCAACGAGCTGGAAAAGATCATGACCGAGTTTGTGGCCGGCCAGTACCAGGTCCTGGTCTGCACCACCATTATCGAAAGCGGCTTGGACATCCCCAACTGCAACACCCTGATCATCGAGGGCGCCGACCGCTTTGGCCTGGCCCAGCTCTACCAGCTCCGCGGCCGGGTCGGCCGGTTCAAGCACCAGGCCTACGCCTACCTGCTCTTGCACCGACACACTAAACTCCTCGACTTGGCCCGCCAGCGGCTCGGAGCCCTGCGCCAGCACAACCAACTGGGGGCCGGCTTTCGCATCGCCATGCGCGATTTGGAGCTGCGCGGAGCGGGCAACCTCCTCGGCGCCGAGCAAAGCGGCCACATCGTCGGGGTCGGCTTCGAGCTCTACTGCCAGCTCCTGCGCCAATCGGTCGCCCGGCTGAAGGGCGACAAGTCCGCCTCGGCCATCCGGGCGAGCGTCAAGATCGACTTCGTTTTCTTCGGCGAAGGGGTCGGCGCCCCGCCCACCTCGGGCAAGCACCAGGACGGCTACACCGCGATCAAGGAGGCGGAGGACGAGGCGGTCGTGCCGGTCGATACGATCCAGGCCCGCATCCCCTTAGCCTACATCGGCGAAAGCCGGCTGCGGATCGACGTCTACCGCCGGCTGGCCCTGGCCAGCCAGCTCACGACCTTGCGCCAGCTGGAGGACGAACTGAAGGACCGTTTCGGCAAGATCGGAGACGAGGTCCGGGCCCTCATTCTCCTGACCGAAATTCGCATCCGGGCGGAACAAAAGGGCCTGGTTTCCGTCGAAACGGAGTCCAATCGCCTTAAGTGTTTGCGCCACAGCGGTCGGCATGACGACTGGGTTATGCACGGCTCCCGGTTTCCAAGGTTGACCGCCGCGCGCCCTCTTCTACGTTTACGGGAGATTATCGCCTTTCTCAATCACTTGCCCAATCCATGATGCTACGCCCCACCTGTTACCTGGCCCTCGCGCTTTCGCTCGTGGCATCCGGCCGGGTTTTCGCCCAAACGGGGGCCAATTTTAGCCTCCCTTCCGGCTCGGGCGCCGTCCAGGACAATCTCAGCCTGCGCTTCGCCGATGGGATCGTCGCGATCGCCGAAGACAAAGTCATCACGGTCGACGACGTCCGCCGCGAAATTCAGCCCCTGATTCCGCAGATTCAGCGGGAAGCCCATAATGAGGAAGAGTTTAACCAAAAGCTGGAGCAGCTGCAGGACGGCGTCATCCAGCAGCTGATCGACCGGGTGCTGATCATCCGAGCCTTCTACGACGCCGACAAGGATCACCAGCGGCACATCCCGGACAGTTCCATCGACAATTACGTCTCCGACCGCCTGGCCGACCAATTCGACAACGACCGCTCGAAGTTCCTGGCTTACCTGCGTTCCCGCGGGGAAACGATGAAGGACTACCGCAAAGAGGCGGAGGAGGACATCATCTACCACTACATGCAGTCGCAGCAGCGGAAGTCGGAAAGCGTCGTGAGCCCGGTCCGCATCGAGCAATTTTACAAGGAAAACAAGGACCAGTTCTACCAGGAGGACGCCGTCCACCTCCGGCTGATCCAGCTCGGCCACCCCAATGGTGAGCCCGATGACGTCCTGCGCGCCCGGGCCGATGCCATCCTCACCCGGCTCCATTCCGGCGAAAAGTTCGAGGACCTGGCCAAGGAATACAGCGAAGACTCCCGCCGGAGCAAGGGCGGCGACTGGGGCTGGCAGAAGAAGACCGATCTCAAGCCGGAGTTCAGCGAGCCCTGCTTCGCCCTGAAGAAAGGCGAAGTGACCGAAGCGATTACGACCCCGGACGGCTGCTTCATCCTCTACGTCCAGGACCGCCGCTACGCCGGCATTCAGCCTCTTGACCAGGTGCGCGACCAGATTGAGCGGATTCTCATCACCCAGATGACGCAGTCCAACATGGAGCACTGGCTCGAGCGCCTGCGCCGCACCGGTTACGTGAAGCACTACTAAGAGCGCTCGCTCTTAGGCCGGGTCGGCCCGAATTATCCCCCAGCGGTCACTCCGGGGCCACCGTCGCGCCCGGGATCTTGATCGTGTAAGCGTAGCGCCCGGGGGCTGCGTCCGGCCCCAGGTCAGGCAGCGCGACGGTCAGGGTATCGCCCGCCACCCGGGTTTCGAGCCGGCCCGGCCAGCCCAGGAGAGTTACCCCAGCATCGGCGGGAAGGCGGAGGTGGCGGATCACGAGCTGGCGACCCGGCCAGCCGGCGCTGATCGCATAAAGGGCATCCGGCTTCTTCGTGAAGAACAGCTGCTTCACCGCCATCCCGTCTTTCGGGCGCTGGCCCAGCTGGTCCATCAGATTGTATTTCACCATGAACTCGCCGTATTTCTGCTGCGGCCGGGCGCCCTCCGTCCACTGGCAGGAGCGGCCGGCGAAACGCGTGCCGTAGATCGCTTCGCCGTTGATCTTCAGCCATTGGCCGATGTCCAAGAGGCGCTCTTCCATCAGGGGCGGAATCGTGCCGTCGGCAGCCGGCCCGATGTCGAGGAGCAGATTGCCGCCCCGGCTGACGAGATCGATTAGGGCGAACACCAGCTCGCGCGAGGTCTTGTAGTCGTCGGCCCGCTCAGCGCGGTTCAAGCCGTAGGAATAGGCCATGCCCCTGCTCTCCTCCCAGGGATGGGAGCCGTCCGGCAGGCCGGCGGCGTACTCCGTGGTCCAATAGCCGCCGTGCTTGTGCCGGGTGTCCTTGCCCCAGCGGTCGTTGACCACGACCTCGGCCCGGGACGGTGACTCGTTGAAGAGCCAGGCGAGCAATTCCTCGCTCTTCCACTCGCGCGACGACATCTCCCATTCGCCGTCGCTGAAGATGATGGAGGGCCGGTAGCGGGTGACCACGTCCTTGAACTGCGGGGTCATGTGCTCGCGGACATAGCGGGGGCGGTCCGTCAGCCAGAGCGGATTGAACCACTCGTAGAGCGAATAATAGAAGCCGAACTTGAGCCCGTGGGCCCGGGTGGCGGCCGCCAGTTCCCCGAGGAGGTCGCGCTTCGGGCCGATTTCCACGGCGTTCCAGGGCCGGCCCCAGGTCCGGCTCGCCTCCGCGCTGGGCCAGAGGGCGAAGCCCTCATGGTGCTTGGAGGTCGGGACGACATACTTGACGCCGGCCCGAGCGAAGACGTCGGCCCAGTGGTTGGCGTCGAAGAGTTCGGCCCGGAAGCGCGGGGCGAAGTCCCTGTAGTCGAAGTGGGCGCCATAGTTCTTGGTGTGAAAATCCCGCCAGAGCGCGTCCTTCGGGTCGGTGCTCCGGATATGATGCCAGTACCACTCGGCGTATTCGCCGGGCGCCCCCCAGGACGGCACCGAATAAACGCCCCAGTGGATGAAGACCCCGAATTTCGCATCCAGGTACCAGGCGGGCGTGGGCCGTTGGTCGAGCGAGGCCCAATTCGCCGCATAATGGGGAGCAGGGGCGGCCACCTCGTCCGCCAGGAGGAGGCCGGTGGCGCCCGGGCCCAGCGCCCACGCCAGCACCGCGGGTAAGAATTTCATGGGCGGGGCGCGGAGGAGGAGCCCGACCTAGAAATTATCCGGGAAGTCCCGGACATAGCGCTGCTCCCAGGCCGTGATTTCCTGGAAGAGCGGATGGTTGGGATAAAGGCGCCGGCCGGCGTCAAAACACAGCCAGGCCCGGGTCGGATCGAACTCCTTGAAATAGAGGCCGCCGAGATCGTGATAAGCCCCGGTCAAGGAAGGGTTGGCCGTCAGGACCGAGAGAAAAAGCTCCTCGGCTTGCTTCAGCTGCTTGATCTGCCCCTGGGTCTGGACCCGGCCGCCCCCCAAGATGGCGTAGAGATCAGCCCGCTGCAGATCGAGCATGTAGGCCTTCTTCAGTTTGCTCGGATCGATCGAATCGCAGGCGACCAGGCTGTTCTGGCAGGCCTCGCGGCTCGATTGGTTCAAGGCCGAGAGATACCGCTTACACTGGTCGTCGGCCTGAAATTCCATGGCATAGCGGTGGAATTCCTCCATGGGCTGATCGCCGGTTTCGAGGCCGTATTCGACCAAGGCCAGGAGCGCGTCCAGCGGTCGCAGGTCCGCCAAGGCCGCGGTGACAAATTTGGTCCGGCGGTCGCGCCGCTCGTCGAGGGATTCCCCGGCACCGGCGCCCACCAGGCCGAGGACCCGGTAAAGGGGGTCCCCAGGATGGTCCGCCGGGCGAAACTCGCGGGGCAAAACGCTGCTGTCGCCATCCACTTTTTTCGCGGACAGGAGGCGGTAAGTGGCGGTCAGCCGGGTGTTGGCCTGGCGCCAGTGCAAGACCATCTTCTCCGGAATTCGCCCGGAGGCGGCAATCTGCCGGCGAACCTCGGGATGCACGCTGCAGCCGTAGGCCAGGAAGCGGACAAAATCCCCGTAGCGCTCCGGCGGCAACTCCACCGCGGCGGGGAAGAATTGGACCACCTCTTCGCCGTCATGTTGGAAATCCCAGCCGTGATCGGGCAGACCCACCTTTTCAATCACCGGTTCGGCCTGAGCCTGCTGGCCGGCGGGCAGTTCGAGGCTGAGCTCGGTCTCATCGTCGAAGCGGACGAAGGTGCCCTCGGCCAGAGGCACCTTCGCCGCCCGGAGCGAATCCGCCAGCATCACGCGATTGAGCAATTCGCTGATCCGGCCCCCGACGGCGCCGTAAAGCGACCAATCGTCATAGATCTCCCGGTCCATCTGCACCACCCGGATCCGGCGGCTGCGAAAATCGTACACGGTCCGAAGGGCCGTGTCCGCGTCCTCGATCGTCAAATAACCTTCGCCCAGCGCGAGCGAACGGACAAACGAGCGAGTTTTCGGCCGCGGCGCCGCTTGGCCGGGGCCTGCGGCGGACTGCGTCTGTTGTTCAACCTGGTATTTAAGCCGCCATTCCGCTCCGGCCGCCGGGCGGATCACGCCGCATAGGCCCAAAAGGAAGACGGGGAGGAGCGTCCGGGGAAAAAGAGGCACGGATCG
>Ga0302320_10003466_pt1 | contig 36724 bp, 22 predicted proteins | sample Bog_T0_3_FD_202130 | JGI IMG/M metagenome (GOLD analysis project Ga0302320, IMG submission 202130) | Peat permafrost microbial communities from Stordalen Mire near Abisko, Sweden - Bog_T0_3 | ecosystem: Environmental > Terrestrial > Soil > Wetlands > Peat | place: Sweden: Abisko, Stordalen Mire...
GTTCCCACAGGCTCCAGGTGGACTCGCCCATGCGGACGACGTTGAGGCCGGCGGCCTTCATCATGGCAACGTCTTTCTCAAGGCGGGCGGCGTGGTCCGCGTCGTCGCCGGGCATGTATTCGTTGTAGTAGGCTGCGCCGTAGAGGACGCTGGGGAAGGTGAGGTCGGGGGTGGTGGAAGGGGGTTGCTGGCTTTGAGGAAAGGCTGGTTCGATTACGACAAATAGAACCGTTGCAATCAGTGCGAGCGAGCGTTTGCTTAGCAGCATGGAGCGTCCCCTCTTCAGTGGAAGGGCAATTCTATATCAGCAGAACCGATGCTGAAACCATCAGCTTTCCCATGGATTGAGGAGGGCGACGCCGGTGGGCTCAAAGTGGCGCACATTACGGGTGACCAGCGTCATGCCATGCACCATAGCAGTTGCCGCAATAAGGGCGTCGCGAGATTCGATTGGGTTCGGAACCCCGAGGGCAGCGCAGCGCTGGGCGATGGCCAGGTTGACGCCGAGAATGCGACCATCAAACGAGGGGAGGATCCTGTTGCGCACCCATAAGAGAATCATGTCGGCCTGGACCGGGTCTCTGCGTTTGAGCAAATGGAAGCCGCGCTCCAATTCGAGAATAGAGATTACCGATACGTGCAGGCCTTGAGGCTCAACTCTCTTGAGCCATTTTTCCACCCTACGGTCCATTTTCGGGCTCGACGCCTTCGTTCGCGAGTCCTTGCGCATCTCGGAAAGAACAGTGGTGTCGAGAAGGTACATCATGAGAAATCGGCAGCCCGAAAGAATTCATCACCCAGGCGCGGCGGCTCGAAGTCGAAATCTCCCACCCCGGGCATCGCAACCATATCCAGAATGTTCTCGCCCCTCTTCGTGATCTTTTGGTACTCATCGATTGAGAGCAGCACCATTGCCGGCTTTCCGCGGTCGGTAACGAACACCGGCCCACTGCGCATAGCCTTTTTGGCGCGGCTCCGGTTCTGATTAAACTCCCTGCTGGAAAGAGTTGTAATGGCCACGCAACACCTCCAATGTAGCAACGTAGCTACATTCTAGCATGAAACCCGCCTACTCAAACTTGAGCAGGACGATCTCAGAATGGGTGCCGACGCGCATGGGAGGACCCCAGGTTCCTGCCCCGCTGGAGGTATAAATCTGCATTGAGCCGAACCGCTGCAATCCATAAGTAAACCGGCCAAAGGCGCGGCGAACGAACCAGGTAAAGGGGAAGATCTGTCCCGCGTGGGTGTGGCCGGAAAGCTGGAGACTGACGCCGGTTTGCTCGACGACGGGCAAGCGGCTGGGGACGTGGCTGAGCAGAATGCAGGGCTCGGCCCTGCTCAGTTGCAGGCTCTCAAGTAAATTGCGCAAAGCGACGTTAGAAGTTCCGCCGTATGGCACGCCGACAATATGCAGGCCGTCCACGGTGACTCGTTCATTGGAGAGAACCCGGATGCCAGCCCGGGTGAGGGCTTCGGTGTAGAGAGGCAGGTTGCCGTACTCGTCGTGGTTCCCGCTGACGAAGTAGGTTCCGAGGGGTGGGGAAAGCTCACGAAACGGCGCAGCAAGCATGTCCGGGTCGGTTTTGGCGCCGTCGAAAAAATCACCGGGAATGAAGACGATATCCGGGCGAAGACGGGCTGCCATGGATACGATGCGGCGGCTGAAACGTGGACCATTGACGGAGCCCAGGTGCAGGTCGCTGATGAGCAGCGCGGTTCGTTTGTTCCACGATGGCGGCAGGTAGGGAAGCTGGATGGTCACGCGCCGTGTACGGATCCAAAGGGCGTTGAGGAGGCCGTAGACTCCTGCCAGGAAAGCCGGGATAAAGAAGACCCCGGCAACCAGATCCCGATGGTGGTGCGGATATTTCTCTTGAAAGGCAAGCAGCACGGCGATCCAGGCCAGCCAACTGAGACAGGCCGCGAAGAAGAAATAGTTGAGAAACCCAAGCCATACGGCGGCAATCCGGTAGGCGAGAGTGACCAGCGGATTGGAATGGCGGAAGCTGAGCAGGGCGGCGACGATGAAACTGAAGGCGAGAACAAGGAACGAGATCCGCAGCGCAAGGATAACTTCCTGGCTGAGCGGGGCGAAAAAGACGACGACCGTGCGATAAATGAACCAGTGGGCCAGAAGCAAAATTGCTTGCACCAAGGCAACGCCCACTACAGGCCAGGCTTTCAAACCGAAGCTCCTCAGTTTCATTTTTGCATGACCTGGGATTTTGGAGGGATTGATCGGGGAAATTTGGGGCCTCGGGACAGCGTGAAAGAATAATTTCAATGTTTGTTCACAAAAATGACGAGCTCGGACTTTACCTGTCCATTCCATTTTGCCGCTCGAAGTGTACTTATTGCAACTTTGCGTCCGGGGTATATCCGGCCAGCGAACACGCGCGCTATATTGAGCGGACGATTTTGGACGTGGCGGCAACCGGGGAATGGGCGGCGCGAATGGAGGTTGAGCTGCCGCGGCGGGTGGACACAGTCTACCTGGGCGGAGGGACGCCGAGCCTGCTGGCGCCGGATCTGCTGGCGAGGTTGTTTGCGGGGCTGCGGGCGGAGTTCGACTTTGAGCCGGACGCCGAGATTACTGTTGAGTGCGCGCCTGGGCAGATTGCGGACGAGACGTTGGAAGCGCTGGCCGCGGCTGGAGTGAATCGGGTGAGCCTGGGTGTGCAGTCGTTGATCGATCGCGAGGCGCAGGTGAGCGGGAGGCTGCACAAGCGGGCCACGGTGATTGAGGATTTGCGAAGGCTGCGCGGCGCGGGGATTGCCAACCTGAGCGTGGACCTGATCGCGGGGCTGGCGGGGCAGACGTTCGCGTCGTGGGAGGAGTCGCTTGCGGCGCTGGCGGAGAGCGGCGTTCCCCACGCCAGCGTGTACATGCTGGAAGTGGACGAGGACTCGCGGTTGGGGCGGGAGATGCTGAGCGGCGGCGCGCGGTACCATGCCGGGCTGGTTCCCACGGACGACGCTATCGCCCAGATGTACTCCGTGGCTCTCGATAGGCTGCGAGATGCAGGGCTGGAGCAGTACGAGATTTCGAATTTCTGCCGTCCGGGTTTCAAGTCGCGGCATAATCTACGCTACTGGCAGCGGCGGCCGTATCTGGGGCTGGGGCTGGACGCTTCGTCGATGCTGCGGGCGGCATGGCAGGAAGGAGACTCGACCGGGCCGCGCTACGTTCTGCGATCGACGACCACAGACGACCTTGCTGCGTTTCTTCAAGGGCCGGAGAGAGTGGAGACCGCGTGGCAGGGGCCGGCGCGCCAACTGGAAGAGGCTTGGTTTTTGGGGCTTCGGCTCAATGCTGGAGTCGATGTGCCGTCCCTCGAGCAGGAGTTTGGCGTGGAGATGGTTGCGCCGGCGATGGGTGCGTTGGAGCGGCTGGTTGAGGATGGGCTGCTGACGTGGGACGGCAAGACCGTTCGGCTGACCGCGCAAGGTAGATTGATATCCAACGATGTTTTTCAGGAGTTCCTGGTGCCGGGCTTGGAAGAGGATAGCGCTGGACTGAAGGCTCAAACCATCGCCGGCTGGCGAAGAAAGTAAGAATTGACCCGGCTCGCAGTTTAGCGATAGAATTGTAAAGTTTGGCGATGCACCTCATTTGAGGATTTGCAGGGCTGTGCTGGGCTCACCGCTGGAAGCCAAGGCGTGGTTGCGGCCCGTTCATGCTTGAGAGTCCCTCTCTGTATGCGCCCCAATGCAGGATTCGGTATTCGATTTTTGATGCGCCTCGTTTTCTTATCCGGAGCGCTGGAGGATTTGTTATGTACGCAGTGATTCGCACCGGTGGAAAGCAGTACCGCGTCGCGCCGGGCGACGTGGTAAAGATTGAGAGCGTGGTCTCCGAAAGCCAGACCGTCGAGTTCAGCGATGTGCTTGCGGTGTCGCGCGAACCCGGAACCGTGGCCAAGCCAGCCACGGCCAAGGTTACCGCCGAAGTGCTTGGCGAGGGCCGCGGCGCGAAGATTCTGGTGTTTCATCTGAAGCGGAAAAAGCAGTACAAGAAACTTCAGGGGCACCGGCAGAACTTTACCGAGGTGCGCATCAAGGCCATTGAGGCCGACGGCGTTACCTATACCGCAGCCAAGTAAGGCGAAGTTGCCGGCATTTGGCTTCTCGATCGCGGAGATGAAGCGCTTTGGCCCATGCGGGCAGAACTGAAGGCTTGAAGCCAATGGCTGAAAGCTGGAAAAGGAGATTCGGCAATGGCACATAAGAAGGGTGGAGGCAGCTCCACAAATGGACGCGACTCGAATGCACAGCGGCTCGGCGTAAAAGCTTTTGGCGGCCAGTTGATTTCCGGCGGCTCGATCATCATGCGCCAGCGGGGAACCCGGATCAAGCCCGGCGTGAACGTGGGAATCGGCTCGGACGATACGCTATTTGCCAAGGTTACCGGTCGCGTGAAGTTTAGCGATCACGGCAACCGGGGACGGTTTGCCTCCATCGAGCCGGTAGCGGCAGAGTAAACGCGCTCAATCTGGCACCAGAGAAGGCCGCGGAGAGTGCGCGGCCTTTTCTGGCGCGTGTTTTGGAGTGTGCGCATGGGGTCAAGCGAAGCCGATAGCGGAGAAAGCAAAATGGCCGAACCCTGGCAGGGTCCGGCCATTTTGCAATTACCTTTGCGGGCTAACGCCGCGTTTAGATTTCTGATTCTCTATCCTTGAAGTTTCGGTTCAGCACCTTCTCGACAACCTTCTCCACATCGGAAAGAAAGAAGCTGCCCGGTGCCGGCTGCACGGCCACCTGGGTTCCAGGGTGCCCCAGAGCGGAAGCGATTTCGTTCCAGCGGTAGATGGTCGAGTTGACTGGCATCAGCACAGGCTTGCGGGCCGGCTCCGGCAGGGTGAAATAAGCAATCCAAGTTCCGAGTGAGAGCAAAAGCACCGACTCATAAACGAATTGCAAGGGTGCGGTGAGTGCAGTGTTGTTGCGCGACATCAGGGAGACTACGACGAAATCATTGGCAGCCATCACGCCAAAACCCAAGGAGATTCCAAATGCCAGGTCGCGCACGGACAGGCGCAACGCATTCATGCTTAGGCATAGAAAGCCGAGCAGGCACAATTCAAGAACGCTGACTGAACGCATAAGCCCAATAGCGATGTCGGGAATAATGAGTATTCCCCGGTGCGCATACGAGATGGAAGAAAACGTGACGATGACTGAGGCAAGAACCGCCCAGCGAAAGACAACAACTCCGAACCTCATCAGACCTGAAAACGCGGAGAGTGCGGAGCGGAAAACCTCCATGCAAATAAAGAACAGAAGCGTGGCACTCGCAATATATACAAGCCAATATGCGAAGAAATATGTCTGGGCGCTGGTCCGTTGAAACTGCGGATTCCCAATGAGCTGGCCGGATTGCCCGAGGAGCAGAAGGTAAAGTAGTGGGAAGGCTCCCAAGCGCAACGCCAAATACGCCCCCATCGCCGGAAATCGCCGATGCAGCCTTTTCTTCCAAAACACGAACCCGAGCACGGCCACGAGCAGAAATTCCCCCGCACTCATCGTCGACATAATCAGTTGAGAAGACATAAGGGGCCGTTCACCATCCTGAGAACCTCCTCAGAATAGCGCCAAAAGGCGTGCCACTCAAGTGAAAAATTACCTAAGTGTGGTGACACTTTAGTGCTATCTCTCTTGCCTAGTGTGCGGAAGTAACTGGATCGCAGCCCGGCAATCCAGGCGCGCAAAGAGGAATCGGCAGTTTTGCGGTAGCCGACTGGCTCGCGATGGCGTGGGTGGTCGAAGACGAGAGTGTGGCAGCAGCGGCGCCGGCAACAACGACTGACAGAGCAAACATCCTGATGACGAGTTTCATAATTGGTAACCCCTTTTGGATTCGATTTTGCGGGAGAGGAATCTCCCTACAACTAAAATGGTAGTCCATGAACTCCACTAAGTCCACCTCTTTCATATTTATAATCGACAAGTGACTCATGATTACTAAAGTCACTCTACATAATTGGTAACCCACCGCCAGTGACCTTTCGCAGGTGGCCTGCCAACACCCTCCCTCCACTCCCGCAGCATCCTCCCTTCATGCTAAAATCAGAGTAGGAAGACTCGCTTGAAGTGCCTGTATTTCAAGCAATTAGTCCAAGAATTCCCTGCGGATTTTCAAAACAAGAACCGCAACCCGGCTTGAGCTCCAGGCGCAAGCCTTGCGAAAGAAGTCTAGTGGCGACTAAACCTATGGCGAATGAAATACCTGGCGACAACCTCCCCCACGGCGACAACGACAGCTATACCAGCGAGAACATCACCGTCCTTGAAGGAATGGAGCACGTGCGACTACGCCCGGCGATGTATATCGGCTCAACCGGCGAGATGGGTCTCCACCATTTGGTATATGAGGTTGTGGATAATTCCGTCGACGAGGCTCTGGCCGGCTACGCCAAGAAGATCGATGTCGTCATCCACATTGACAACTCCATCACCGTGACCGACGACGGCCGCGGAATCCCGGTGGACATGAAGACGCTGGTCAACGGCGAGCAGATGCCGGCTGTGCAGGTGGTGCTTACCAAGCTCAACGCGGGTGGCAAGTTCGACTCCTCGAGCTACAAAGTCTCGGGCGGTCTCCACGGCGTGGGTGTAAGTTGCGTCAACGCGCTCTCGCAAGAGCTCAACGTCGAGATCTGGCGCGACGAGCATACCTGGGAGATGGACTTCAGTTGCGGTGTAGCCACCAGCGAACTGCGCCAGGTTGGTACCAGCAAGCGCCGTGGGACCAAGGTCCACTTCCTGCCCGACAAATCCATCTTCACGACCACCGAGTTCAACTACGACACGCTTGCCCAGCGTCTGCGCGAACTGGCCTTCCTGAACAAAGGCCTGGAAATCACGCTTACCGATGAGCGCAACTCCGAATCCAAAACCGGTGAGCCGCGCTCGGCGACGTTCCGCTACGCCGGCGGAATCGCCGAATTCGTAAAGCATCTCAATCGCGGCAAGCAGGTGCTGCATGAAAAGCCGATTGTGATGGAAGCCCCGCGCGACGGCGTGGAGATCGAGATCGCGCTGCAATACAACGACAGCTACTCTGAAACCGTCTTCAGCTTCGCCAACAACATCAACACCGTTGACGGCGGCACGCACCTTTCCGGCTTCCGCACTTCGCTTACCCGCACCATCAACGCCATCGGCCAATCGCTGGGGCTCTTCAAGGACATGAAGGAGAATCTGAGCGGCGACGATGTCCGCGAGGGGCTGGTGGCCGTGGTCAGCGTCAAGCTCTCTCAGCCGCAGTTCGAGGGCCAGACCAAGGGCAAGCTCAACTCCGACATCGCCGGCACCGTGCAGGCATTTGTCAACGAGCGCCTGGGCATGTTTCTGGAACAGAATCCGCCCATCGCCAAGCGCATTATCAACAAGGCCATCGAGGCTGCCCGCGCTCGCGAGGCCGCCCGCAAAGCCCGCGACCTGACTCGCCGCAAGGGCGCGCTCGATGGCGGCGGACTGCCCGGCAAGCTGGCCGACTGCTCCGAACGCAACCCTGACCGCTGCGAGTTATATCTGGTTGAGGGTGAGAGCGCCGGCGGCACCGCCAAGCAGGGCCGCGATCGGCGCTTCCAGGCCATCCTGCCGCTGAAGGGCAAGATTCTCAACGTTGAAAAGGCCCGCTACGACAAGATGCTGGGCCACGAGGAAATCCGCGCCATGATCACGGCGCTGGGCTGCGGCATTGGCAAAGACGACTTCGACGCCACCAAGATCCGTTATGGCAAGGTCATTCTCATGACGGACGCCGACGTGGACGGATCGCACATCCGAACGCTCCTGCTGACCTTCTTCTTCCGCCATATGACGGAGTTGATCAAGCGCGACAACATCTACATTGCGCAGCCGCCGCTGTTCAAGATCAAGAAGGGCCGCTTCGAGCAATACATCAAGGACGAGCGCGAATTTGTAAAGGTGATGGTGAACCGCGCGTCGGAAGGAATGATTGTGCGCCATGGCGAGGCAGCGAGCCGCATCGAGGGCGCCGACCTGACACGCTTCATGGGCACGCTGGATGAGTACCTCGGCTTCGTCGAACGCGTGGATAAGCGCATCCGCAACGAAAGGCTCACAGAGGTGCTGGCACGCGCCGAGCTGCTGCACCGCACCGATTTCGCCTCCAAGGCTGACGACGTCGAACGCGAGATTCCGTCCAAGATCGCCGACCTTTACACTCAACTCCTGGAACAGGCTGACGAATTTCAGTTGAAGGTCGCCGAGCCGAGGGAGGATGAGGAGCACCACACCTGGTCGATCTGCTTTACGGATGCGCAGGGCGCTACGCGGTGCATCGACTGGAACCTGGCCTCGAGCGCTGAATTCCGCCAGATGATGTCCAAGTACTCGCTCATCAAGGAGTTTCTGGAGCCGCCGTTCCTTGTCGAATACGCCAGCAAGGCCGCGGCTGTGGAGGCAACCCCGGAAGAAGGCGACGCCGAGTCTGCCGCCGGGAGCGCCGAGGTTCAGGCGGAAGCGAAGGCAGCTCGCCGCGCAGCACGCGCCCCCCGAGAGCCGGTGGAGAAGCAGACGGCCCGCGAGCTGTTTGCCTACATTGTGGAGCAGGGCAAGAAGGACTACACGGTGCAGCGCTACAAGGGATTGGGCGAGATGACCGCGACCCAGCTTTGGGAGACCACCATGGACCCCGAGCACCGCACCCTGCTCCGGGTTAGACTCGAAGACATCGCCGAGTGCGAGACCATTTTCACCACGCTGATGGGCGAAGACGTGGAAGCGCGGCGCAAGTTCATCGAGGACAATGCGCTGGACGTGAAGAACCTGGACATTTGAGAGCAGCTGCGGCAGGTTCGGAATGGAAAAGGCGCATAGATTCATCGCCCCTTCATTCCATCGCGAGAGGGAACGAGCGCGCTCCGTTCATCGTCCGCGCCGTGCTTCGACGAGAAACGGGACCTGTTCGCTGAATTCACTGCGCTATTCGGTTCTCAAGGCCTCCACTGGATTCACCGCGGCTGCGCGGCGGGCGGGAAGATAACTTGCGCACGTTGCGCAGGCCACCAACACCAACGGGACCGTGATGAAGGTAATAGGATCGAGCGGACTGATACCAAACAGCAGCGATTTCATGAACTGCATCAAGGCGGCTGCGGTGCCCGCGCCAATGGCGATGCCGGCTCCGGTAAGCATCAGCGCGGAGCGGACGAACATCCACTTGAGCTCGCGTTTCTGCGCGCCCAATGCCAGCCGAATGCCAATCTCCCGCGTCCGCTGAGATACCGTGTACGAGATCACGCCGTAGATGCCGATGATTCCCAGCCCCAGCGCCATCGAACCCGCTATCGCCAGCATCGTCAGCGTGAACGAAGTGCGCGCCATCGACTGGCTAAAGAGATTCCGCATTGTTTCCACGGATGCCAGCGGCAGGCTTCCGTTGACTGACCAGACGGCCTGCTGCATCTCGTTCAGGAAGCCTGTAGTATCGGCGCGATCGCTGTGAATTACAAATGTGGCAAATCGCAGCCCTCCCATCTGGGGCGGCGTTGCATATCGGTCGGAGAAGACGGCCGGCCAGTAGATAATGGCCGGAGCCTTATCGTCCACGCCATGTACATGCACATCCTCTACAACGCCAATCACCTGCTGCCAAGGGGAGCCCGAGTATTTTCGAACCCGTTTGCCGATGGCAGCGGAGGATGAACCCCACGACTCGCGCGCAAAGTTCTGTGACACCATCACCAAGGGCAGCACATTGTTCAGGTCATCCCATGTGAAGTCGCGGCCTGCCACCAAGTGCGTGCCCAGCGTCTGAAAGTATCCGGGTGAAACGTAGTTGTAAAGCCGCAAGGGCGGATCTCCGCCGTCGTACTTTTTGCCTTCAACTGCCATCGAGTCCCAATTCGGATCATTTCCGTCCATCGGCACGCCGGCAGCAAATCCAACAGACGCGACGCCTGGAATGGCCGCGAGCCGATTCGCGATATTGCGCTGCATTTGCGCCACAGTGTGTGGATCGGGAGCCTGCAATTCCGGTATCCAGATGTTCACCGTCTGCACGTGCGCAGCGTCTTTAAAGCCTGGATCAACGTTGCGAAGCGCGGCAAACGTGCGGATCATCAGCAGAGCGCTGACCAGCAGCACCAGCGCCATGGCCACCTGCGCCACAAGGAGGACATTCCGTGAGCGATGACGGGTGCGCGATGCGCTTGAATTCCGGGTTGTGCCCAGTAGCACCGCGGAACGGTGGGCCCGCACATGTTTGAGTACGGGAATCGAACCGAAAAGCAACCCGCAGAAAACCGAAATCAGCAGCGTGAAACCCAGCGAGCTCCCATCCAGCGCAATCTCGCTCATGCGCGGCAAATCAGCAGGGCCGATTGCCACCAGCAGGCGCAGTCCCGCATACGCAACGCCAATCGAAAGCACGCCGCCCATCAGACCCAGCGCCAGGCTCTCGACCAGCAGTTCGCGCGCGGTCCGCCAGCGCCCCGCTCCCAATGCCGTCCGTACCGCAAGCTCCTGTTGTCGCGATTCCGCACGTACCATCAGCAGATTGGCGACATTCGCACACGCAATCAGCATTACCAGCCCCACCGTCGCCATCACCACCCACAGCACGCTGCCAATGTTGCCCAGGACCTGGAGCTTGAGCGAACGGAAATTGGGCGTGATTCTCCATTTCGCGTAGGAGTGAGGATTGGTGCCGGGGCCGTTCGACCAGGAGTCCATCCACAGTGGAACGAGCCGCGCAAGGTCCCCGTCGGCCTGCACAAGCGTGACTCCGGTCTTGAGCCGCCCAATGCCGTCATAACCAAACGGGTACATCTTGAGCGTCGCGCGATCCAGAGCCATCGGGATAAGAAGATCGAAATCCTGATCCACGATCCGAAAGCCGCGCGGCATTACGCCCACAACCTCCCGCGTTATTCCGTCTACCTGGAGCGCTCGCCCAATCACCCCGCGGTCGCTTCCGAATCGCCTCCTCCAATAGCCGTAGCTCAGGATCACAGATTTCCTTCCGCGCGGGTCCTGGTCGTCAGAGGAAAACCATTTACCGGTGTCAGGCTGAACGCCGAGCGTCTCGAGCACCCCGCCGCTCACCAATGCGGCATTTACCTGGTCCGGCTGCGCAATGCCAGTCACGGTGGCGTAACGCATGGCCCAGATGCCCATCGATTGAAATGAATGGTTGTGCTCTGCAAAAGTAAGGAAGAGCGACGGCGAAAGATGCAGGCCGCTGTTAGAGCTGGCCAGTCCGTTTGCGCCCGGCGCGTCCAGCCACAGCGACGTCAGCCGGTCTGAATCCGGATACGGCAGCGGCTTCAGCAGCACGCTGTTCACCACACTGAACACCGCTGTGTTGGCGCCGATGCCGATGGCGAGCGTCAGCAGCACGGTGGCCGCGAATCCCGGCGACTTTCTGAGCCGGCGATACGTGAGCTTCAGATCCACAAGAATGGATTCGAGAACGGGCCACTGCCACGCTTCGCGGCTGCGTTGCTGGATCAGCGCGACGTTGCCAAATTCGCGCCGCGCCGTTTGCTCAGCCTCGGCGCGCGGCATTCCCTCGTCGACGAGCTCGTCGGCTCTCTCCGCAATGTGCTCCTGAATCGAGACGGAGAGATCGTCGTAGCGCCTGCCGCGCCCGAATAACCGGTTGAAGAGCCCGTTGACATCCTGCATTGTTAAGCCTCCTATGCCCTGGCGACGGCCAATACCCTTGTGATGCCTGTAAACATCCTCTCGAAGCTGACGACTTCTTTTTCCAGGTGGCGCAGGCCTGCTTCCTTGAGCCGGTAAATGCGCGTGGGCCGGCCCTTGGCGGAGACGCCGATCTCCGATTCGAGCCAGCCTTCGCGCAGCATCCGCTGCAGAGCCGGATAGAGCGAGCCTTCTTCCACTTGCAGCAGGTTGTCTGAAACCTCTTTGATGTGCTTGACGAGGGCGTACCCGTGCATCGGTTTCAAACGCAGGGACTGCAGAATCATGATTTCCAGTGCGCCGGGGAAAAGGTCGCGGTGTTCGGAATTCTTTGCCATAGCGAGAATAGTACAGCAAGAATACCTATTTGTAAAATAGTCTTTTTAAACATGGCTTCATAATTCAGGATCAGGCGGAAATAATTTGCTGCTGGACGGTGGGCCTTTTGCCAGCCAACCGTCCAGCGAGATTGACGAGAAGCAGATCCTTTTGGCTCTCTACGGTTCCTACCGATGAGCGGAAAGCGAACTCCGCAGCTGCCCACCTTTGCGACCAGAAGAAGTCGCAAAGATGGGGCACAGGGCATTTCTGCGATTTGAAGAGCGGGCTACCCGCCTACTCCGTCGTGTAGGTGTATACGATTGGCTGCCAGGCTCCGCCAATGTAGGAATAAAGCGTGGCGTAGATCTTCTCACCGTTGGTGGGAAGGCCGGATACGGTTATCGAGGTGGCTGTGGTTGAACTGCCGGAGTAGAGGTTTTTCGTATTCGCACCAGAGAGAGCGGTACCCAGGTTGAACCAGAAATAGGTGACGCCGCTGCCGGGCGACCACGTGAATGTGGCCGTGGAGCCTGAGAGCGGGGAGCTCGTGCTGGGGGCCGTGAGGCTAGCTGGCGTGGGCGATCCGGAGGCGGTGTAGGTGTAGACGGTGGGCTGCCATGCTCCGGCGATGTACGAGTAAAGCGTAGCGTAAATCGTCTCGCCGTTTGTGGGCAGACCTGTAACGTTGACCGAGGTTAATGTGGTTGAGCTGCCGGAGTAGAGGTTTTTCGAGTTTGCGCCGGAAGACGCGGTGCCCAGGTTAAGCCAGTAGTTAGTGACTCCTTCGCCTGCCGACCAGGTGAAGGTAACACTGGAGCTTGTGAGTTTGGAACTGGGAGTGGGAGTGGTAAGCACAGCGGCTACGGGCGAGCCGGATGCGGTATAGGTGTAGACGATCGGCTGCCAGACTCCTGAGATATACGAGTAGAGCGTGGCATAGATGTTTTCGCCGAACTGCGGAATACCGGTTGCAGTGGCAGTTAGCGCCGTGGTTGAGCCAGTGCTGTAGAGGTTCTTCGCGTTGGCTCCCGAAGCTGCCGTGCCTAGATTCAGCCAATAGTGTGCGATGCCGGTGCCGGACGTCCAGGCAAAGGTGGCGCTGGCGTTGAGCTTGGTGCTCAGTGTGGGTGTGATCAGCACTGAAGGCCCTGTGGCGTAGAAGGAGTAGACGGTGGGCTGCCAGGCTCCGCCGATGTAGGAATAAAGCGTGGCGTAAATAGCTTCGCCGTTGGTTGGCAGGCCGGTGACTGTTTCGGTCAGGACCGTTACCGAACCGGAGCTATAGATGTTTTTTGCGTTAGCGCCCGAAGCCGCGGTACCAAGTTCGATCCAGTAGTTAGTCACTCCGCCGCCGGCCGACCAGGTGAAGGTAACACTCGAACTGGCAAACTGGCTTCCCGGAGTGGGCGAAGTCAGCGCCGCCGCCACGGGAGAACCTGACTCGGTGAAGTCATAAATCGTGGACTGCCAGGTTCCGTTGATTTCCGACGAGAGCGTGACGTAGATAGGCTGCCCGTAAGCAGGTATGCCGGATACGACGGCGGATACGGAGGTGGTCGGGGCTCCGGGGTAGATGTTTTTCGAATTGGCTCCCGTGGCCGCAGTGCCGACGGTTAGCCAGTAGTGCGAGACGCCTGCGCCGGGGCCCCAGGTGAAGGTGGCGCTGGTACCCAGCACGGAGTTTGGTGCAGGGGCCGTGAGTTCAGCGGGTACCGGCTTTCCCGTACCGTTGAGCGGGATGTTCTGGATGCCGCCGGTTTGGTCGAGCGCATTGTCTGTGAGCACAACGCTGCCGGTGATTGTGCCCGCGACTTGAGGGATAAAGTCCGCTGAAACATCGCAACCGAAACCGGGTTGGAAAGAACTGCCCGGGCCGCAAAGGTTGATATCCGCCGAATTTTCAGGGAAACTGGCCGGATAACTTGGATTGGTTCCCGACTCTGGCGCTGTAAAGGTCAGCGCCTGGTTGCCGATATTTGCAATCTGCACCGTCTGCGGCCCGTCCGCGGTATCGGTTGTAAACGCCGTGGTGGCTGTGGGGAAACTCAACGTGGGAGGCAGCGAATGCTGTATTTCAACCAAGCGCCAGGCGGCGAAGTCCCCAATGAATAGATTGCCCGTCTGGTCCACCGCGATGCCAGTGGGACCATAAAACCCTGAGCCGTTCACTGTAGGGTCAATAGCGATGGGCGTGCCGCCGCCGGCGGGCACCTCTACCACGCGGGCGTTGAAATAATCCGCAATGAACAGATCGCCCGCCGCGTCCACCGCAACGCCAGCGGGGCCATCCAGCGCTTCGCCATTCGCTGTAGGGGAAATTGCAGTTGGCGCGCCACCGCCGACGGGCACTTCCACCACGCGGCCGTGTTCATAGTCCGAAATAAACAGATCGCCCGCTCCGTCAACAGCCACCCCGAGGGGATAGGCGAGTGCTTCGCTGTTCACGGTTGGGGCAATGGCAATCGGCGTGCCGCCGCCAAACGGCACCTCGACAACCCGGTCGTTGTACTCATCGGCAACAAACAGATCGCCCGCTCCATCCACAGCCACTGCGTAAGGGCCGTCGAATCCCGTGCCATCGACTGTTGGTTCAATGGCAATCGGCGTGCCGCCGCCGGCAGGCATCTCCACCACGCGGGCGTTGCCATAATCCGCAATAAACAGATCGCCTGCTCCGTCCACCGCCACGCCTAAGGGATAGCTCAACCCCAAGGTATTCACCGTTGGGTCGATGACAACGGCCGCGCCACCGCCGACCGGAACTTCCACTACGCGATTGTTGTTGGAATCCGCGATGAACTGATCGCCCGCCATGTCTATCGCTACGCCAGCGGGGTACTTGAGTTCGAGGCCATCTGCTGTTGGGTCGATTGCAGTCGCCGTGCCGGGGCCATAGGCTATCTGCGCTCCGAGACCGACACCGTGAAGGGGCACCATGGCCAGCACTGTTCCTGTGTTGTTCGCTCCGGAATAGAAAACCACAGCGCCCACGCGCAAGCCGGGAGCTTTGGGAGTGAATGTTATGTTGACCACGCACGCGGTGGAGGCAGTGTATGCCTGGGCTGTGCAGGTGGTCCCCGCTGCACCGCCAAAATCCATGTTGGCCGAGCCTTGCGTCAGAAAGCCGATGCTGCCGACGGTCGTGTCGGTGATGGTAAAGTCCAAAGTCTGTGCCGCGCTGGTCTGTCCCACCTGCTGCGAGCCAAAGTTCGCGGCTTTCTTGTTCAGTTCCACTACGTAATTGGTCCCTGTCACGTCGACGCCGTCAATGAACAGGTCGCCATTCAAGTCTGTCGCCAGGCCGTCGGTTCCATCCACAAAATCGCCATACAGCGGAATCAGTCCGTTGCCCGTCACCTCGGAGTCCGGCGCACCGCCTCCACCCAGGTAGATATCCGCTGACGAATCGAGTGCGAGGCCGGACTGGATGCTTGGCACATTGGTCAAAATCGGCGACGCGGCCACCGCAGGGCTGGAGATGCTGTTGGTAAACGATGTGGCGGGGACATCCGCTACTTCTTGCACTTCATTTCCATCCGGGAAGGTGAGTATGGTGAAATAGACCTCTCCGTTTCCATTCACCGCGATATCGTATGGCTGCCCGAGAGTGAGCGCGGCAATCTTGGTTGGCACGCTGGCCGAACCCACTGGCGCGGGAATCTCAAAGAATTCCCCACCGCCGTAGTCGGCAATCCAGAGATTTCCACTCGGATCGACCGCCAGTCCGGTTGGGTCGGAGTACATGACGGTGTAGGTGGAGCCGTAGCCCGAAAACGGGAAGGAACATGGCATGTTGGCCGGTGTTCCCGTCGAAACAAGGGCAATGGCAACAAAGACATACCCGCCGGCGCAGTTCGTCGTCGATCCGTAATAGATGAAGTAGAGGGTATTGCCCGCCGAATTTACCGCGATGGCGCCAGGCACAAATGGAAAGCTGCTGTTGAGCGCCGTCAGGGAGCCGTTGGCCGGCACTTCATACAAGGTAGTTGTTGTGCCGTTGGAGTCCACAAAGAACACATCGCCATTCGCATCCACGGCGATGGGCGAAAGGGAATCGGAGATGGGGAACGAGGCCAGCGTGTTTTGCACCCCGTCAAACGAAACCTGGGCAGGCGCGGAAGCGGACAGCAGCAAACCCGCCACGAGAATCGGCAGGATAAAACGCACGTTCAGCGACCGGAGATTGGTTTGAGCAGGCGCAACAGAATACGGCATCGTGACCTCGTTTGGTGAAGATTGGCAGGAGAAAACCAATGAGCCCAGGAGAGGGCGGAAATGGGACGCGCCGAGCGGAATTTTCCTCCACCCGTGCGCCGATTTGCAAAAGGAGTGAACGTCGCGTCGACAGGCCCCCTCGGCAACGACGTGGTTGAACGGGAAGCCGTGTCGAGAACAGCCAACTTCTCAAACACTACCCTGCCGGCGTTCCAGGGGTCAACGCTTATTTTCGCTCCTGAATCAAAACGACGATCGGGCGGTGGGAGCCACTCACCCTGGCCGGCGAGTTCCCCATCACAGTCTCGCTGACAATGCGGACCAAGGCCCGGAGAGCGGGGGAACCGGTAAGGCAAATGCCTTTGTGTAGTTCGGAGACAGGGAAAGAATGGGAGGACGGCGATGGAATCCGGTGGACCAACGGACTCGCGCCGCGATTGCTGGACGCGGCGCGAGGCTTTTGGGATTGCTTACTGCGCAGTGTATGTGTAGACGGTGGGCTGCCAGGTTCCGTTGATATACGAGTAGAGCGTGGCGTAGATCGCCTCGCTGTTGTTGGGAAGGTTGTTGACGGTTACCGAGGTTGCCGTCGTGGAGGCGCCGGAGTAAATGTTCTTCGCGTTCGCTCCTGAAGCCGCGGTTCCGAGGTTGAGCCAGTAATGCTGCACATTGCTTCCTGCCGACCACGTAAAGGTAACACTGGTGGAAGTAAGCGTGGTGCTGGGGGTCGGTGTGATGAGCGCAGCCGGCGTTGGCGATCCGGAGGCTGTGTATGTGTAGACGGTGGGCTGCCATGCTCCATTGATGTAGGAGAAGAGCGTGGCATAGATCGTCTCGCCGTTAGTGGGCAAGCCGGAGACCTGCACCGAGGTTTGCGTGGTTGAGGCTCCGGAGTAGATGTTCTTTGCGTTCGCGCCCGAGGAAGCAGTGCCAAGGTTGAACCAGTAATGCTGGACGTTGTTGCCGGGCGACCAGGTGAAGGTGACAGCAGCGCTTGTGAGTGTTGAGTTAGGGGATGGTGTGGTTAGGACAGCCGGCGTCGGCGATCCGGTTGCGGTGTAGGTATAAGCGATGGGCTGCCATACTCCTTCAATGTAGGAGTAGAGCGTGGCGTATATCGTCTCGCCATTGGTTGGCAAACCGGAGACTTGCACCGAGGTTGCCGTGGTTGAGGCGCCAGCATAGAGATTCTTCGCGTTTACGCCTGAAGCCGCAGTCCCGAGGTTGAACCAGTAATGCTGGACATTGCTGCCGGGCGTCCACGAGAAGGTGACAGTGGCGCTTGTGAGCGTGGAACTAGGGGATGGTGTGGTCAGGACAGCCGGCGTCGGCGATCCCGATGCGGTGTACGTGTAGACGACGGGCTGCCATGCTCCGCCGTAGAAGGAATAGAGCGTGGCGTAGATGGTTTCACCGTTGGTTGGCAAGCCTGAGACCGTTCTTGAAGTGAGGGTGGTTGAGCCGCCGGAATAGAGGTTCTTTGCATTGGAGCCGCCTGCGGCAGTGCCCAGGTTGAACCAGTAATCCGTAACCCCTTCGCCGGTTGTCCAGGAGAAGGTGACGGTGGAACTGGACAGCGTGGAGCCCGGGCTGGGACTGGACATCGCGGCCGGCAACGGAACACCAATGCCGCTGAGAGAGATGCTCTGAACAGCGTAGGCAGGAGCAACCGCATTGAGGGAGTTGTCGGTGAACGCGAGCGATCCGCTCAGGTTGCCTGCGCCTTCCGGTGTAAAGCTGATGGGGAGGAGGCAACTCGCGGCCGGGGCAAGAGAAGCCTGAGACCCACCGGCGGCCACGAGCGGGCAGTCGGATGGTGCGCTGCCGTTCAAAGAGAAGTCACCCGATATGCTGGGATTGTCTCCTGCGGCCGGAACGGGAAAGCTAAGTGTGGCGTTGCCATTGTTGCTCAAGGTCAATGTCCGCGGGCTGTCAATGCTCGTTTCGCTCCATGGAGTCGACGCGAAGTTCAGAGTGGGCGCATCCGCGCGGTCGATCTTTGTTACCGCGCCAGATACATATTGTGAGAAGTAGAGATTTCCGTTGCCATCGAGAGCAACAGAGTATGGGTTGGAGAGTCCGCTTGCCAGGGTTGTGCGTGCGCCGCCTGGTGCAACCTCTATTAACTCTCCGCTTCCGTAGACGGCAACGTAGACATTGCCGGCCGCGTCAACGGCCACGCCAGCCGGGCCTCCGAAGCCGGAGATCGTGGATTGCTCGCCCAAGGGCGTGACTACATAGACATTGCCTGCGGCATAATCGGCGATGTACACATTCCCGCCCGGATCCACGGCAATGCCTCGCGGCGCACTCAGTCCAGTACCCACGCTGGTCTGCATGCCGGAGGGCGTGACCTTGAGAACCTTGCTCAAATTCGGTTCGCTGATGTAGAGATTTCCTGCCCCGTCGATCGCCAGATCATTGGGATTCGTGACCCAGCTGAGGTTCAGGTTTGTTTGAACACCTGTTGCTTTTGCAATTTCATAAACATTGCCGCTATCGGCGACGAAGATATTGCCTGCGCCATCTTCGGCCACGCCGGTTGGATTGATGAATCCGCTGCCAACTGGGGACTGTGAGCCGCCCGGCGGTGTGAGCAGCACATTCTTGTTTCCGGAGTTGGCAACGATCACATTGCCAGAGGCATCCACAGTTATGCCCTGAGGCAAATCCAGTCCGGTGATTAAGGAAGCTGGCGCGACTCCTTCAAATCCCACCAGGGGAGACACTCCGGTGCCCTGCACGTAGCCGGTGGCGAAGGGGTTTCCGAGGCCATCGTTGAGAACGACTGCGCCAGAGCGAGTTCCGGGGGCAGTCGGCGTGAAGGACACATCGACGTTGCAAACAGATCCGGCGAAGTAGTCCAAGTTCCAAACGCAGTTGCCGAGCGTGGAATCGGTAAACTCGGAGTTGGGCACGCCATTGGTAACTATCGAGTAGCTTCCCATTGTCCCCGTGGTGTCGAAGGTAAAGAACATGGAGACAGGGTAGCTTGTACCTGTCACGGGAACCTGGCCGGCATTTGCGACCGACATCGACTCTTCAATCAAATTGAAGGTGTATAAGTCGTCGAAGAATAGGTTGCCATTCTGGTCAACGGCCAGACCCGGAGCATCAAAGTATCCATAGGGAGTTGGGACGGAGTTGTTGTCGATCGGGATTGAGCTCGTAGTGAAACCGCCGCTGCCGTTAGGCGTCAGCTTTGAAATGTAGTCCAAGCCACCTATATAGAGGTTGTTCTCCGAATCTACAGCGAACGGGCCTTGGCTGCCAGGAATTTGAGTGGTTGTGTAGCCGCCGCCCGCGAGTGGCACATCTTCGAATACCTCATTATCCCAGCCATCGCCGAGAAAGAGATCTCCGAAGCCATCGACCGCTACCCTCTCAACGCCGTGGGTGCCGGGGACCGGAATGAATGTCTGCGTGTAGGAGCCGCCTGACAGGGTTTCCTTGAATAGCGAGCCAATGAAGCTGTTGTTGATTTCGACCCCATAAAGGTTGCCCTGCGAGTCGACCGCGACTGAAACAGCGTCATAGAGTCCGCTGCCAATTGTGCTCTGGGTGTAGCCGCCACTTCCATTCGGCGTTTCTTTGAAGAGCGTGGTTGCAAAGATATCCGTAATGTAAACGTCACCGCTCGCATCCAATGCTACGCCGTAGGGTTGATTGAATCCCGTGCCGACGGTGCTCTGGGAGAAGCCGCCCTCCGATGGGGTCAGCTTCAATACGCGGTGGTTGTACGGATCGGCGACATAGAGGTTTTCGTTCGCATCGACTGCGACCGCCTGGGGCCAGTCCAGGGTGGTGGGAATATTGAGAACGAATTGAGCTTGGCTCAAATGCGCGGTCTGCGCGGATGCAAGCGCGCCGAAGGTCGCGGCGAAGAAGACGATCAAGGCTGGAGCCAGGCGCATGCGCGAAGCAGCGCGATGGCGGATTGAGGCAAAGGAAGCGCGCAGGACGCAGTTGTTCAGGCGCAGGTGTAGCTTGGTGAAAACGGAGAGATTCCGATTGGTCGACATGACACTCCTTTAGCTCCCAACGGAATCCAACCTCCAGTGGGATGCACGGTGAGAAGTGGCAAGTACCGACAATTTGTTACATTTCAATTTCAAATTCGCGATTGATCTTCTTGGCGATCGATGGTTGCCGGTTGAAACAGATGGTGGCGTGGAGCAGAGCTTCCATTATCGAAGACCGAACCGGAGTTATGGGAAATGCCAGGTTCATGGCGACGTCGATTTTCTTACAGCGGGTTGTATTCGCGGGTTCACCTGCGAGCCTGATCAAGAAGTTGGCGCAGGATGGAGATGGTTCCGCAGCAAGAAGGCCGAGCCCCAGCCGAGGCGCTGGTTGAGCGCGGCGGCTGGGGCGGTTGAAATCTTTATTGCGCTGTATAGGTGTATAGGGTGGGCTGCCAGACTCCCGCAATGTACGAGTAGAGCGTGGCGTAGATCGTCTCGCCGTTGATGGGAAGACCGGTGACAGTTACCGAGGTTGCGGTGGTTGAACTTCCGGAATAGATGTTCTTTGCGGCTGCGCCCGAGGCACCGGTGCCGAGATTGAACCAGTAGTAAGTAACTCCTTCGCCGGGCGACCAGGTGAAGGTAACACTGGAGCTTGTTAGCTTGGTGCTGGGCGCGGGTGTGGTAAGTGCAGCCGCCACGGGCGAGCCGGACGCGGTGTAAGTGTAGACGATGGGCTGGTAGACTCCGGCGATCTCGGAATACAGCGTGACGTAGAGAGTCTCTCCATAAGTCGGTATGCCGGTTACTGTTTTCGAGAGTGTTGTAATCGGTCCCGAGCTATAGATGTCCTTCGCATTCGAGCTGGTGGCCGCGGTGCCTACATTGAGCCAGTAGGTCGTTATCCCGGTGCCCGGCGTCCACGTAAAGGTGGTGCTGGCGGTGAGCTTGGTGCCCGCCGCCGGCGTAATCAGCGCTGCCGGCCCGTATGCGTAGAAGATATAGACGGTGGGCTGAAACACTCCTGCGATCTCGGAATACAGCGTGGCGTAAATGGTCTCACCGTTTGTGGGCAGGCCGGTTACGGTTTCTGAAAGCGCCGTTACCGAGCCCGAGCTATAAATGTTTTTCGCGTTAGCTCCCGAGGCCGCGGTGCCAAGGTTGAACCAGTAGTTAGTAACTCCCGCGCCGGGAGTCCAGGTGAAGGTAACACCGGTGCCGGCAAACTGGCTGCCCGGTTTGGGCGAGATGAGAATCGCAGCCGGTGGCGGGTTGACCACGATGCTTCGCGTAACCTGTGTCGCGGCGGCGTATAACGTGCTGCCCGCCTGGTTTGCGGCCACGACCACAGTTCCCGCATCGGTGATGGTGAGTGTCGTGCCATTGGTGCCGCTTACGCTTCCGGGACCGGAAGCCACACTGAAGACGACCGGATTGCCGGAAGCTCCGCCGGTTGCGCTCAACGGGACGGGCGAGACAGGATAGGTCACAGGCGAGGCGGGCGCCGGGAAAGCGATGGCTTGCGGCGCAGCGTTGACCACGACGCTTTGAGTCGCTTGAGTTGCTGCGGCATAGAGCGCGTCGCCGGCCTGGTTGGCGGCCACCACCACGGTGCCCACACCGGTGATGGTGAGGGTTGCGCCATTGGCGCCGCTTACGCTTCCAGGGCCGGAAACCACGCTGAAGACAACCGGATTGCCGGAAGCTCCGCCGGTGGCGCTCAAGGTGATGGGCGAGACACCGTAGTTCACTGGTGACGCTGGTGGCGTAAAGTTGATGGTCTGCGGCTCCGCGTTGACCACGATGCTCTGAGTCACCTGGTTTGCAGCCGCGTATTCTACGTTGCCTGCCTGGTTTGCGGCCACCACCACTGTGCCCACGCCGGTGATGGTGAGGGTTGTGCCATTGGTGCCGCTTACGCTTCCGGGGCCGGAAACCACGCTGAAGACGACCGGATTTCTCGATGCTCCGCCGGTGGCGGCAAGGGGGATGGGTAAGACGGGATATGTCACCGGGGATGTGGGCGCGGGGAAGCTGATGGTCTGGGCGAACAATACCCTTATGGTCTCCAGGTCAGCGAACGTAAAGCCCTCCCCGTCGGTCAGGAACGCGGAATCCATGTTCCCGTGCGAATCGGCGAATGCAAAGTTCTCGTTGTCCGATATCACGACCGGAAAGAAGACGTGCTCCGCATCGTTGAAGGTAAAGGTCTCGCCGATGGAAATAAAGCGCTCAAAGGTTTGAAACTGGGATAACAAGCGGCGGGACACCTTGATGGTGAAATCGCCCTGTAGCGCGGCCCCGTCCGCATCTCTGACGTCGATTTGAAGCCGATAATGGCCAGCCTCTGTGGGCACTCCTCCGACGGCAATCGTGTTTGTCCCTGTTTCGACAATCAGTCCTGGAGGCAAATCGCCGGTCACGGTCAGGCCATACAAGCCCGATCCGCCAATGGCCTGCACGGAGGAATGAAAAGGTAAGCCGACGATCGCATCCGGGAAAGCTTTCTGAGAGAAGGCGAGCGGCATGGTCTCAGATTGCTCCGCCTTGGATGCCGAGGTGAGAAGGCTTGGATTGGAGGCCGCGACTTGCGCCGCAGCGCGAACAACGCCATGATCCAGCAGAGACAGCACAAGGACGAAGGGGCCGAAGCCCCGCCACGCTCTCTCCGGAAATCTCATCGCTTCCTCCTTCCCTAATCGGAAAATCCAGCATGCAATCGGTCAATTGCCCGATTCGCTCTCCGATTCAATTTAGGAGAAGGTGATGGTGACGGTGACCTGGATGATCTGCCCGTTGGCCACCGGAACGGAAGTGATGGTGGCCGAACTCAGCGAGCCAAACAAATTGGTCGTTGTGTTGGCGACACACGAGGCGGGGCTTGAAGTCTCAATGGTGGTCGGGGTGCCAAAGACCTCAGAGGTGTTGCCGCAGGAGTTGTAGCGAGTAACGACCTCCCCGATGCTTCCCGCCTGGTTGGCCGTGATGGAGCCCGCCAACACCATTGAGTACGGACTGTTGGCGAGGTTGTAGGTGTAGGTGAGACCTGTGCCGCAATAGTAGATTAGGCAGTCATTGGCTCCTGGAAACGTCGTGAGCGAACGCACGATGGCGCACCCCCCTGTTTGGGGCCCTTCGCAGGGCGCACTTCCGCCCGGCACTTGCAATAAGATCTCGTAATCGCCGGGAATGAAGTACCCCGACATCAATCCGATGAGGAATTGGGAAGCACTTGGCACAAGGGAGTTTTCAAAGTCGCGGTGCTGCACGACAGTTCCGTCGGGATTTTTCACATCGATGACCCAATGCCCATGCATCTTGATCCCTTGATTGATGGCGCCGTCACTCTTCTGCCCGGCTTCTTTCTTGCTCGCATCCACTGCGGGCAAGGCGGCGGTATTGTGAGCCGGCGCGGGGTCCGCGCTGCCGCTCGGAATGGCCGCCGCTGTCGCGGGCACGCCTTCGTGCGGGGTAACAGGAGCGGACGCTTGCCCGCAGGCGGTTTGGCTCAAGCCCAGTGCGAGCATTGCGAACACGGCTGCGACGAAGAAGCGGTACGGACGGGAAAGAGAAACTGAATTCGTGATCATCGCTGACTCCTGTTGAAGTTAGAATCTGTGATCTATTAGGTCAAAACTACGAACCTGAGAGAGCCGTATGCGTGGATGACGGCAACAAAACCGATCACTAGTCAAATTGGAATACCGGGGGCAAGAGAATCCGAGGAAGCCAAAACGCCCCAATGTTCCGACAACTGGCCTCAAGACGTGGCGAAGGCGGATGCAACCAATCTACAGGACTGACAAGCTGGCCAGCAGGAAGAAACTTGGACTAAACCGCCGGGTCTCTGACAGGTAGGAAGTGTTCATGGAAATGGGCGCCAACTGGACTGCCGGTCTGAGTATCGGCGTTATTGTGCGCCACAGGCACATCTTTCGATGGTCAGAGAACCAAGCGGTGCCCGGCAGGTCCAGCAGGCTGTTGCCGAGCGGAGTGCCGGATCGAGCCTTGCCGATGGCTGGCGACAAACTGGGAATGGCCCTGATTGCAAATTATGAACAAATGCTGAATCGAATTGCAAGCACAGACTCAGGGAAATTCGTCTTCAGGGAGCTTTCGTTACTACTGGGAGTTATTGCCGCGTGTAGATCTGGAACGGCGCCCAATAATAGGGAATGTGAGAGGCCGCGTGCGAATAAAGCAGGTTGAGTTTTGCCTGACGTAGCGCCGCAGCCGGAGTCTGGCCGTCCTGAAGACCTTGATAGAGAGTGTCCATGAGGCGGGGAGTTGAGTCGTCGCTCACTTCCCACAAGGCGCCGATGACGCTGTGCGCGCCGGCATACAGAAAGGCCCAGGAAAGGCCCACCAAACCTTCTCCCGCATAGGAGCGGGTGCCGCTGCCATTGCACGCGGAGATGGTTACAAGGCGGGCGTCGATGGGGTGCTGCATGATGTCGCGTGCATAAAGCTTGAAGGAGTTTCCGCTTTCGGTGGTTGGTGAGAGGATGATGGCCGAATCCAGTGGATCGGTGTGGCTGGCGACGGCATGAGAGACAAAGTGAATATAAGAATATTGCGCGGGATTGCTGGTGAGATATGCCTCGGGATTGGCCCGCTGTCCCGCGAAGACTGCTTGATCGCGAGCGGAGAAATGTCTTTCAATCCGGGTCATTTCAAAGCCGAACAAGGGGAGGCTGGGAAAGTCCTGGCTGGGCGAGACCGGGTTGCCGAGCAGCAGCAAGTTTCGATCCGCACTCCGAGCCGGTCTTGCGGCAGCGAGCGTGGCCAGCGATGGCGCCGAAAGCAGGGTTGCGTCTTCAATCCAATAATGAGCGTTGGATGTGGAGTTTGAACTCCGATCGCGATTGGGGCTGGGACCGGGAGCCAGCAGGGTTTCGAAGTTCAGGTGGTTCAGTTCGTCCTCGGCCAATATCACAACTGGAGTATTGGCGCGAATAACTGCCGAGGCCGGAGCTACCAGTAACTTATATAACTCGATGCCATCCTGGTTGCTGGACCGCAGAGGATCTTGTAAGTCAAGAATGGCCTTGCGGTAGCGCTCGACGCGGGCGGTAATGTCGGCATCGGGAGGGAGCGTAATGAGCAAGATTTTTTCCGGAGCAATCGCCCACAAGTAAGACTGTTTCCGGTCAAGCCAATAGAACAGCAAGGTTGCTCCGGTCTTTTTGGCAATCTGACGCGGGTTGAACGCGGTCGTCTGGGATGAAGTTTCGGAGAGGCCTGTGCCCAGGCCCTGCTCCAGCGTTCGAGCGCGGCTGCGGTCGGCGACAGTGAGAGCCTCATCTTTTCTGCCTTGTTTTACAAGCAGATGGACATAGTCGTCGTAGATGTAGCCTGCATTGTGAACGAAGGAGAGTCTTGAGTCTTCGCTCTTGAGCTGGGCACGGCCGGTCTCGAAGGAGTTCAGGGACGTCTTGTACATGCGATCCGCGGCATCGGCTTTGCCTTCCGACTCAAACAGCTTGGCCAGCTCATATTCCGAGACCATCCGCAACTGAACTCCGGTCTGCGGGTCCCGTTCAATGGTGCGGAAGATCGCCTCAGCTTGCCGGTCCTGATGCCTTGCCGCCGCGATCTTTCCCTGGGTCAGCATGACAGACAGTTCATCGTTGCGATTTCCGCCGGCGCGCAACATGGGAGCGACACGATCGACATAGGCATTTGCCTCGTCCGGCTTCCCGTCCAGGATCGACTCATTGGCCAGGTTCTCCAGCGCACTTATTATCTGCTCCTTGTTGTCCAATTGTGTCGCCAGATTCAGCACTTGCTTATAAGCCTGAACGGCTCGCGGATGATCGCCCGAATCCCCATAGACGTTGCCGGCGGAGCCGGCCCACAACATCTGCATGCGCAGATTTCCGGATACTGTTGCTCTTTTTTCCGCTTCAAGAAACAGTTCGAGCCCTTTTACGTCATCTCCCTGGCGAAAGTATGCCCATCCGAGATTGCCCAGAGCATTTTGCGCCATATTTTCCGCGCCAATTTCCATCGATGCGCGGTAAGCGGATTGCAACCAATCCACGGCCTCGTCAAGTCGATCTCTCTGAATTGCGGTGTATCCCAGGTTCGCCGATGCGCTTGCTTCGAGGAATCGGTCATGATGGGCGCGGGCAAAGTCGATTGACTTTTGATAAAGTTGGCTCGCTTCGACTTGATGCCCCAATGCGTTGGCGAGAACGCCGCGAGCCCTGAGCACGTCTCCGCAGGCTGCATAGTCTGCGCCATTGCAAATTGCCTCAGCCTGAGTAAGTTTTTCGGTCGCTGTCGATGTCTCCCGCTGCCGGATGAGTGCAACGGCTTCAATCGCCAACTTCTTGACAGTTCCTTCCTGTTCGCTGGAGGTGGGTTGCCAGGCTGCCAGCAAGTGAAGAGCACTGTCGTACAAGCCGCGGTAGAGCATGGTTTCGGCTTCAAGCAGTTGGAACTTCGAGGACCATGCAGGGTCGATGCCCTGGAATCGCAGCGCTGCTTCCGTGGCTTCCTGCTGGCTGTCAATCAGGTTTCCACGTAATAAGAGCTGCAGCGCGTGGTTGTAGACAGCCTGGGTGGTGCCGGGGCGCGTGTCTTCAAGGGGAATGAGGAGCGCCAGGATTAACAGCGCCCCAAGGCGGCGAGTGGAAGGCAGCCGAATGCCGCGCCACACGCCGCCCAACAACCCCTGAATGCGAGCCGAAGCAGGGTCGGCATCGTTTGTGCCGAACGCAAACAGGGAGGCGGATCGCCCTATGGAAGGGTTCCACCGTTGTTTTGGCCACCCCCGCCCGATCCGCCTCCGGATATGGCGCAACCAAACTGGAAATCGATCATGGTCAGGTTCACAGTCGTCAGTTTGGGCGAGCCCGTTTTCTGGACGAAGTCCGTGTGGGTTACGGTCAGCTTGGCCAGGGTGATGGTGCCGAAATGCGGAATCACGATGACATGCCCAAAGGATTGGCCAGGATATGGACCAACTGCCTGGTTGACCAATGAGCATTCGACCGTCTCCGGACTGCCAAGAGTAGAGGAAAGTCGATTGTACCGGTCGTGCAGGTCTTCCGGAAGGTTCTTGGCCTTGAGAATGCGGTCGTATTGGCTTGATACGCGGCTCTTCAGGTCGGAGTCTTTGGTATAAGCCCCATCTTTCGCGGGCTTTGAGCCAAGAATGTCGGGATCGTAGTCCAGATCCACTGGGTGGCCGGCGATGCGCAGATTCTCGAATCGCGTTCCCAGGAAGGAGACGATGGGCACATACCCAACAAGAGGATGTTCAGTGATGATCTGACCGACAACGCGATCCGCCGTGAGGACCTCCAGCACATTGAGATCTTCTATTACGGTGGTCGAGAGGGTTTCCCATCCCTGTCCCGGCTTGGTGCCGAGGTTGCCGGCGACCTGGCTGTGCGCGGCGCCGTAGGATAGGACGCCTTCAAGCCGGTAGCCCGCGGAGTGTTGCGATCTGTAACCGCCCTCGGCCGGCAACTGGGCGTGGGCCTGGGGTTGAATCTGGTGGACCAAAGGCAGGTGCAAACTGCCCTCGAATATCTTTGCTTCCGCATTGAAAACGTGGGTTCTGGGAACAGCTTTTGGCATCCGACTTCTCCCTTTCCGTATGACAACCAGTTGAGTTCGATGGAGTGTTGAACGAGTTTTGCGCACCGAAAACCACGGTGTGCGGCAGGCAGCCAGTCATTTCGCCAAACCATTAGGGTACTGGCCGTCGCCGGGTCAAGGTGATTCGCCCCCGATTCAGGGCGGATGCTCTCAAAAAAACGCCCACGAAAGTTTGACGGCTCAGGGTTGCCTTGTGTTGCGCCGAGAAAACGACAACATGGGCTCGCCCAGCCGGTTGCTGAAGCATGGAAACAATCAGGGGAGGACGTCGATGAATCATTCTGCATAAACGCGACTTCAATTGCAAGTTAAAAAGCGATGGCTCCCAGTTTACAGGAGACTGAGTTACTTTTTATTTACTTTCGAGTCACTAACTCCTTGCTCGCCGTTCCTTGGAAATGCCAGTTTGCAATCCATCGAACTGCCGGACACCGGGCCGCGTGTGCTAAGGTTCAGTCCGTGCGCGACGATGGAACAAAGAGGAAAGCCGGTGGAACAAAGAGCGAAGCCGGCCTATCGAGCGATCGCGCCCTCAAGGCTTCGATTGCCAAACCAGGAGCGCATGCGAAGGCATCGCGGCGGATGTTGCCGGGACTAAAGGCGAGTGAAGGATTCACACGGCACCCATTCGATGTTGAGTTTGGTGTACGGACGAGCGGATTGATAGCGGGCCGAAACCTGAAGAGCGGGCAAAGGCACGATCGGCATAATACGGCCTACTACGGGGTGGCGCCCTCGGTGATTCAGGGGCTGGTGAAGCGCTGGCGCCGGAGCCTACCGGTTGCGGCTATGGAGGAGTTTACCTTTGTGGATATGGGCGCCGGAATGGGCCGCGCGGTCCTGCTGGCGTCGGTACTGCCCTTCAAAGCCGTGGTGGGCGTCGAGCTGCATCCGCAGCTCGATCGAATTGCGCGCAGGAACCTCGCGGTATGGCGCAAGGCGGGACGGGCGCGCGCGCCGATGAAAATGGTTTGCGGGGATGCTGTGGAATTTGAGTGGCCACCGGGGCCCTGCCTCGCTTTCCTGTTCAATCCGTTTGGCGCGGTGGTCATGCGGCGGTTGCTTAAGCAAATGCGTACGAGTTTCAAGGGCAGGGCCGGCGAGTTGGACATTCTCTATGTGAACAACGAGCAGGAGCGGGTGCTGGAGCACCAAGCTGGGTTTCAGCGGCTGTTTCTTGGCGAGGTGCGCCGTTCCAGGGCGGATGCGATTGCCGATCACCGAATTTTGGCAAATCAACCTGAGGGGGAGTACGCATCGTCTAACTCAGAGGACTGCTCGATCTGGCGCTGGGTGGGGTTGGGAGCGTGGGGGAGTTAGCGCGTTTCGCGAAATATTCATGCGGGAAGCATTGACTACGCAGGCTGGCAGGAAGAAAGTAGTTAGCTGGCAGCGTGGCCGTTCTTTTGGAGCAGACTTTGACCGAACAACATTTGATTTTGGGACTGGGAGAGCTGTTGTGGGACGCGCTTCCGGAGGGGGAGCGGTTAGGCGGGGTCCCCATCGACGGGTCTTTGTCGAAGGGGCACCTAGGCGGCGCGCCATCCAACTTTGCGGTAATGGCTGGGCGTCTTGGCGATCACGCGGCGATTCTGAGCCGGATTGGACGCGACGACCTGGGACGCCGGGCGGTGGATACGCTGGACCCACAGCCTGTGGACGCGAGCCATGTTCAGGTGGATTCACACCACGCCACGGGCCGTGTGACGGTGACGCTTGAAGACGGCCAACCAAGGTTCACCATTCACGAGCCGGCCGCGTGGGATTTTCTCGAGCTTACGGATCAGTGGGTAAGTCTGGCCGAGAGGGCGGATGCCATTTGCTTTGGGTCGCTGGCGCAGCGATGCCTGGAGTCCCGGCAGACGATACAAACGCTTGCGGCGCAGACATCTTCAAAGTGCGTGCGGTTGTTCGATGTGAACCTGCGCGCGCCATTCTATTCCGGCGAGGTGATCCAGGAGTCGCTGGAGTTGGCAACAGTGATGAAGATGAGTGACGCCGAGGCGCCATTGATTCTGGGTATGCTTGGATTGCCTGCCGCGGGCGGGTCGCCACAGGAACAACTGCGGATTGGCGCCGAGCGGCTGCTCGATGAGTTTCCAACCCTCCGCATGGTGGCTGTGACGCGCGGCGCACATGGCAGCCTGCTGGTAACCCGCGAGGAGTGGCACGAGCACCCTGGGTTTCCAGTCACGGTGGTGGACACCATCGGCGCGGGAGATGCGTTTACAGCCGCGCTGGCGCACTACCTGCTGCAAGGCGCAGACCTTGCAACGCTGAATGAGGCGGGGAATCTATGGGGGAGTTGGGTGGCTTCGCAGGCGGGCGGCATGCCGGCTGTTCCCGATGAAGTTTTGGCGGGGATGATGGAGTCTGTCGAGCGGTGAATAGCGATGGCCGATGGACGACGAAATGGCTTGGCCGCGGACGGAGCTACGGGCTTGCAAGGGCGATCCGGTAAAGTGGGACTATTGTGATCATCAATGTTGCCAGGCGCGCTCACGATCATAACTGGGAACTGGATCCGATTACTCGGTCCCTGTTGGATACCGACTTCTACAAGCTGCTGATGCTGCAGTTTATCTGGAAGCATTTCAAGACAACCCATGCGACATTTACGCTGCTGAACCGCACCCGCCAAGTGCGGCTGGGCGAGTTGGTGGATGTGGAGCAGTTGCGGGAGCAACTGGAAGCGACGCGGAAGCTCAAGTTTCATAAGTCGGAGCTGATCTGGCTGGCGGGCAATACCTTCTATGGGCGCCGGGGAATCTTTGAACCGGCGTTTCTGGAGTGGCTGGAACAGGACTTCAGGCTGTCGGACTTTGAGTTGAACGTCGTGGATGGTCAGATATCGCTGTGCTTCGAGGGGCTTTGGACCGACACGACGATGTGGGAGATTTACGCCCTGTCGGCCATTGACGAGCTGAAGACGCGAGCCAGCCTGAAGCGGCTGAGCGAGTTTGAGCTGGACATACTTTACGCGCGGGCGAAGACCAGGTTATGGGAAAAAATGGAGCGGCTGCGCGGGGTTCCGCGGCTGAACGTGAGCGACTTTGGGACGCGAAGACGGCATAGCTTTCTGTGGCATGAGTATGTTGTGAAGGCTATGAGCGATGTGCTGGGCGCGAGCTTTGCGGGGAGCTCGAATACTTATCTAGCGTACAAGCACGATCTGGAGGCCATCGGGACCAATGCGCATGAGCTGCCGATGGCGATGGCTGCGTTGGCGGACAGCGACGAGGAGTTGCGCCGGGCGCAGTATCGCGTGCTGGAGTTGTGGCAGCGGACTTACCAGGGGGAGTTATTGATTCTGCTCCCGGATACGTTTGGGACTACGCAGTTTCTTGAGAACGCGCCCGAGTGGGTTGCGGACTGGACCGGGCAGAGGATGGACAGCAAGGATCCCTATGTTGCGGGGGATGAGTATATTGCGTGGCTGGAGCGGCACGGGCGCGATCCGCGGCAGAAGCGGCTGATTGCCTCGGACGCGCTGGATGTGGGGCAGATTCTTGGCCTTCATGCCTACTTCGGTGGGAGACTGCGGAATGGAGCCATGCCGGGGGATTTCCAGAGCGCAGGCGACTTCAAGGATGAAAGCATGTGGGTAGCCGACAGAAGGATACGGTTCAGCGCGGGGTGGGGAACGTTCCTGACCAACGATTTTCGGAATTGCAATCCGCTGGGGGATGAGGGGTTCAATCCGGTGAGCCTGGTGTGCAAGCTTACGGAAGTGGAAGGACGCGCGGCGGTGAAACTGTCTGACAACTACCGGAAGGCTATGGGGCCGCGGGACGAGGTGGATCGATATCGGCGGCTGTTTGGGACGGCGGGGGTGGAGAATGTGGAGGCGGTGGTGTAGGGCAGGGAATTGCGGCTAGGGAATAGGGAATAGGGATTAAACCTCTTCCGCTCCGACAGCAACCCGCCCCGCACGCGCAATTCCATACTTCAAATCCAGAAACTCCTGCAACTCCTCCGGCAGCATGCGGGCGAGTTCCTGCCACGTCAGCACCTTCAGCCGCACCCGCATCTCCGCGCTCTTCACCGCCGCCATAACCTCGAACCACGATTCCCGCAAGTCCGGCCGGCGCTCATCGTGAATCACGCAAAAGCTGCACTTCTCCGCATAGGCGGCCAGCACATTCCGTATGAGCTGATACCCGGCATACCCCGCCTCGGCCAGCTCCGCTTCCCGCGCCCGCTCCACAATCCCCGCCTGATATTCGAGAGCCAACTCCGCATCCGGCGCAGGCTCCTCCCACTCCTGCGTAAACTCCTCGGCAAACTCCACAGCGGTCCGCCGCCTGGCCTCCCTCAACTCCACCCGCGGCAACATCTCCCGCTCAAACACCGCATCGAAGTCCCGATACCCCTCCGCCACCGCCGCGCTGCAGGTCTGGAAATCTCCCTCCGTCAGCTTGGCCTCCACCAGCAGCGAACCCAACCGCATATCCACCTCGGTCCGGTCGCCTCGCCCGTTGGCCAGCGGCACGCGCGCCTTCCATCCAAACACCGGCTCCGCATCGCCATCCACACCCAGCGCCCGCCGCACCTCCGCCGAATCCGACACTCCCGGCGTACAGAAGACATTCATCAGCAGCGCATCCGAGCTCATCGAGGAATCCAGCTCCCGCCATCGACGCCCCGACTCCGCTTTGGGCAACGCCCGACCCTGCGCATGAATCTTGTCAAACCGGCGCATCCACTCCGACCGCCGCAAAATCGCTGCATAGGCCGCATCGAAAATGTTCCCATGCTTGTCCTCTTCTGGTGAGTAGACAATTACCGGCGGATTCCCGTAGCTCTCCACATGAGTCCGACCGCGCGCCCATGCACGGTTCCGCGCTATCAACTCGCGCCGCAACTCACTCGCATACCAACTCGTGGTCCCCGTCATATCCAGTCAGATTACCCCATCGAACCGCAACCAGCGCACCTGGCATCAACCAGTAGAGAGGTAGCTGCCCGCCCCGCACCCTCTGCAAAATATCACCGCATTAACCTCGTTTTCAACCAATCGTAATCTCCCCGAAACGTAGCCGTAATCCAGCATTCACACGGCATTGCTACGTTCAATTCAAGTGCGGCCAATATCCAGTTCTGCCATTCCCCATTGCCGCAAACACTATCTTTACCAACTTCTTTGGAGGACCACCTTGACACACTCGATCGCAAGCGGACGGATGCGTCTGATTGCATTCGCCCTTTCTGTTCTCATGATCGTATTCGGAGCCGGGCTGCACGCACAGTCCACTGGCTCAACCCTCAGCGGCGCCATCGTCGACGCGCTGGGCAAGGCCGTTCCCAACGCCACGGTCACCGCCCGGGGGCCAGCCGGCTCGGTCAGAACCACCCGTACCGACAGCAATGGCTCCTACAGCATCGATGGCCTCTTCGCCGGTACCTACACCGTGGAAGCAACCGCTCCAGGATTCGCGACCGCCTCAAAGAACGGCATTGCGCTGGCTGAAGGCCAAAGCGCGCAGGCCAATCTCAAGTTGACCATCAGCTCCGTCGCCGAGCAAATCACCGTAAATGCCGGCATCGATTCCATCGCCGCGGAAACCGCGCCCAGCGGTGGGTTCATTGAAGAACGCACTCCACAGTCGCTCGTATCGAACACCTATATCGAGAACTTTACGTCCCCCATCGCGGACTTCGGCGAGATCGTGCAGATCGTTCCCGGAACCTTCACCACCAGCACTGACGGGGTGGGCCTGGGCCAGAGCAAGACCTATTTCCGCGGCTTCATTGACGGCGATTACGACATCGATTTCGACGGCGTTCCTTTCTACGACACCAATAGCCCAACCCACCACTCCTGGGCCTTCTTCCCCGCGCAGTGGGTTGGCGGCGTGGACTTCGACCGCAGCCCCGGAACCGCCTCCACCATTGGGCCAACCCCCTTCGGCGGCTCCATTCACCTCCTCTCCAAGCCGCTCACCAGCGAGTTCGACATCCGCGGCACTGCCTCGTGGGGCACATGGAACACCAAGCTCTACGACGGCGCCTTCAACTCCGGCCTCTTTGGGTTCTTCGGCGGTCCCAAGAAGTCGAACCTCTTCGTCGACTGGCATCAGATGACTTCGAACGGGTACCAGAGTTTCAACTTCAACGACCGCAATGCGGGGTCGTTGCTTTACCAGTACCAGTTCTCTCCCAAAACCGTGCTCACCGGCTTCAGCGGCGTTCTGCGCATCGACGCCAACGCGCCCAACATCGCATCCACACGCTGCATGCTTTACGGCGCGCCGACAGACGGCTCTTACAGTTGCGCCAGTTCCAACACCGCCAACGGGCTTCAGCCATTTACCGGCGCGGGCATCAAGTTCCTCATGACCAATAACTCCGACCCCACAAGCTGGTTCAACTACCAGTACAACCACTATCAGGTGCCCACCGACTTCGAGTATGTCGGCATCAAGACCGAGTTCGGCCGTGGCTGGTACCTTGAAGGCAAGGGATACACCTATAACTACGACAACGGGGAGTTATACTCGAACGCGGTTCCGCAAACCGAAGTTACCCAGGCCGCGGCCGTAGCCAACCCATCGTTGGTTCCCGGCACCTTTGTCGCCGGCACCGGCTCCAAAGCCGTTGCCTATTACGACGGCGCTCCCATCGCGCCTTGCGACGTCCCAGTCAGCAAGACCAGCAAATCCACCGGAATCACCACCGTCGCCGAACCCTGCGGCATCGACAAATACAACAGCTATCGCAAGTTCGGCGAAACGTTCCTCATCTCGCAAACCTCGCACTTTGGCGTCTTTCGCGCCGGCCTCTGGTTCGACTGGGCCAAAACCGCCCGCCATCAGTATCCCAGCGATCCCACCAACAACTACGAGGATCAGGCGCTGCCCAAGTTCAACGAGACCTTTTGGACCGACTCCTTGCAGCCCTATGCCGAATATGAGTTTCACGTCTTGCCGCAGTTCAACCTCACTCTCGGAACCAAGTTTGCCGACTACAGGATGACCGTCCTCCATCACGCCGACGACGGAGCTACTGTGGGCCCGCTGACCTGCGCCCCAATCACCAACCCCACCGCCGCCTGCCCGGCCACGGTCACCAATCAGGGATCCTTTACCGCGTGGCTGCCATCGCTCGACTTGAACTACCGCATCCAGCCCAACTGGGCCATCTATGCGCAGGCCGCAACCGGCAGCATCATCCCGCCCAGCGCCGTCTACGACTACTACCAGACCCCCACTGCGGCCGTTCCCAATCCCCAGCTCACCACGCCGCCCAAGCAACAGAAATCCTCTACCTATCAGATCGGCACGGTGGTCAAGGGCAACCGCGCCACGCTCGATGCCGACGCTTACTACATCCGCTTCCAGAACAGCTACTCCTCCACCACAGACACCACGGCCGGCGACACCGATCTCGGCGATACGCTCTACTTCCTACAGCCCAGTTCCATCACCAAGGGCGTCGAGTTTGAAAGCACAATCGTACTCACCAAAGGCCTCAACCTCTACCTCAACGCAACCGCCGCCAACGCTTACTACGCAGGAAAGCTCAACGCCGGCACCCTCGGCGCGCCGGTCTATGAACAGGCAACCGCGGGCCTGTGGGTAGCTTCCACTCCAACCGACACCGAGCAGCAAGGCCTGACCTACCAGAACCATGGCCTTGACCTGGGCATCTTCAATCACCGCATCGGGGAAGAGCGGGTAGACAATGGGGTCTATCACAACCAGGCCGTCATTCCCACATTCAGCACCCTCGGCACCTACATCAACTTCACCGTCCGCAATCACAACATCTTCGATGGAACCAAGCTCCGGCTCAGCGCAACCAACCTGATGGACTCGCACAACATTCAAAGTCTTTCGCTGGCTGGAGCGGCAACCACGATCCCCAGCCCCACCCTCCCCGCCGGCGCAACCGAACAGTTCGCCGCAACCACCCCCGTCAACGGCGGCGATACTCCAGGCCTGATGGCCGGCCGCAGCTTTTCGGCTTCGGTAACCTTCGGCATAGCGCCCAGGGAGCGCAAGTAGAACCCGCCTGAACCAGTTTCAGGCAATTCCGGCCGCGTAGCGGGCAGCAATGCCCGCTGCGGCCGGAGCTGTTTGCGGCCAGGGGATGCATATTTAAATCGAGGATTCTCCGGGCTCAGGCGCGTTCGGTTAATTTATCGTAGAGCGTGTTTCAAAAACATGCTCTGTATCAGGGCACGACTTTAGTCGTGCCGATAAGCGCCAGAATACCGAGGGGTTTTAACCCCTGTGCGATGACCTCTGAGCTCCTGATGCCATTTTTGAAACACTCCCGAGTCCTTCCCTCCACCTTTCTGCGAAGATGGGACCGATGAATACTCGTAGATACCCTGATGTCGAAGATACAAATCTCGTGGGAACCTACTCTCCGCTGGCGAAAGCCGGTGGAGGATATGTCTGGGACGACGTTCTGGAGTATCGGGTTTGGTGTCATCCCGAGCGTGGTACTCCCGATGATGAAGATGGCAGTGACTACTACTTTGCATTTGCAACACTTGAGGAGGCCGCTGCATTTTCGGAGAGCACTCAGGGCGCGGAAGAACCGCTCGCGCTTGTTCGGCAGGTCGAATATATCGACGAACCGAAGCCGGGTGAGTATCGCCACGTGACGGAAGTGCGCATTACCGAGTGGCCTTTGGAGTTTCTTCATCGCCCTCGAAGGACTCCGAACACCATCCCAGATTTTTTATCGCCTGACGCCCCGAAGAACCGGCTCGATATCCTTCGGGGTTTGGCAACGCGGAGCGAATGAGAGACTGCACATAGAAACTCTTCCCCCGTACCGTCGTGGATATCGACCCCCGCCGGACCAGTCGCTAAACTGGACTCTGGGAAGGTGGTTCCATGGGTTCCGAAGCAGTAGTAATGAACAGTTCCGCCGAGCGCACCATCCGCGCCATTTTCGAGCATGCGGCCCGCATCGGCCGC
>Ga0302320_10003467_pt1 | contig 36711 bp, 36 predicted proteins | sample Bog_T0_3_FD_202130 | JGI IMG/M metagenome (GOLD analysis project Ga0302320, IMG submission 202130) | Peat permafrost microbial communities from Stordalen Mire near Abisko, Sweden - Bog_T0_3 | ecosystem: Environmental > Terrestrial > Soil > Wetlands > Peat | place: Sweden: Abisko, Stordalen Mire...
TTTTATTTAAAATGCTCTAGCCGCCGGCGGCCGCCTCAGGACGCCGCCAGCGCGGGCGCCTCGGCGGGGACCGCGGCCGGCAGGAACCGGCGGATCACCGCGCTCAGGTCCGCCAGGTCGAACGGCTTGGCCAGCACCAGGGAGGCGCCGGCCCCCATCGCCGAGGTGACGACCTCGGCGGTCGCCCGGCCGGTCATCATCACCACCGGCAACTCCCGCAGCGCCGGATTGCTCCGGATCGCGCGGCAGACGGCGATCCCGGAAACGTCGGGCATCTCGATGTCGAGCAGGATCAGGTCGATGCCGGGCTGGAGCGCGCGGCAGAGCGCCTTGGATCCGTTGCCGGCCAGCTCGACCTGGTGGCCCGACAGTTCCAGGAAATACGCCAGGGCCTGGAGCACCGAAAGATTGTCGTCGACGATCAGAATGCGGGCCATGTGAATTTTTGGACCGCGCAGGTTGGGGCAACATTCCCCGGCTGGGAAGGCGTTCTTATTCCCTTCTTATTAACATTCGGCTCAGCGGCCCCCGAGCAGCGCCCGCAGTTCGGCCGGCGAGGTCACCGGCGCCTGGCAGGCGTACTCCTCGCACACGTAGGCTGCCGCCCGGCCGCCCACGGGCCGCTGGCCCTCGAGCCACGGAGACTGCCGCAACAGCCAGCCGGCCTCCTCCCGGCCCGGGTCCACCGCCAGGACGCTGCGCAGCGGCCCCAGGCGCTCGTGGACCACGTCGGCCAGCGCGGAAAAATCGGCCGCGCCGACCGTTCCGGCCAGGACCACGTGGCGCGGCACGTCGAGCGCCAGCTCGAGCGCGCAAAGCAGCTGGGGCATGCTCTGGGGCGTCTCCGTCCATCGCGGGCGGAAGGCGTCGAGGGCGCGCAGGGCGCGCTCCCGGCGGGGGCCGGAACCGTCGCTGCCGAGGAGGCCGTCCAGCCGGAGCAGGTTCATCGCGGCGACGGAGGTGGGGGCAGGCTCGGCGCCGTCGTAGTCCTCCTTGAGGCGCAGGATGATGTCCGGCGCGCCGGCGGCGGAATTGAAGTACCCGCCGTCGCGCTCGTCCCAAAACAGCTGGTCCATCTTGGCCTGCACCCGGTCCGCCCACCGCAGCCATTTCGGCTCGTAGGTGGCTCCGTACAGGTCGAGCAGTCCCTGCGCCAGGCAAGCGTAGTCCTCGGCGAAGCCTTCGGCCGAGCCCCGTTCCCCCCGCCAGGACCGGAACAGGAGCCCGCGGGAGTCGTCCCAGAGCTCCCGCCGGATGAACTCCGCCGCGCGCTCCGCCGCCTCGCGGTAGGCGGCCCGCCGATCGGCGAGCGCCGTGGCGGGGAGCGCCGCAGCCCGCGCCAGGGCGGAAATCATGAGGCCGTTCCAGGCGGTGAGGATCTTGTCGTCGCGGCCCGGCCGCGGCCGGGCCGCCCGCGCGGCGCGCAGCTGCTCCAGGCTCGCGGCCAGCAGGTCGCTCGCCGCCTCGGGCTCCAGGCCGAGGGCCGCGGCGGTCTCGCCCAGGGAGCGGGTCTGGGAGAGGATGTTCTTGCCGGTGAATTCGTGGAAAGGATCCTGCTCCGCCGGGACATTGCCCCCGGCCTGCACGCCGAAATGGGCCTCGACCAGCGCGGCCCGGGAGGGCCCTAGGACCGCGTCCAGCTCCGCCTTGGTCCAGAGGTAGAACGCCCCCTCGGCGTGCTCGGCTTCGTCCGCCGCCCCGGGGGGCGTGCTGTCCGCGTCCTCCGCGGAATGGAAGCCGCCGGCCGGGTCGGTCAATTCGCGGAGCACGTAATCCAGGATGTCCCGCGCCAGCCACGCCATCCGCTCGTCGCCGGTCGCCTGCCAGGCGTCCAGGGCGTTCCCGGCGATCAGCGCCTGGTCGTACAGCATTTTTTCGAAATGCGGGATGAACCAGTCGGCGTCGACGGCGTAGCGGTGAAAGCCGCCCCCCACGTGGTCGTGGATGCCGCCGCCGGCCATCTTCACCAGGGTGTAGGCGGCCATGTTCACCGCCTCGCGCCCCAGTTCGCTCGCGGCGCCCTGCAGCGCCGCGCAGCGGAAGAGAAAGGAGAGGTTGCTCGCCCGCGGGAATTTCGGCGCGCCGCCAAAGCCGCCGTGCCCGTGGTCGAAGCCCTGGTAGAAAAAGTGGAAGCACTTTTCGAAGGCGGCGGCCGCGTGCTCATGCAGGCCCGCCTTCGGATCGGCCGCCGGCAAGGGAGCGTCCGCGGCCGGCGGCTGTTCGGCGCGGGATTGGGCGCGCAGGGACTCGACGACCCGCTCGGCCTCGGCCAGCAGCTTGCCGCGATCGCCGGCCCAGCCGGCCGCCAGGGCCCGGAGCACGGTGGGAAAGCCGGTGCGCCCTTGCCGGTCCTCCGGCGGAAAATAGGTGCCCCCGTAGAACGGCTTGAGCTCCGGGGTGAGCCAGGCGCTGAGCGGCCAGCCGCCGCGGCCCGTCAGGGCCTGGACATAGCTCATGTACACCCGGTCGACATCCGGCCGTTCCTCGCGGTCGACCTTGATCGCCACGAAACTCTCGTTGAGCAGGTCGGCGATCGCCGGGTCCTCGAACGACTCGCGCGCCATGACATGGCACCAGTGGCAGGTTGAATAGCCGATGCTGAGGAAGATGGGCTTGTCCTCCGCGCGGGCCCGGGCGAAAGCCTCCGGGCCCCAGGGGTGCCAGTCGACCGGGTTGCCGGCGTGCTGGCGCAGGTAGGGCGAGGTTTCGTGGCTGAGCCGGTTGGGCATGGGGAACCCAAAGTCGCGCAAAGCGGCCCCGTTGCAAGCCGCCGCTTGCCCCCGGACCGGACGGACCCCGGGAGATCCCGATCCCCAAGCGGGAATGCCGATTGACGCCGGGGTGGCAGACCCGCTTTGATCTTCCCTTTTCATGCTCACGATCGCCGACGTTTCGAAGTCCTATGGCACGCGCACGCTGTTCAGCGACGTGTCGCTCTTCGTCGCGCGCACCGACCGCTTCGGCCTGGTGGGCCCCAACGGAGCCGGCAAGTCCACCCTGTTCAATCTCATCCTAGGTGAGGAGGCCCCCGACGAGGGCACGATCACCTGGGAGCGCGGGGCGGACTTCGGGTTCCTGCCGCAGGAGAGCGCCCCGGTGGGCGAGGAGACGATCCTCCAGATCGCCACCGCCGGCCAGAAGCTCGAGCCCACTTCCGACGACGACTACGATGTCGACTACACCCTGGAGCCGCGGGCGAAGAAGATCCTGGCCGGGCTGGGCTTCCGCGAGGCGGATTTCGACCGGCCGGGCAAGTCGTTCTCGGGCGGCTGGGTGATGCGCGCCCATCTGGGCCGGCTGCTGGTCAGCGAGCCGGCCCTGCTGCTCCTCGACGAGCCGACCAACCACCTCGATCTCGAGGCGCTGCTGTGGTTCCAGGACTACCTGACGCGCTATCCGGGCGGGCTGGTGGTCATCTCGCACGACCGGGCGTTCCTGAACGCCCTGTGCAACGGCATCCTCGAATTGCGCGGGGCCACCCTCAACCGCTACACCGGCAACTACGACGACTACCTCAAGGAAAAGGAGGACCGCAAGGCGCAGCAGGCGTCGGCCTTCAAGAACCAGCAGCGCGAGATCGCCCATCTGCAGCGCTTCGTCGACCGCTTCGGCGCCAAGGCCTCGATGGCCTCCCGCGCCAAGTCGAAGGAAAAGCAGATCGAGCGCCTGCAGGAGGTCGCAGTCGACGAGCCGGAGGAGGACCTGAAGCGGGTCAACTTCAAGTTTCCGCAGCCGCCCCGCTCCGGCCTGCGGGTCGTCACCTTGGCGCACGTGGAGCAGGCCTACGGCGACCATGTCGTCTACCGGGACCTCAATTTCCAGGCCGAGCGCGGCCAGCGGCTGGTCTTAGTCGGGCCCAACGGGGCCGGCAAGTCCACCCTCCTCAAGATCCTGGCCGGGGTGATCCCGATCCAGGGGGGTGTCCGGGACTTGGGCAGCAACGTCGTGCCCGGCTACTATTCCCAGAACCGCCTCGAGAACCTCGACCCGAAGCGGACGGTGATGGAGGAGGCGATGGAGATGCGCAACGTCAACCGGGACGTGACCGAGCAGATGGCCCGCACCATCCTGGGCGGCTTCCTCTTCCGCAAGGACGACGTCTTCAAGAAGGTGTCCGTGCTTTCCGGCGGCGAGAAATCCCGCCTGGCGCTCGCCCGCCTGCTGCTCGCCCCGCCCAACCTCCTGCTGATGGACGAGCCGACGACGCACCTGGACATCCCCTCGATCGATGCCTTGGTGAGCGCGCTCAAGGCCTTCGAGGGCACGCTCGTCTTCATCAGCCACGACGTCTACTTCATCCGGGCGCTGGCGCAGAACGTCCTGCACGTCCATTCGGGCCGCCTGACGCCGTACGCGGGGGATTACGACTACTACCTGGACAAGTCCAAGGCGACCAACGAGCGCGCGGCGCTGACGGCGGGCTTCACGGACGCCCGGCCGGTGCAGGCCCGGGCGGCCGCACCCGCCGCCCCGGCCGCCGCGCCGGCCAAGTCCAAGGACCAGAAGCGCCAGGAGGCCGAGGAGCGGGCGGCGCGCGCCTCCGCCGCGAAAAAGCTGCGGACGGAAGTCGGCAAGCTCGAGCAGCGCGTCTCCGAATTGGAGGCGAAGCAGAACGAGCTCACCGCGCAGCTCGAGGCGCCGGAGACCTACCAGGAGCCGGGGAAGGCCCTGCATTTGAACCGGGAGCTGACGGCCATCGTCGCCCAGCTCCAGGAGGCGACCCAGGAGTGGGAAGCGGCCGCCGGCCGCCTGGCCGAGCTCGAAAAGCCCGCCGCCGACTAGCTCCCCCGCGCGGACGGGCCTCAGCCCAGCGTCTCGGCGATGAGGGCGGGCGGGGCGGCCGGTTCGTCGCCGATCACGATCGCCCGGCCCAGCTGGACCCGAGCGGCCTCGAAGGCCGCCTCGTCGTTCGCATGGATCAGGCAGAGCCGGCGGCCCGCGCGGACCGGGTCGCCGATCTTCACCAGTTCGCTCACGCCCACCGCCGGATCGACGGCGTCCTCGGCGCGGACGCGGCCCGCGCCCAGGCGCAACGCCGCCAGCGCCACCTCCCGGGCGTCCACCGACTGGACGATGCCGGAGCGCGCGGCCAGCAGCGGAAACTGCATCCGCGCCCGCGGCAGGCGCGCGGGCTCGTCGATCAGCCCCGTGTCACCGCCCTGGGCGGCGACGATCTCCCGAAACTTGGCGAGCGCCCGGCCGGAGGCGATCGCCGCGGCCAGCTGGGTCCGGGCCTGGGCGGCGTCGGGAGCCATGCCGGCCAGGACGAGCATTTCGGCGCCGAGGGTGTAGGCCACCTCGAGGACGTCCGGCGGGCCGTGGCGCCGCAGGCAGGCGATCGACTCGGCCACCTCGACGGCGTTGCCCACGGCGTGGCCGAGCGGCTGGTCCATCGCCGTCAGGACGGCGCGCACCGGCCGGTTCATCGCCCGGCCGATCGCGACCATCGCCAGCGCCAGCTCGCGGGCGCGCGCGCGGTCCGGCATGAAGGCCCCGCCGCCGAACTTCACATCGAGGACCAGACCGTCGATGCCCTCCGCGAGCTTCTTGCCCATGATGCTGGCGCAGATCAGCGGGAGGCACTCGACCGTCGCCGTGCTGTCGCGCAGGGCGTAGAGCTTCCGGTCCGCCGGCGCCAGCTCGGCCGTCTGGCCGATGAGCGCCGCGCCGACCCGGCCCACCTGGGCCTCGAATTCGGCGAGCGTCAGGTCGACCCGGAAGCCCCGGATCGACTGGAGCTTGTCCAGGGTGCCCCCGGTGTGGCCGAGGCCGCGGCCGCTGATCATCGGCACGGCGACCCCGCAGCAGGCCACCATCGGGGCGAGCACCAGCGAGATCTTGTCCCCCACCCCGCCGGTCGAATGCTTGTCGATCTTGGGCCGGGCCACCGCCGACAGGTCGGCCACCGCGCCGGAGCCAATCACGGCGATAGTCAGGTCGGAGGTCTCCTCCGCGGTCATGCCCCGCAGGGTGATCGCCATCAGGAGCGCCGCCAGCTGGTAGTCGGCCCAGGAGCCGTCGGTCGCCCCGCGCACGAAGGCGCCGATCTCCGCTCGAGTCAGCGCGTGGCCGTCGCGCTTGCGGGCGATGATGCTCTGGGGCGCGGCGGCGGAATCCACGGCTTTTGGTCGCGACGGGGCCCCGCGGCCGGCCTAGGCCCCGATCGGGTGCCAGGTGGTCTTGAACTCGAGGAGGGGACGGATGAAGTACAGGCTCTGGGCGCTCTCGGCGAACCAGTCCTGCGGCTCCTCGGCCTTGAGGAAAAACGTGCGCTTGACGCTCTCGACCGCTCCCAGGGCGAGGCTCCGGCGCTCCTCGGCGTTGGCCACGGCGCTGATCGCCCGCAGGTGGGCGTGGGTCGCGAAGGTCGGCAGCAGCTCCTTGCGCAGGCCCGTCAGCAGGTTGACGACGCCGCCCGGCAGGTCGCTGGTCGCGAGCATCTCCCCGAGCACGATCGCCGGGTAGGGCTGGGTTTCAGAGGCGAGCGCCACCACCGTGTTGCCGCTCGTGATCGCGGGCGCCACGAGCGAAATGAGGCCCAGCAGCGGCGCCTCGAGCGGCGCGATGACCCCCACGATGCCCATGGGCTCGGTGACCGTGAAATTGAAATAGGGCGCGGCCACCGGGTTCACGTTGCCGAGCACCTGCTCGTACTTGTCGGCCCAGCCGGCGTAGTAGATCAGCCGGTCGACCGCGGCGGCGACCTCCCGGGCCGCCGCCGCCGCGCTGGCCCCGCCCAGGGCGATCGCGGCCGCCATCTCGCCCGCGCGCGCCTCGAGCATCTCCCCCAAGCGGTAGAGGATCTGCGCGCGGTTGTAGGGCGTGCGCCGGGCCCAGCCGGGGCCCCCCTTGGCGGCCGCCTCGACGGCGTTGCGCAGGTCCTTGCGGGTGCACTGCGGGATGTTGGCGTGGAATCCGCCCGCCGCGTCGCGCAGCGGGAAGGTGCGCCCGCTCTCCGAGCGGATGAACGCGCCGCCGACGTAAACCTTGGGGGTCTTGGTGATGGGAAGTCTCGGCATGGGGCGTCCTTCAGGTGAGCCGGCCGTAGTCGAGCAGGCCCTGGCGGCCGCCCTCGCGGCCGAAGCCCGACTCCTTGTAGCCGCCGAAGGGCGAGGTCGGGTCGAACTTGTTGAACGTGTTGGCCCAGACGACGCCGGCCTTCAGCTCCGTGGAAAGCTTCAGGATCCGCGAGCCCTTGTCGGTCCACACCCCGGCGCTCAGGCCGTACTCCGTGTTGTTGGCCTTCTCGATCGCCTCGTCGACCGTCCGGAAAGTGAGGACGCTGAGGACGGGCCCGAAGATCTCCTCGCGGGCGATCCGGTGGCTCATGGTCACGCCGGTGAAGAGGGTCGGCGGCAGGTAGTAGCCCTTGGCCGGCAGCCGGCAGGGCGGCTGCCACATCTCGGCGCCCTCACGGACGCCCGCCTCCAGGTACCCGCGGACCGTGTCGAGCTGCGCCTGCGAGACGATGGCGCCCACGTCCGTGTTCTTGTCCAAGGGATCGCCCACGCGCAGGACGCGCAGGCGCCGCTTGAGCTTGGCCACGACCAGGTCGGCGACCGGCTCGTGCACGAGCAGGCGCGAGCCCGCGCAGCACACCTGCCCCTGGTTGAAGAAGATCCCGTTGACGATGCCCTCGACCGCCTGGTCGATCGGCGCGTCGTCGAAGACGATGTTCGCGGCCTTGCCGCCGAGCTCCATCGTCATCCGCTTGTCGCTGCCGGCGACCGAGCGCATGATCACCTTGCCGACCTCGGTCGAGCCGGTGAAGGCGATCTTCACGGTCGCCGGGTGCGCGAGGAGGGCGCCGCCGGTCGAGCCGGGCCCGGTGATCACGTTGACGACGCCGGGCGGCAGGCCGGCGTCCTGGAAGATCTCCGCCAGCTTCAGCGCCGTGATGCAGGTGTTCGAGGCCGGCTTGATCACCACGCAGTTGCCGGCGGCCAGCGCCGGGGCGATCTTCCAGGCCAGCATGAGGAGCGGGAAGTTCCAGGGAATCACCTGGCCGACGACCCCAAGCGGGGCGAGCCGGCGGCCCGGCGCCACGTAGTCGAGCTTGTCGGCCCAGCCGCCGTGGTAGAAGAAATGGGCCGCGGCCATCGGCACGTCGAAGTCGCGCGTCTCGCGGATCGGCTTGCCGTTGTCCATCGTCTCGGCCACCGCGAATTCGCGGGCGCGGTCCTGCAGCAGGCGCGCGATCCGGTAGAGGTACTTGCCGCGCTCGCGCCCCGGCAGCTTGCCCCAGGTGGCGAAGGCGCGGACCGCCGCCTCGCAGGCCAGGTCGACGTCGGCCGGGCCGCCGGAGGCGAGCTCGGCGAGCTTGCGCTCGTTGGCCGGATTGACCGAGTCGAAGTACTTGCCGCCGCGCGGGGCGACGAACTCGCCGCCGATGAAGAGCTCGTAGCGGGGCTTGAGTTTCGGGTCGGCCGTCTCCGGCGCCGGATCGAACTCCCACAGGTCGCCGAAGATGAGCTCGGGCGGGGGCCGGCCGCCGCGCGGGGCGGCCTTCTTCTTCTCGGAAATGAGCGTGGGCATGAGGAAAGTGGGTCAGTAGCTCTCGGCCGATTCGCTGAAGTAATAGGGCGCCTGATACGCGCCGGAGCGCTCCTTTTCGATCTGCCGGAGCAGGTCGTTGAGCAGCGAGCTGGCGCCGAAGCGGTAGCGCTCGCCCGTGAGCCAGGCGTCGCCCAGGGTCTCCTTGACCGCCACCAGGAAGTGGAGCGCCTGCTTCGCGCCGCGGATGCCGCCGGCCGGCTTCATCCCGATGGCGATCCCGGTGTCCAGGTAGAAGTCGCGGATCGCCTCGATCATCACCTGGTTGTTGCCGAGGGTGGCGTTGAGGGGGGTCTTGCCGGTGCTGGTCTTGATGAAGTCGCCCTCGCGCAGAACCCGCATCGCGAGGAAGGAGGCCGCGCGGATCGCGTCATAGGTCTCCAGTTCGCTCACCTCCAGGATCACCTTCAGGGCCGCGTCGCCGCAGGCCTCCACCACCGCGGCGATCTCGTCCTGCACCTCGGCGAACTCGCCGGCCAGGAAGGCGCCCCGGTTGATGACCATGTCGATCTCGTCGGCGCCGTCGGCCACCGCGCCGCGCACTTCCGCGAGGCGGGTGCGCAGGGGGGTCTGGCCGGAGGGAAAGGCGGTGGCGACCGAGGCGACCCGCACCGCGGTGTCGGCGACGTGCCGCTTGGCCGCGCGCACCAGCGACGGATAGACGCAGACGGCGGCGACCGGCGGGATGGCCGGGTCCTCGCTGGGATGCAGCGCCTTCTGGCAGAGCGAGGCGATCTTGCTGGGCGTGTCCTTGCCCTCCAGCGTGGTCAGGTCGACCATCGAGACGGCCAGGTTCAGCCCGCGCAGCTTGGAGGCCTTCTTGATGCTGCGGGTCGCGTATTTGGCCACCCGCTCCTCGATGCCGACGGCATCGACGGGGCCCACGTCTTCGCAGAGACGGCGGAGGGCACCTGGGGCTTGGCTTCCGGACATGGGGCCGATTATCCGCGCGCGGAGTCCGAAAACAACCGAAATTGATCCCGCCGGGGTGCGGGCCGCCTTGCCAGCAGCCGGCCGGGGCTCCAGCGTGGCCTCAGCCGATGCCGACCAACGCCGAGATCCAGCGGGTGCGTGCGCTGCGCGACAAGAAGCACCGCGCGGCCGAGGGGCTCTTCGTGGTCGAAGGGGAAAAGGCGGTCGCCGAGCTCCTCGCCGCGCAGTACCCGTTCGCGGAGATCTATGCCACCGCGGCCTGGCCCGGCGAATGCACCCGCCGCGTGACGCCGGCGCAAATGGCGCGCCTGAGCCATTTTCCCACGCCCGCCGCCGTGCTCGCCGTGGGCCGGATCCGGCGGGAGGCGCTGCCGGAGGGCGCCCTCGACCATGGCCTCACGCTCGCCCTCGACGGCGTGCAGGACCCCGGCAACGTCGGCACGCTCCTGCGGATCGCCGACTGGTACGGCCTGGACCGCGTGGTCCTGGCCGAGAACTGCGCCGACCTGTATTCGCCGAAGGTCGTTCAGGCGAGCATGGCCTCCTTTACCCGCCTCGCGGTGCATGTCGCCGACCTGCCGGCCGCGCTGGCCTCGGCCCGGGCGCCCGTCCTCGGGTGCGAGCTGGAGGGCGAGGATGTCCATGGCCTTGAGGCCCTCCGGGACGCGGTGATCGTGATCGGCAGCGAGGGCCGGGGCCTGTCCCCGGCGGTCCGCGAGCGCGTCAGCCGCCGGATCACCATCCCGCGCTACGGCCGGGCCGAATCCCTGAATGCCGCGGTCGCGGCCGCGGTGGTTTGCGACAATCTGCGGCGGCAGCGCTAGCGCCGCCTACTTTTCCTTGCCCGAGCGGCGGGAACCCCCGGAGCCCGCGGTCAGCACCGTGCCTCCCAGGACGCCGATCGCGAACACGGCAAAATAAATCAGCCCAGCGGGACCGTGGATCGGCTGTTCCCGGGCCAGGGGGAAGGAAAACTCGATCGATTTGGTGTTGTTCATGCCGACATAGAGCATGACGAAGAGGATGATTAGGAAGAAGATCGAGCGAAGGAGAACTTTGAAGTTCATGGAGTTTGACCGGAGCCTGCCGCAGTCGAGGGCCCCACGCAAATGGGAAATCGAAAGGCCGTAGGCGCGTCCCCCCCATCCGTCCGTCCCTTTGCTGTTCTGGTTCAATCCATTGGTGTCAGCCCCTAACTATGGTTACAATTTAATGCCGCGTGGCATGGCGCTTGCTTTAATCCCTCGCGTGAGTTTCGTCTCGCTTGCTTTCAAGGTGCTCCAAAGGAGTTCTTTGATTTTCTCCCGGGAGTAACCCTCTTTCCCCGGGAGTTGGAATTGGGACGGCGTGCGGGCGAGTGCCGCCGTCCGGATTTGGCTTTAGTCCCCAAAACCGACTTTTGGCTTGGGGGGCTTCACCGCCTTCCGCAGCCAAAACGCTCCGAAGCCGCGGACCTCGCGGTCTGCCGGCCGAGGGCGATTAGTAGCCAAAGCACAGAAATCCAAACTCTCCGCCTGTGCGCGGAGTTTATACCATGAAAGTAGCCAATAAACTCGCAGTCCTGCTCAGTCTGGGTGCGTTCGCGTCCCTCGCCTCGGCGAAGAGCGTCGAACAATCCTACCTCGACTCCTGCCTGAAAGCTCCCGGCGTGCCGGTGCCAACCGCGGTGATCGCACCGTCGGTCGACTCCAAGTTCGTCGGGGACACGGTCAGCGTCGAGTTCACTGTCAGCGCGACGGGCAAGACGTCCAGCTTCAGCATCGTGTCCTCACCGGACGTGATGCTCTCGGACGCCGTCCTGCAGGCAGTCAGGCAGTGGCAGTTCACGCCCGCTCAGCGCGATGGGGTGCCGATGGCGACGAAAGTCGTCCTCCCGGTCCATATCGTCGACGCGGATGCGGCGGGAACTCAGTTCGCTGCTGAATAAATAAGAAAACAACCAAGGGCGTCCCCGCTTCGGCGGGGGCGCCCTTGCTAATTTAGCGCGGCCCGCGGAAGGGAGAAACCGGTCGCGGCAGCCGCAATAAGTCCGTCTGCTGGCCCCGGAACCCGCGCGCGGCCGGCGCGAATAGCGCGGCCGCCGGCCCGATTCGGACGCCCGCTGGCATGTTACCTGCTAGTCAACTTTTGTTGCCTAGATGGCAACAACGCGATGGAACCACACTTGCTTGAAAATCAACTGGCGACGTTCGGCGCCCGCCTGAAGGCCCTCCGGCTCGAGCGCCACTGGAGCCTCGACGAGCTGGCCAGCCGGTGCGGGCTTTCCAAGGGCTATCTCTCCCGCCTGGAGTCGGCGGACCGGCAGGCCTCGATCGCCGCCGTCCTCACGCTCTCCCGGCTTTTCGGCGTTCCCCTGGCCGCCCTCTTCGACGAGCGGCCGGAAGCGCCCGTCCTCGTGGTGCGCGGCGGCCGGACCCCCTCCCACGTCGCCGACGGCCTGACCTGCTGGCCCCTTTCCGCGCGGACGCCGCCTCTGCAGCTCCAGCCACTGCGGGTCCTGGTGGCTGCGAACCGGGCCGGCGACGAGCGCCGGCAGCACGACGGCGAGGAGTGGATCTATGTGCTGGCCGGGAAGCTGACGCTGCTGGCCGGGGACCACGCCCACGACTTGGACGCCGGCGACGCCGCCCACTTCGACGCCCGCCTGCCGCACCGGCTCGTTGCCCGCGGCGGCCGCGTCGCCGAGCTGCTCATCGTCGCCGCGCCGGCCCGCAGCCGCGCGGGCCCGCCCGGCCCGTGGGCCCATCCCTTCCTTTCCGTCAAAACCCCGTGTTCCGCCCGCACCACGCAGGCGAAAAATACCGCAACCAGATTAATACCATGAACCGGGATACCAACACACTATCGGGGTCTCCGGACCTCCGGCTTAAGCCCAACGTCCTCAGCTTCGTCGAACTGCTCGCGCAAAACATCGCCCTGATTTCCCCGACGATGACCGCGGCATTGATCGTGCCGCTGATGTTCTCCAACTCCGGGAACATGAGCTGGCTCTCGTACGCCGTCGCGACGGTCATGCTCCTATTCGTCGCTTACAACTTGAACCAGTTCACCAAGCGCGGCGCGGGCACCGGCTCGATGTACAGCTATGCCTGCTCCGGCCTGGGCGCGGGCGGCGGCTCGATGTGCGGCTGGTGCCTGGTTTGGGCGTATCTCTTCATCGGGATCGCGGGCACGACCGGCTTCACGATTTTCGCCGACAAGCTGCTGCAGATGGTGGGCATCAGCGCGCCGCCCGTGCTGCTGTTTGCGGTCTGTGTGGGCACCTGCTTCTACATTGCCTATCGCGACATCAAGATCTCCGCGATGGTCATGCTCGCGCTCGAGGGCTTCTCGGTGCTGATGATCCTGATCCTGAGCGCCATCGTGCTCGGCAAGACCCAGTTCAGCCCCGATCGGGCGCAATTCACGCTCCAGGGCGTCTCGATGTCGAGCCTCGGCCTGGGCGTGGTGGTCGCGATCTTCAGCCTCGTCGGCTTCGAGAGCTCGACCGCCTTCGGCGACGAGGCGAAGGACCCGCTGAAAACGATCCCGCGCTCGGTGATCTGGAGCCTGATCGCGACCGGCCTGTTCTTCATCTTCATCAGCTACGTCGAGGTGCTCGGCACCCACGGCTACAAGGATACGCTCGACAAGATCGACGCGCCGCTGAACGTGCTCGCCCTGCGCTTCGGCGCCGGCGCCCTCGCGCCGATCCTCTCGGCCGGGGCGATGTTCAGCTTCTTCGCGCTCGCCCTCTCCTGCCTCAACGCCGGGGCGCGCGTGATGTTCGCGATGGGCCGGCACGACTTCTATCCGAAGTCCACCAGCTCGGTCCACAAGGTCCATGAGACCCCGCACGTCGCGCTCGGCGTCATGGGCGTCCTGATGTTCGGGATCGCCACGGTCTGCAAGCTGAAGGTCTTCGGCATGGAGGTGCTCGATATCTTCAACGACGCCGGGACCATGGGGGCATTCGGGTTTCTGGGGGCCTACTTCCTGGTCACCCTGGCCGCCCCGGCGTTCCTCAAGAAGCGCGGCCTGCTGAAAGCCAAGGACGTAGTCTTCTGCGCGGCCGCCCTCCTCCTCATGTGCATCCCGGCGATCGGGAGCGTCTACCCGGTACCCGCGCCGCCGCAGAACTACTATCCCTACGTCTTTCTCGCCTATCTGGCGGTCGGCGGCCTGCGGCTGCTGCTGATGTACATCGCCAAGCCGGAGCGCCACCAGGAAATCAGCGCCGAGACCGAGCGGGGCTTCGTGCAGGTTTGACCATGCCCGCCGAAGCCTCCGCCCTGGGGAGCTTGGTCGCGCTCCACCGGTACCCGGTGAAGTCCATGATGGGCGAAGAGTTGAATTGCGCCGCCGTGGGCCGGTCGGGCCTGCGGGGGGACCGGCTCTTCGCCCTCGCCGACCCGGCGACCGGAAAGGTGGCGAGCGCGAAGCATCCCGCGAAATGGCCGAGTCTCTTCGAATTCCGGGCGACCTACGCCTCGCCCGTCAACGGTGGGGCGGTTCCGCCGGTGCGGATCACGTTGCCGGAGGGCGGCACGGTAGCCAGCGACGAGGCCGGCCTCGACGCCGCGCTTTCGGCGGCGGTCGGCCGGCCGGTCCGCTTCCTCGGCGCCGCCCCGCCGCGCAGTTCGCTCGAGGAATACTGGCCCGACGTCGAGGGCCTCGCCCGCCGCGACGAAGTGACCGAGGAGGCGATTCCGCCGGAGACCTTCTTCGACTGCGCGGCGGTGCATCTGCTGACCACCACGACCCTCGCGGAACTGCGGCGCCTCTATCCGGGTGGGCAGTTTGAAGCGCGGCGTTTCCGCCCCAATCTGATCATCGCGACGCCGCCGGAGCTCACGGGCTTCCCCGAGGGCGCCTGGACCGACCGCGTGCTGCGGATCGGCAGCGAGGTGAAGCTCAAGGTGACGGGCCCGACCGGACGCTGCGTCATGACCACCCTGGCGCAAGGGGACCTGCCGAAGGATCTAGGGGTCCTGCGGACGGCGGCAAAGCACAACCAGGCCCAGGTGGGCGCGTACGCCTCGGTGCTCCAAGGGGGGGTGATCCGCCGCGGCGATCCCGTCCGGTTCGATTCGGAATGACGGGCTCCAGCAGGCCGGCGCAGGCCGCAACGACCGGCCGGAGGTGCGGATGAGCACGCCGCTCCTGGCCGGCGGGGCCCTGGCGGCCGCTCCGTGCAAAAGCTTGAGCGGGCTGGCCCGCTCGGGTAGGCAAGCGGCCAGCATGCGCGCCCAACTCGGCCTGATCGTCGTCTATCCGATCAAATCCCTCGACGGGGCCGTGGTCGAGGAGGCGGCGATCACCGCGGGCGGAATCCTGGAGCACGACCGGGTCTATGCCATCGTCGACGCGCAGGGGAAGGCCGTGAACGGCAAACGCAACCCGAGGGTGCACCGCCTGGGCTGCCGGTTCGATCCGCTGTTCCGGGAGGTCGCCTTCGCCGAGCGGGGGTCCGGAGGCGAGGTCCGGTTCGTCCTCGCCGAGCCCGAGCCGCTCACCCGCTGGTTGAGCGATTTTTTCAGCGCCCCGGTTTCGTTCCAGCGCGAATCGGAGCACGGCTTCCCGGACGACCATGAAGCCTTCGGCCCGACGGTCGTGAGCCGCGCCAGCCTGGCCGCCGTGGCGGGATGGTACCCGAGCCTCACCGTGGAAAGCGTCCGCCGCCGCTTCCGCACCAACCTGGAGCTCGACGGCAAGGACCTTCCCGCCTTTTGGGAGGACCGGCTTTATGGCGCCGCCGGAGAGTTAAAGCCGTTCTGGATCGGCGAAGTCGCGGTCCGGGGTCACAATCCCTGCCAGCGCTGCGTCGTGCCCACCCGCGACCCGGACACCGCCGAGGCGATCTCCGGATTCCAGATCCAATTTGCGGAACGGCGGCGCGACAGCCTTCCGGCCTGGGCCGATCGCAGCCGCTTCAACCACTTCTACCGCTTCGCGGTCAACACCTCGTTTCTGCCCTCCGAGGCCGGGAAACGGCTGCGCACGGGCGATCTCGTCGGGTTGACCCCGCCAGACGCGGTTTAGCCGTTGGAATCCGGTTCGGTTCCCACCAGGACGGTGAGCAGAAGAATGACGATGGAGCCGGCGAGCATGGGCATGGTGTTTTTAAGGTCCTGACAGGTCTAACGGTCTAATAACGGCCTCTTGGCGCTGCACTTGATCTTACGGTTTGGTTGCTAGCATAGCACAAAAAGGGACGAAACGGATGCAATTGGGACGTCCGAGGCCACGCCCCGGATGCATCCCTTTCGGTCCGCCGGATATCCCGTGCCGCCAAATTCGAACAAAGCCGGGCGGCGGATGTTCCATAAATCTCATTCATCAAGATAGATGCCTCTAACGTTGCCCGCCCGGCATCCGCGGAGATAATGGGGGCGTAGGGAAGGAGTAAACTTGTCATAAATGGCCCACTCCTAGCTTGCGGTGCGTCCACGAGCCTTGCTTGCTTGCCCTTTTTCCAGTGCCCAACTCCTCCGCCCCCCGCTCCCTCCTGCGCCGCAGCCGCACCGCCTTGGTGCAATGGATCGATGCCGACTACGCTCCCGAAGGCACGGCGAAGATGCGCAACGAACCGGATCGGGTCGACTGGATCCGTTGTTTGCCGTTCATCATCTTGCACTTAGGATGTCTGGGCGTCTTCTGGACCGGAGCGAGCGTGTTCGCCGTGGGAGCGGCGGTCGCGCTCTATTTTGGGCGCATGTTCGCCGTGACCGGGATCTACCATCGGTATTTTTCACATAAAACCTACAGCACGAGCCGGTTCGGTCAATTCATGCTCGCGCTCTGGGGCGGCACCACCGTGCAGCGGGGGCCGCTGTGGTGGGCCTATCATCACCGCCATCACCACCAGCATTCGGATGAGCCGGAAGACGCCCACTCCCCTCATGTCCACGGCTTCTGGTGGTCCCACATCGGCTGGATCACCAGCCGCCGCAACTTTCCGACGGACTATTCGCAGGTCAAGGACCTCGCGAAATACCCGGAGCTGGTTTTCTTGAACCGCTTCGATGCGCTGGTGCCGGCCGTTTTCGCCTTCGCGCTCTGGGGACTCGGCTGGTTCCTGGAGGCGCACTTCCCGGGCCTGCACACGACCGGCTGGCAGCTCCTGGTCTGGGGTTTCTTCATCAGCACCACCGCTCTCTTCCACGGCACCTCCTGCATCAATTCCCTGGCGCACCTGATGGGGCGCCGGCGCTACCGGACCCAGGACGACTCCCGCAACAGCTTCATCCTGGCGATCGTCACCCTCGGCGAGGGCTGGCACAACAACCACCACCGCTACCAGTCGGCGACGCGCAACGGGTTCTACTGGTGGGAGCTGGACCCGACCTACTACGGGCTGAAGGCGCTGGCGTGGACCGGACTGATCTGGGGCCTCAAGGCCGTGCCGCCGGCGGTCCTCGCGGAGGGCGCCCATGCCGACCATCATGTTTCCGTCGCGGCGGCGAGCCTGGCGGCCGCCCGGCCGATCGAACACTCCGCGCTGCGCAAGGTGATGCCGGCGGCCGCGGCCATCGCCGTCGTCGCGGCCAACTCCCACGCGCCGGCGGCCCAGGGGCCCGCCCCGGCACCCGCCGCGCGGACCTCTCCCGGCGCCGGCGTGAATCCCTCCGACGCATCCGGCGCCGCCGGCCGGGCGTAGGAGGGGAGTGGACAAGATCGCCATTGTCGGGACTGGAATCGCCGGGCTCGGGTGCGCCCACTTTCTGCACCGCGACCACGAGCTCACGCTCTTCGAGCAGCACGCCCAGGCCGGCGGCCATTCGCACACCGTGACGACCGCCGAGCCGGGAACGGGACGCCAGCTGCCGATCGACACCGGCTTCATGGTCTTCAACCGGGTCACCTACCCGCTGCTGTGCCGGCTCTTCGGGGAGCTAGGGGTGGCGGTGAAGCCGACCGACATGTCGTTCAGCGTCCGGCACGCGGACAGCGGCCTGGAGTTCTGCGGCTCCTCGCTGAACCACCTGTTCGCCCAGCGGCGCAATCTGCTCCGCCCGCGCTTCTACCGGATGCTGGCCGCGGTCGCGCGCTTCAACCGCGAGGCGGTCCAGGCGCTCGAGGATCCGGCGGTGCGGACCCAGACCCTGCGCGAATACGCCCGGCGCCGCGGCTATGGCGAAGACTTCCTGCGGCTCTACCTCCTGCCGATGAGTTCGGCCGTCTGGAGCACCCCGCCCGAGCGGATGCTCCGCTTCCCGGCCGCGACCCTCCTGCGCTTCTTTCACAACCACGGCTTCCTGGGCCTGCACACCCAGCATCCGTGGCTCACGGTCGAGGGCGGGGCGGTCGCGTATGTGGAGAAGCTCTGCGCACCGTGGCGCCATCGGCTGCGCCTGGCCCAAGGCGCCCGGCGCGTGGCCCGCGGGTCCCGGGGAGTCACGGTCACCACGGCCGCCGGCGAGGAGCACACGTTCGACCGGGTGATCCTCGCCTGCCACGCCGACCAGGCGCGCCGCCTGCTCGCCGATCCCACGCCGGACGAGGTGCGCCTCCTGGGAAAATTCCGCTACCAGCCCAACGTGGCGACGCTGCACACCGACCAGGCCGTGATGCCCCGCACCCGCCGGGCGTGGGCGAGCTGGAACTATGAGACCGGCCGGGACCGCGCCGGCCGGACGATCGCCGGGACACACTATTGGATGAACTCTCTGCAGGGGGTCTCCGACCGCGAGAATTATTTCGTCTCACTCAACCGGGAGGGGGCCGTCGATCCGGCGAAGGTCCTGCGGACCATCCATTACGAGCATCCCCTCTTCAGCCTGGGGGCGATCCAGGCCCAGGCGGAGCTGCCCGCGCTCAACGAGTCGGCCCGCGGCGGCACGGAAATCTATTACGCGGGCAGCTACTTTCGCTACGGCTTCCACGAGGATGCCTTTGCCAGCGCGGTCAGCCTGTGCGGCCTGCTGCTGGAGCGCGACCCCTGGAGCCGCCGCGGGGCGTCCGAGCCCGATCGGCTGGTGGCCGCGGGCTGACCGGATTTTTTTAGTTTCGCTCCGGCGGTTTTTCGCCTGCAATCAGCGCGGCCCGGTTTGGGGCATCCCCCGGCGGTCCCCGCGCGTAGGTCTCTTGGCCACCCACCATGTCATCGCCGTCCTCCAGCCTGCAGAGCGGCCTCTATGAGTGCCGGGTGATGCACCACCGCTTCGCGCCGAAGGCGCATCGGTTCGACTACCGCATTTTCCTCTTCGCCCTGGACCTGGACGAATTGGCGGCGTGCGCCCGCCGCACGGCGCTGTTTTCGGTCAACCGGCCCAATCTCTACTCGTTTCGCGAGTCGGACTACCTGCCGACCGGGGAGGCGCTGCATGGCGGGCCGGCCGGGCCGGCCGCGGCGGCGCCCGGGCTCGCGGCCGGCCCGGCGCCCACCCTGAAGGAGCGCGTCGTCGCCTACCTCGCCGCACGCGGCGTCGACCTGGCCGGCGGCCGCGTGCTGCTCCTGACCCTGCCCCGCGTCGCCGGGTACCTGTTCAATCCGGTGTCGTTTTATTTCTGTTACGACCGCGCGGGCGCGCCGGTGGCAGCGCTGGCCGAGGTGACCAACACCTTCCGCGAGATGAAGACCTACTTTCTGGGCGCCGAGCCGGCGGCCGCGCCCGGCGCGCCCTTCCGCCGGCGCACCCCGAAGCATTTCTACGTCTCGCCCTACTCCGACGTCGACGTCGCCTTCGACTTCCAGCTGCGGCCGCCCGGGGCGCGCCTCGACCTGCGGATCGACGACTACGCGGGCCCCTCCCGCCTGCTCGCCAGCTCGCTCACCGGCGTGCGCCGGCCCCTGACCGGCGGGCGGCTCTGCCGCTGGACCCTAAAGTACCCGCTGATCACCCTGCGGGTGATCGGGCTCATCCACTGGCAGGCCTTCCGCCTCTGGCTCAAGCGCGTGCCGTTCTTCGCCAAGGCCGCCCGGGCCGCCGACCAGCGCGAGCTCTACCGGCCGCACGCCTCGCTCGCCGCCCCCGCCCCCTCCGACTCCGCATGAACTCCGATCGTGCCCTTGGCCCGGCGGCGCTGGGCTCCGGCGCGGCCGCCCCGGCCGCCCGCCCCCGCCCCTCGCTCTTCCGCCGGCCGGTGCTGGCGGCCCTGGGGGCGCTGCGCGAGGGGCGGCTCGAGCTGGAGCTGCCGGCCGGCGGCCAGGTCGCCTTCGGGGCCGCGGCGGCGGACGGCCCGATTCCCCTCGCCTCGCCGGCCGTGCGGATTGCGGCCCTCGCGCAGATGCACATCCACCGCGAGGCGTTCTTCCGCCGCTGCGCCCTTTACGGCGACATCGGCTTCGCCGAGGCCTATCGCGACGGCGACTGGGACAGCCCCGACCTCCCCGCCGTGATCGCCTGGTTCGTGCGCAACCACGCGCAGGCGCCGACCCTCTCGGGCTCCGCCCGCGCGCGCGCCTGGGCGGTCAATTCGCTGCGCCTGGCCAACCGCCTCGGCCACCTGCTGCGCCCCAACTCGCGGACCCGGGCGCGCCGCAACATCACCGCCCATTACGATCTTTCGAACGAATTCTTCGCCCTTTTCCTCGACCCCTCGCTCATGTACTCGGCCGCGAAATGGACCCCGGGCGCCGTGACCCTCGAGGACGCCCAGCGCGAAAAGAACGCCGCGCTCTGTCGCAAGCTGCGCCTCGGCCCCGCCGACCACGTGCTCGAGATCGGCTCGGGCTGGGGCGGCTGGGCGATCCAGGCGGCCCGGGAGCATGGCTGCCGCGTCACCACCGTGACGCTCTCGCCGCGCCAGGCCGAGCTGGCGCGCCGGCGCGTCGCCGCGGCCGGCTTCGCGGACCGGGTGGAGGTGCAATTGCGCGACTACCGCGAGGTGGCGGGCCGCTTCGACAAGGTGGTCTCGATCGAGATGATGGAGGCGATCGGGCACCGCTACCTGCCGCGGTTCTGCACGGTGCTCGACCGGGTGCTCAAGCCCGACGGGATCCTGGCGCTCCAGTTCATCACCTGCCCGGACGCGCGCTACCGCCAGCTGCGCGGCGGCGTCGATTTCATCCAGAAGCACATCTTCCCCGGTTCGCTGCTCCTGTCCCTGAACCGGGTGAACGGCTGCCTCGAGCGCGCGGGCGGCTTTGTCGTGCACGGGGTCGAGGACCTCGGGACCGACTACGCGGTCACGCTGCGCCATTGGCGGGAGCGCTTCGAGGCGCAGCTGGCGGGGGTGCGCGCCCTGGGCTTCGACGAGCGGTTCATCCGCACCTGGCGCTACTATCTGGCGTACTGCGAGGCCGCGTTCGCCCTGCGGAACATTTCGGTCGTGCAGACGGTCCACACCCGCCCGAACAACCTCGCGCTCGGCTGAGGGGCCCGCGCCGCCGGCCCGCCCGCGTGATATACAATAAGTGCGCAGGGAGTCTGCTTGTCTTGGCGCCGCGCCGCTTCTACCGTAACGTCAACCTCGTGTCCGACGCCCCTTCATCCGCAAGCACGCCGGCCGCGCCCACCGCTTGGAAGCGGCGGGTGATCGCCCCCATCGTCCATCAGCTCACCCAGGGCATCACCCCGGAGAAGATTGCCCTGACGCTGGCGGTCGGCAGCGCCCTGGGCCTGTTTCCGCTGCCGGTCTCGACGCTCCTCTGCCTGATCGTCGGCATCTTCCTGCGCCTCAACCAGCCGTGTATCCAGATTGTCAACGGCCTGTGCACGCCCCTGCACATTCCGGCGATCATCGGGATGATCCGCCTGGGCAACTGGATCTTCGGGATGCCGCGCCAGGCCCTGAACATGCGCGCGGCCAACCGGATGTTCTGGGTGCTCTGGGACACGCCCCGGGTGTTCCTCAACGAGTTCGGCACCATCGCCTGGCACGCGATCGTCGCCTGGGCCGTGCTCGCGCCGTTCTGGATCATGATCGTCTACACGATCTCGGTGCCCGTGCTCCACGAGGTGGCCCGGCTGCGCGCGCAGGGCGCGCTGAAGAACAATCCGGCGGTGCCGCCGACCCACCCGGTGCCATGAGCCCGGGGCTGGCGATCCTGGCGGCGCTCGCGGCGCTGGTCTTGGGCTTCGGCCTGCTCTACCTCCTGGCCCGCCGGATCGACAACTACGGGATCGTCGACATCGCCTGGTCGTACGCCTTCGGGGGCGCGGCCCTGCTCTACTCCCTCTGCGGCCCGGGCTGGCCGGTCCGCCGCGCGCTGATCGCCGCCCTGACGCTGGTCTGGAGCCTGCGCCTGGGCACGCACCTGCTCGTGCGGATCGTGCGCCAGCATCCGGCGGAGGACGCCCGCTACCGGCAGCTGCGGGGCGACTGGGGCTCCGGCTTCGCGGCCCGGATGGCGGGGTTCTTCCAGCTGCAGGCCCTGTCGGTGGTGTTCCTGAGCGCGCCCTTCTGGATCGCGGCGCAGAATCCCGCCCCGGCCCTCCGGCCGCTGGAAGTCGCCGGGACCATCCTCTGGCTGGTCGCCCTGAGCGGCGAGGCGCTGGCGGACGCGCAGCTGGCCGCCTTCAAGCGCGAGCCGCAAAACCGCGGCCGGGTCTGCGCCATCGGCCTCTGGCGCGCCAGCCGGCATCCGAATTACTTTTTCGAGTGGCTGGTCTGGGTCGCGTACTTTGTCTTCGCCTGCGCCTCGCCCTGGGGCTGGCTCGCGGTCGTCTCCCCAGCCTGCATCCTCGCGCTGCTCCTGCGCGTAACAGGCATACCCATGACCGAAGAACAATCCATCCGGAGCAAGGGCGAGGCCTACCGCCGCTACCAGGCGGCCACGAGCGCGTTCGTCCCCTGGTTCCCCCGCCAGGACCGATGATCGACCGCCTGCTGGAAAGGGACCTGCTGCCCGACTGGCTGGTGCGCCGCGGCATCCGCCGCCTGCTCGCCCAGAGGATCCGCGAGGAGGCCCGGGCGCGCGCCGCCGCGCCGGGCGGCGGCCTCGACGCGTACGCCGCGGACCTGGACCGCCGGCCGATCGCCGAGGACACCGCGGCGGCGAATTCCCAGCACTATGAGGTGCCCACCGAGTTCTACCGCCACTGCCTGGGGCCGCGCCTCAAGTACTCGTCCTGCCTGTACCCGACCGGCCGGGAGACCCTCGCGCAGGCCGAAGAGGCGATGCTCGACTTGACCGCCGAGCGGGCCCGCCTGGCCGATGGCCAGCGGATCCTGGAGCTGGGCTGCGGGTGGGGCTCCCTCTCGCTCTATCTGGCCCGGCGCTTTCCGCGGGCCCGGATCACCGGGGTCTCCAATTCGCGGACCCAGAAGGACTACATCGACGGCGAGGCCCGGCGCCTGGGCCTGGCCAACCTCACCATCGTCACCTGCGACATGAACGCCTTCGCGCCGGCGGATGGCCCCTTCGACCGGGTGGTCTCCGTCGAAATGTTCGAGCACATGAAGAACTACCGCCGGCTCCTGGCGAACATCGGCCGGTGGCTGGGGCCGGGCGGGCTCCTGTTCGTGCATCTCTTCAGCCACCGGCAATTCGCCTATCATTTCGTCCCGCGGGACCGGACCGACTGGATGGCCCGCCACTTCTTCACCGGCGGCCAGATGCCCGCGCACGATCTGCTCTCGCGCTTTCAGGACGATTTGGTCCTGGCGGCCGAATGGAAGGTGAGCGGCACCCACTACGAACGCACGGCGGAGCAATGGCTGGAGAACATGGACGCCCATGAAGCCGAGATCCTGCCCCTGTTCGCCCGGACCTACGGGCCGCAGGAGGCGCGCAAGTGGTGGGTGTACTGGCGGGTCTTCTTCCTCAGCTGCGCGGAGCTCTGGGGCTACCGCGGCGGCGAGGAGTGGATCGTCAGCCACTACCTCTTCGCCAAGCCGGCGGCCTGAGGGCGGCCCGGCGGAAACTTCCGCAGGTACTTGAGGGCGATTTCAAACTCGGGCGGCAGGGGCGCCTGGACCGTCACCGGTTCGCGGGTGTCCGGGTGCAGGAAGGTCAGCTCGCTCGCATGCAGCGCCAGGCGGCTCAGCAGCGGCCGCTCGTGCTCGCGGCCCTTGTAGCGGCGCTTGAGCTCGGAGAGCAGCAGTTTCGCCTCCGGATCGCCATAGATGAGGTCGTTGAGGACCGGAGCCCCGATCGCGGCCAGGTGCAGGCGCACCTGGTGCGGCCGGCCGGTCAGGGGCCGGCACTCGATCCAGGCGAAGCGGCCGAAGGGCTCAAGCAGCGTAAACTCGCTCACGCTGGGCAGCCCGCCGCGCTTGCGAAACACCCGCATGCGCCCCACCTGGTGGGGATCCGGACCGAGCGCCAGCTCCACCGTGAACTCGGCGGGCAGTCCGCCCTCGGGCGAGCGCACCGGGTCGACGACCTTCATCGCCTCCTCCGGCGGCAGGACGACCGCCAAGGCGAGGAACTTGCGGCGCACGGTCTTGGCCTGGAACTGCCCGCTCAGGGCGTCCAGCGCCGGCTTGGTCTTCGCGCAGAGGAAGACCCCGCTGGTCTCCGCATCCAGCCGGTGGGCGCCCGCCACGTTCCGGCCCAGGGTGGCATGGATGCGCGCGAGGAGCCCGGAACCGGGCGGGGCGCCGCGCTCGGTGGCGACCGCCAGGCCGCCCGGCTTGTCGAACACGATGAAGGCGTCGTCCTCGCGGAGGATCGGGGGCAGCGGCATGAGGTGGGGCCCACCGTCGCCGCCCCGCCGCGCCGAGGCAACCTTTCGGTGCGCCGTAAAATTTGATCGCAGAAGAAGCGATTCCCGGCCGGTTCCTGGCATGGGCGATGCTGTAGTGGACCCGTCCTGCACCGCAGGATTTTTGGGTAGCGTGAAAAGGCGGCCGAAAAGGCCGTGACAGAAAAAGTGGGGCCGGCGTTAAGGGGTTACCGCCGGCCCCTTCTGTCTTTTTAAGGGATGGAGGCCGCGCGAAAAACACCCCAACCCAAGATTGCTCCCCCACCGGCCCCTTGGCTATGAATGCATCGCATGCCTGATACCCGGCAGAATGAATGGCGCGAATATGCGCTGGTGTCCGCGGTCCTCGGCGCCTTGACCGGGGTCGGACTGCTGTTCCCGGCGCGGTACTCCCTCTCGGTCGGGCTGCTCTACCTGCTGGCGCTGATCCTCCTCAGCCTGCGGGTGGGGCGCTGGCCGATGCTGCTCGGCGGGCTGCTCAGCGCCGGGGCGGTGGAATACTTCTTCCTTGAGCCGCGCTTCAGCTTCCGCCTGGCCAACGTGCAGGAGACGCTCCTGTTCGCGATCTATTTTGTCCTCGCCCTGGTCCTCGGCCAGCTGACCGACCGCATCCGCATCCAGGCCCGCAACGAAAAGCGCCGCGACGAGAGCGAGCGGCTCCACCGCACGCTCCTCGATAGCGTGTCCCACGAGCTGCGCACGCCCCTGGCGGTCATCACCGCGAGCCTCGAACACCTGGAGGACTCGCCCGCGCCGGCGCAGAGCGGCCTGGTGGCGGAAATCCGCACCGCCACCCGCCGGCTCAACCGGCTGGTGGGCAATCTGCTCGACCAGACCCGCCTCGAAAGCGGGGCCCTAAAGGCCCGGCTCGACTGGTGCGACGCCCGGGACCTGTTCAATGCGGCGAGCGACGGAGTCCGCGACGCCCTGGCCGGGCATCCCTTCTCCACCCTGGTGCCGGAGGACCTGCCGCCCGTGCGGGCCGACTTCGCGCTCATGGAGCACGCCCTGGCGAACCTCCTCCTCAACGCCGCCCATCATACCCCCGCCGGGACGCCGATCGTGGCGTCGGCCGGGATCTCCCCCGAGGGCCGGCAGGCCTATTTCATCGTCGCCGACCGGGGACCCGGCCTGCCCGCGGCCCTGCGCGCGAGGCTCTTCCAGAAATTTTCGCGGGGCGACAAGGCCCAGGCGGGCGGCCTCGGGCTGGGCCTGTCGATCGCCCGCGGGTTCGTGGCCGCCCAGGGCGGGCAGATCTTCGCCGACGAGAATCCCGGCGGGGGGGCCCGCTTTACCATTTACCTTCCCCACGCCGCGCCCCAGCCTGAGCTCCACGAATGACGGCCGACTCCCGACCTGAAGTGCTGGTGGTGGATGATGAGGTTCAGATCCGCCGCTCGCTCCGCCTGACGCTCGAATCGGGCGGCTTCCGGGTGGCGGAGGCGGAGACCGCGAACCTGGGGCTCAGCAGCGCCGCCGCCAAGCCGCCCGACGGCGTCGTCCTCGACCTGGGGCTGCCCGACCTGGACGGACTCGCCCTCCTGCGGCGCCTGCGCGAATGGTCGAAGGTCCCCGTGCTGGTGCTGACCGTGCGCGATTCCGAGGACGACAAGATCGCCGCCCTCGACGCGGGCGCCGACGACTACCTGACCAAGCCCTTCAGCAGCCGCGAACTGCTCGCGCGCCTGCGGGCGGTGCTCCGCCGGGTGCAGCCGACGCCGGAGTCCTCGCTGGTCTGCTTTGGCGACATCGAGATCGACCTGGCGGCCCGCCAGGTGCGCCGCGGGGGCGCCGAGGTGAAGCTGACCGGCAAGGAATACGCGCTCCTGCGCCTCCTGGCGCAGCACCGCGGCCGGGTCGTCACCCACCGGGAGATCCTTCGGCAGGTCTGGGGACCGCAGGCCGAGGAGAGCACCCATTACCTGCGGGTGCAGATGACCCATCTGCGCAAGAAGCTCGAGAGCGATCCCCAGCAGCCCCGGCACCTGCGCACCGAGTCGGGCATCGGCTACCGGCTCGTGGAGTCCTGATCAGGCCTTGGCGTCGGCCGGCCTGAGGTAGCGCAGGAGGTGCTGCTCAAACTCCGCGGTCGGCATCGTGCCGACCTTGCGCTCGCGGATGATCCCGTCGCGGTCGATGATGAAGGTGGTCGGGATCGCGTCCATGCCGCCGAAGGCGCTCTCCACCTCGTCGGTGCCAAGCACGATCGGGTAGCTGATCAGGTACTGGTGGACGAATTTCTTCACCGCCGCCGGCGCCTCCTGGTCGTAGACCACGCCGATGATGACGAGCCCGTCCGGGCCATACTTTTTCTGCAGGTCGACGTAGCCGGGGATCTCCTGCTTGCACGGCCCGCACCACACCGCCCAGAAGTCCACCACCACGACCTTGCCCTTGAAGTCCGCCGAGCTCACGTCATGGCCCTCGAGATCCTTCAGGTGCCAGGCGGGGGCGGGCCCGAGCGGGACGGGGGCCGGGTCCGCGGCCGCCCGAAGGCCGGCCGACGGGAAAACGCCCGCGGCCACGAGGACTGCGGAGGCGAGGGCGGAACGAAGGCGGAAAATCTTCATGCAGGCGGGAAACGTGCAGCAAAGGAAACGCCAGCGCAAATCTTGTTCCCGGTTTTTTCCGCGGCGCCGCCGCGGTTTAGCATTTCTTAACGCGCTCAGGCTCCGCGCGCCTCCGGCAGGTCCAGCCCGAGCGTCTCGACGAACTTCTTCATCGCCGGGGTGAGGACGCGACCCTTGCGGTGCAGGATCGCCAGCGGCCGGGTGAATTCGCGGCCGCGGAAGGGCAGCACGGCCAGGGTGCCCTGGCGGGCCTCCTGGACCACCGTCGCCTGGGGCACGATCGCCACGCCGTGGTCGATCTCCACCGCCCGCTTCACCGTCTCGATGTTGTCGAACTCCATCACCGGCTCGATCTCGAGCTTGTGCTCGCGGAAGATCTGGTCGACCGCCTTGCGGGTCGGGATGTCCGGATCGAAGCCGATGAACTTCTGTCCGGCCAGATCCTTGACTTCGACCTCCCCGCGCTTGACCAGGGGATGTTGCGGGTGGGCGATCAGCACCAGATGGTCGTTGTGGAAGGGCAGCGCCTCGATCTGCCGGGTCTTCACCGGGAAGGCCACCAGGCCGAAATCGACCGAGTTGTGCAGGATGTCCTCGTATACCAGGTTCGAGCGCCGGTACTCCACCCGGACGTTCACCGACGGAAAGTCGTGAAGGAACCGCTTGATGTACGGGGGCAGTTCGTGCAGCCCGATCGAGTAGATGGTCGAGATGCGGATCGTGCCGCTGATCACCTTCTTCATCTCCTGCAGGCCCGAAAGCAGCGTTTCGTAGGTGTGCAGCATCTCCTTCGAGGCCTCGTAGACCCGCTGGCCCTCGCGCGTGAGCTGGAACTGCTTCTGGCTCCGGTCGACGAGCAGGGCCTTGAAATGCCGCTCCATCGCCCGCGCCTGCTGGCTCACGGCCGATTGGGTGAGGCTGTTCAGCTTGGCGGCCTTCGAAAAGCTCTTGGTTTCGACCAAGTCCGCAAAAATTTTGAGATTTTCAATTTGCATGATTAGCTGACTTTCTAGCCCCTAGAGTATGAGGGCGCCGGGCGGCGTAAACGCCTAAGTAGATTTCCTTAATCAGAATTCATGTTCCCCACTTACGAGGAGTTCGCGCGCCGGACGCGCGCCGTCCAGGCCGAGATCGCGGCCGCGGCGGCGGCGGCCGGCCGCGGCGCGGGCGAGGTCGAACTCCTCGCCGTCACCAAGCAGCATCCGCCCGAGGCCGCCGAATACGCCGCCCGCTTCGGCCTGCGGGCGGTGGGCGAGAACCGGGTGCAGGAGGGGATCGACAAGCGGGGCCGGACCGCCGCGCGGATCCAGTGGGAGCTGATCGGCCACCTCCAATCCAACAAGGCCGCGCTCGCGGCGCGGCATTTCGACCGGATCCAGAGCGTGGACCGCGCCAAGCTGCTCGGCGTGCTCGACCGGGAGGCCGCCGCGCTGGGCCGGCGCCTGCCGATCCTCCTGCAGATCAATGCGGGGCGCGATCCGGCCAAGTTCGGCGCCGAGCCGGCCGAGGCGGCCGGACTGCTGCAGCAGGCCCTCGCCCTGGACCACCTGCGGGTGGACGGGCTGATGACGATCGCCCCGCTCTCGGACGACCCGGCGGTCGCCGCCCGGACCTTCGCCGCCCTCCGGACGATCCGCGACGAGCTGGCGGGGCGCTTCGGCGCCCCGCTGCGCGTGCTCTCGATGGGGATGAGCGGCGATTTCGCGGCCGCGATCGCCGCCGGCAGCACCCTGGTGCGCGTCGGCACCGCCCTCTTTGGCGAACGCTTCGATGTTGCGCCGGGGCCAAATCAATCTCCTGCTTAGCGCGGTGGAAGCCCTTGCCCAGTTCGATGCGGCCCGCCAGGCCGCGGTCCGCCGCCTCCTCGACGACGGGAGCGCGCCGGTGCGCCAGGCGCTGCTGGCCTATCTGCTTGAATTGGGGCCCGCGGCGGAGCCGTTCCTGCGGAAGGTCGCCGCCGGCGCCGACCGGGCGCTCGCCCGGCACGCAGCCTGGTACCTGCGGGAGCTGAAATTCAACGACCCGGTGGCCGAATTCCGCGGCTTTATCCGCTCGCTCAACTACGAGCTGGAAACCGGCGCCCTGCTGCTCGCCCGGACGGTCTCGCCCCGGCTCGACATCGGCGAATGCCGCGCCGCCCTGGACGCGATCGCGGCGCGGTGCCGCGAGCTGATCGCCGAGCCTTCGAGCCGCCGGGAGAAATGCCGGCTGGTCAACCGGGTGCTTTTCCACGAATGGGGCTTCCGCGGCGACAGCGAGCATTACAGCGATCCGCGCAACAGCCTGCTCGACCAGGTGCTGATCCGCCGCAAGGGCATCCCGATCTCGCTGTGCATCCTCTATCTGCTCGTGGCCGACCGCCTCGACCTGGACTTGGGGCCGGTCGGCCTGCCGGCCCACTTCCTGGTCGGCTGCCATGCGGAGGGGACGCCGTTCTTCATCGACCCGTTCGACCAGGGGCTCTTCCGGAGCCGCGAGGAGGTCCACGCGCTCCTGCGCTCCAACCAGATCGCGCCCCAGGCCGGGGACCTGGCCCGCACGCCGGTGCGCGAGGTCCTCTGCCGCACCTGCCGCAACCTGGTGAACCACTATGGCGAGGCGGGCGACCACGTCCGGTCCCGCCTCTTTGCCAGCTTCATCGAAGAGTTCGACGCGGCCTACGCGCGCTAGGCGGCGGCGCGCAAGCATGCCCGGCGACCCCGTCTTCACCCTGCGCGACCTGGCCGCGCGGGAGTTTCCCGGCACCGCCCTGGCGGTCCTCGGCCACCCGATCGGCCATTCCCTGAGCCCGCCCATGCACCGGGCCGCCCTCGCGGTCCTGGCCCGGCGGGACCCCCGGTTCGCCGACTGGAGCTACCACCGCTTCGACATCCCGCCCGCGGAGCTCCCGGCGGCCCTGGCCCGGCTGCGCGAGCACGGCTTCCGCGGCCTCAATCTCACCGTCCCCCACAAGGTGCTCGCCTATGGGCTCGTGGCCGCGGTGGATCCGGCGGCGCGGCCGGCGGGGGCGGTCAACACCCTCCTCGCCGGGCCGGCCGGCTGGATCGGGTATAATACGGATGGATACGGACTGTCGGCGGCGGTCCGGGCCGCCCTGGGCGGCGGCCTCGCCGGCCGGGACGTGGTCCTGCTCGGCGCCGGGGGCGCCGCGCGCGCGGCGGCGGCCGAGTGCCTGGCCCGCGGCTGCGCCAGCCTGGCGGTCGTCAACCGCACCGCCGCGCGCCGGGAGGAGCTCCTGGCGCTGCTGGCGCCCCTGGCCGGCGGGGCGGCCGTGCGCGGCCTGGGGCCGGAAGAAGCGGGGGACCTCCGCGCGCTGCCCGCCGGCGCCCTGGTCATCAACGCGACCAGCGCCGGCCTGCGGCCGGACGAGCCGGCGCCGCTGGACCTGGCCCTCCTGCCGCGGCCCGGCGCGGTCTTCGACATGATCTACAACCCCCCGGCGACCGCCCTGCTGCGCCAGGCGGCCGCCCTGGGCCTGCCGCACGCGAACGGCCTGGCGATGCTGGTCCACCAGGGCGCGAAGGCGCTCGAACTGTGGTCCGGGGAGCCGGCCGAGGCGACCGCCGGGCCCATGGCCGAGGCCCTCGCCGGGCACGCCCAGTCATGACCCATTCCCTCGCCTCCATCTTCGGCGTGCCCGGCTGGTTTTTCGCCGCGGTCGCCGCGCTCGTCGGGGCCTGCATCGGCAGCTTCCTCAATGTCGTCATCGTGCGGCTGCCGGCCGGCCGATCGGTCGTGCGGCCCGGCTCCCACTGCGTCTGCGGCGCGCCGATCCGGTGGTACGACAACCTGCCGATCCTCTCCTGGCTTCGGCTGCGCGGCCGGGCCCGCTGCTGCGGCGTGCCGATCTCCGCGCGCTACCCGGCGGTCGAGGCCTTGACCGCGTTCTGCTTCCTCGCCTGCTGGCTGGCCTTGCCGCCCGGCCCGGCCCTCTGCGGCTGGGTCCTGTTCAGCGCGCTGATCGGCGCGGCGTTCATCGACTTGGAGCACCTGATCATCCCCGAAGTGCTGACGATCGGGCTGGGGCTGGCGGGCCTGGCGCTGTCGCTGGCGGTGCCGGCGCTCCACGGCCAGCAGAGCGGGTTTTTCCCCCTCGACAGCATCCGCTCGGGCGCGGCGGCGCTGCTCGGCCTGCTCATCGGCTCGGGGCTCGTCCTGTGGATCGCGGTCGTGGCCGAGGCGATCCTCAAGCAGGAGGCGATGGGCCTGGGCGATGTGATCTTCGCCGGGGCGATCGGCACCTTCTGCGGGTGGCATGGGGCCGTCTTCTCGGTCTTCGGCGGAGCCGCCGTGGGCACGGCCGGCCTGCTCGTCGCCCTGATCTGGCGGAAGGCCGCCGGCCGCCCCGCCGCTCCGCCGCCGCCGGCCCCGCCCGAGAGCGGCGCCCCGGGCGAGGAGTCCGGACCGGCCGTCCGGCGGCAGGTGCCGTTCGGGCCGATGCTCGCCGCCGCGGCGGGGCTTTACTTCCTGTGGCTCCACCTCTGGGTCGATGCGTGGTTCCGCGAGGTGACCGCGCTCTTCTGACGGACGGACGGGCTACTTCAGGCGCTCGGCCCCGTCGGCGGTGCGGGCGTGGAGCAGGTCCGGAACGGCGCCGAAGCGTCCGTGGTACGAGGCCCCCACCGCGGCGGCCTGCTCCGCGGAGAAGTCCGGTCCGGTCAGCGCCATCACCGCGCCGCCGAAGCCGCCCCCGGTCAGGCGCGCGCCGTGGACCCCGGGTTCGCCCGCCAGCCGGTCGACGAGGAAGTCGAGCTCCGGGGTGCTGTTCTCAAAGAGCCATTGCGAGCTGCGGTGGGAGGCGGTGAGCAGCCGCCCCATCGCCGGCAGGTCGCCGGCGCGCAGCGCCGCGGCGGCCGCCCCGACCCGCGCGATCTCCTCGACGACGTGCCGGGCGCGCCGATAGACGGCCGCCGGCATCCGGCCCTCGGCGGCCGTGAGCGCCTCCGCGGTCGCGTCGGCCAGCAGCGGCACCCCGAGCGCGCGCGCCGCCGCCATGCACTCGGCGTGGCGCTCGGCGTAGAGGCCGTCGACCAGCGCGTGCTTGGCGTGGGTGTTGAAGATCCAGAAATGCGCGTCCGGCGGCAGCGGCACGGTGGCGAAGGACGGCCCGCGGCAATCGATGTAGACCAGATGATTGCGCCGGCCGAAGCCGCTCACCCCTTGGTCGAGAATCCCGCAGGGCACGCCGACAAAATCGTTTTCCGCGGCCCGGCCGGCCCGCACGAGCAGTTCGCGCGGCGGCCGCGCGCCGGCCGATTCCAGGAACGCCAGGCCCGAGGCCAATTCGATCGCGGCGCTGCTGCTGAGCCCCGCCCCGACCGGCAGGTCGGAGACGGCGAGATAGTCGAATCCCGCCGGCACCGGCTGCCCGAGCGGCGGCAAGGCGGCGAGCATCCCCAGGGGATAATTGACCCAGCTGGTCACGCCCGAGCGCCGGCCGCCCTCGCCGGCGGCCAGGACCGCGATCTCGCCCCCGCGGCCGCTGGCGAACTGCCGGCGCCCGTCGGCGCGCCGCGCGAGCCCCACCCAGACCGCGCGGTCGATGGCCGCCCCCAGCACCGTGCCGCCGTTGTAGTCGGTGTGGTTGCCGATGACTTCGATCCGCCCCGGCGCGCGGGTGACGATCTCCGGCGGACGGCCGTAAAGGACGCCGAACTGGTGCTCCAGGACGGTCAGCATGGGGTCGTCCACTAGGCCGGACCGGCGCGGCCGAGTAAACGACAAATCACGCGGCGTTGGTCAGGCGCGCCGCCCGCCTCAGGCGCCATCCCGCAGGGCCGCGCCGGCGCGGAAGCGGATCGTCTTCAAGGCCGGAATCCGCATGGGCTGGCGGGTGTGGGGATTGAACCCGCGCCGGGCCGGACGCACCGCGAGGCTGAACGTCCCGAAGCCCACGAGCTGGACCTCCTTGTCGCGTCGCAGGCCCTGGCGCACCGCGGCCAGGATCGCCTCCACCGCCCGCTCCGCCGCCGCCTTCGAAGTGCCGGTCCCGAGACGTTGCTGCACTGCGGCGACCAGATCGGCTTTGTTCATCGGGGTCGCAGGAAACAAGGGCAGCGCCCCCGCACGGTCAAACGCAAAACCGGACGGCCGCAGCGGCCGGATCGGCGTCCGCCGCAAACCCGAGCGCGGCGTCCGCCGGGAAGTCCGCCGTCACCATCGCCAGGCCGAGAAATTCGCCGGGTGCGGCCGCGCCGACCGCCGAACGGAGTTCTCCGGCTTTCTTCTCCCCGCACCAGAGAGGCGCGGGCACGGCCGGCGCGGGCCCGGCGCCGCGCACGCGGCGCAGGCGGCGGCGCACCCGGCCGCGGGTCTTCAGCCGCGCGATCACCTCCTGGCCGGTGTAACAGCCTTTCGTGTACGAAATCGCCGCGGCCGCCAGGTCCGCCTCCGGCGGCAGGTCCGCCGGCCCGGCGTCCCGCGGAATGGCCGGAATGCCCGCCGCGATCCGCTCGCGCTCCAGTTCGCCCGCCCCCCCGGCGGCGATCGTGCCCAGACGGGGGCCCATCGCCGCCGAGGCGGATTCCGGCCAGAGCAGTTCCCAAGCCTCGCCCGCCGCCCGGCGGCCTGGAAAGGCGACGGCGCCGGGGGCGGCCGCGGCGGCGGCCCAGGCTCCCGCGCCCGGGCCGAGCACAGCCAGCCCCTGCCACTCGGAGGTGGCATCGGCCACCTCGACCTCGTCGGCCACGATGTACTCTTCCAGGCGCCGCTGCACCTCAGCGGCGGGGCAAAAGTAGCTTCCTACCCAGAATTCCCCCGGCTCTGGGCCTTCCCCGACGAAACTATCGGCGATTATCTTTCCTTTCCCGTTGAGCCATAATCCGTAAGCGACCTTCCCTCCGTGGATTTCCCGCAAATCCTGGGAAAACTGTCCCTGAAGGTAGGAGGCGGCATCCGCGCCGCGGACGAGCAGCCAGGCCGCGGGCCGGTAGGGAAAAAAGCGCAAGCCGGGCGAAGAATTCATATTTTATAAGATACTTTAGTATATGATCTTAAGATAAAAACCCAGATTTTTCGTTCAAATCCTATTGACCGCATCGATAATCCGACTAACCCTACCGAAGTCATAACTTTCACTTCTCCCGCCTAGCGGGAGTTTTGGGGTAACTAAGAAAGCAAAGGCGGGCCGCTTAGGGGTAAGCGGCCCGCCACTTTTTTGCCCATTCGCGATCGCCCAGGGAAGACAATAGAGCCGCGGGAGCCCTTGGCGCCATCCTTCATTGCTTTCCGCCGGACCGGCGTGGCAAAGTCGCCCTTCATGCAAAAAACCTCCGACATCAATGTAGTCGAGACCAGGACGCTGCCCAGCCCGGCCGCCCTGCTGGAGGAGCTGCCCAAGAGCGATGCCCAGGCCGAATTCGTGAGCCGCTCCCGGCGGGAGATCCACCGCATCATCTTCGGCGACGACGGCCGCCGGCTGCTGATCGTCGGCCCGTGCTCGATCCACGATGTCGCGGCGGGCCGCGAGTACGCCCAGCGCCTGGCCGGCCTCGCCCGGGAGGTCTCGGACCGGATCCTGATCCTGATGCGGGTCTATTTCGAAAAGCCGCGCACCACTGTCGGCTGGAAGGGGCTCATCATGGATCCCCATCTCGACGGCTCGCATGATCTGGCGGCAGGGCTGCGCCTGGCCCGCACCTTCCTGCGGGACGTGCTCGATCTCGGGCTGCCCACGGCCACCGAGCTGCTGGACCCGATCACCCCGCAGTACATCGCCGACCTGGTCTGCTGGTCGGCGATCGGCGCCCGCACCGCCGAGTCGCAGACCCACCGCCAGATGGCCTCGGGGCTGTCGATGCCCCTGGGATTCAAGAACGGCACCGACGGCTCGATTGTGACTGCGATCAACGCCATCCGCACCGCCGCCCAGCCGCAGACCTTCCTGGGCATCAATCTCGACGGCGCGGCCTCCGTGGTGGTCACCCGGGGCAACCCGAACTGCCATATCGTCCTGCGCGGCGGCGGCGGCGGCCCAAACTACTCCCCGGCGCACATCGCTCAAACGGAGCAGTCGTTGGTCAAGGCCGGGCTGATTCCGTCGATCCTCGTCGACTGCTCCCACGACAACTCGGCGAAGCAGCCGGAGCGCCAGCCGCAGGTCCTGCGGGAGCTCCTGGCCCAGATCGCCGCCGGCAATGTCTCGATCCTGGGGGCGATGATCGAAAGCAACCTGCATGGCGGCAACCAGGCCTTTCCCCAGCCCAAGGAAAAGCTGCGGCCCGGGGTCTCGATCACCGACGGCTGCATCGACTGGCCGACCACCGAGGCCCTGGTCCGCGAGGCCTACGCCGCGCTCGCGGCGCGCCGGCCTTGAAGCCAGGAGCCCGCCGGCGCGATCAGGCCGGGCGAGGGACCGCAGGAATTTTGCTACAACCGGCGTCCCGGCGCATTTCTTCCGTGTGTTCCCGGCTCCGGCCCGCTAAGGGAAGGGCTCGCCTATGAAACCACCCCTCCGTGTCGCAGTCACCGGCGCCGCCGGCCAAATCGGTTACTCCCTCCTTTTCCGGATCGCCTCGGGCTCGATGTTCGGCCCCGACCAGCCCGTGATCCTGCACCTGATCGAGATCGAACCGGCCCTGCCGGCCCTGGGCGGGGTGGTCATGGAGCTGCAGGATTGCGCCTTTCCGCTCTTGAAGGGGACCGTGGCCACCGCCTCCCTGGATGAGGGTTTCAAGGGCGTCAACTGGGCCCTCCTCGTCGGCTCGGTGCCGCGCAAGGCGGGCATGGAGCGCAAGGACCTCCTGGGGATCAACGGCAAGATTTTCACCGGCCAGGGCCGGGCCATCGCGAAACACGCGGCGCCCGACGTGCGGATCCTGGTGGTCGGCAACCCGTGCAACACCAATTGCCTGATCGCCAAGAGCAACGCCCCGGAGGTGCCGGCCGACCGCTGGTTCGCGATGACCATGCTCGATCAGAACCGCGCCGTCGCCCAGCTGGCCCAGAAGGCCGGCGTCGACACCACGGCGGTCTCGAACCTGGCGATCTGGGGCAACCACAGCTCGACCATGTACCCGGATTTCGACAATGCCCGACTGGGCGGCCAGCCGGTCACGGCGGCGATTCCGGATCCGGCCTGGTTCCGCGACACCTTCATTCCGACCGTGCAGCAGCGCGGCGCGGCCATCATCAAGGCCCGGGGGCTGAGCTCGGCCGCCTCGGCGGCCAACGCCGTGGTGGACACGGTGCGGGCCCTGACCACCCCAACCAAGGCGGGCGACTGGTTCAGCGTCGCCGTCTGCACCCCCGGGGCCTACGGCATCGAGGCGGGGCTAATGTATTCCTACCCGATCCGCAGCAATGGATCGGCCTGGGAGATCGTCTCCGGCCTCCCGCTGACGGAATTCGCCCGCTCCAAGATCGTCGCCACGGAAAACGAGCTGAAGGAAGAAAAATCGCTGGTCGCCGAGCTGCTCTGACCGGCGAGGGTCCACCCGCCCGCCCGTTTTTCGCCTTTCCGCTTTCCCGCCGTTTCCGGGTTTTTCTAGCGCTCCAGCCGGACCCGGATCGTGTAATGGCGGCCGAGGCTGTTCGCCGCGGTGAACCGCACGGCCTCGGTGGAATCCTCGGGGAGAACCAGGATCCGCCAGGGGGTGGCCCCGGCGAAGAAGCCGCCGTCATCCTCGAAGACGCATTGCACCTGGACGAGGATCAGCCGCTTTTCGCGGTTCTTGACGTTGGCGACCACGGAAATCCGGCCGTCCGCGAGTGTCCGTTCCTGGAGGCCGGTGCACGCGACGTACGCCTGCTCGGGCCGGTCGAGCAGCACGAACTTTTCGGTGTTCTCGGCGGTGTACTTCGTGCTGGTCTGCGGCGCGGCCGGGCCCGGCAGCACGGCGCAGCCGGCGCCCGCGGCCAAGCCCGCGGCCAGGACAAGGAGGGGAACGATCTTCATGGGTTAGGTGGAAAATATGACCCGGGAAGGCGGGCAAAGTTCATTCGGATTCAAGGCTCTCCTTTTTGATCTGGCAGGTGTCCTTCCAGAGGAGGGCCCCCGTGCGGGCATCCGTCAGCTGAAAGCGGTAGAGGACATAGTCCTGGGGGCCGGCGGGGTCCTCGAGCCGGCCGGCGATCTGGTAGTC
>Ga0302320_10003469_pt1 | contig 36705 bp, 35 predicted proteins | sample Bog_T0_3_FD_202130 | JGI IMG/M metagenome (GOLD analysis project Ga0302320, IMG submission 202130) | Peat permafrost microbial communities from Stordalen Mire near Abisko, Sweden - Bog_T0_3 | ecosystem: Environmental > Terrestrial > Soil > Wetlands > Peat | place: Sweden: Abisko, Stordalen Mire...
CCGATAAGACATTCGTAACTGAGGTTTGAAGTGATAACCGTCGGCAGTTTATCGCAGTGCCGATGATTCAAAATTTCATGCAACATTGGCAGTTCATCCCGTCCACCACCGGACAAGCCCACATCGTCAAGAACCAGGAGCCGCGCATTTTTCCCGCGCTCGATAGGATCGAATGCCATCTTGTCGCGATAAGTGTGCCGAAGACTGACCAAAAGTGAATTGTGCGAAACGAACCAGCCTTGGCCGTAGCGACGAAACGCGGCGGCGGCGAGGTGTGATTTGCCGGTGCCGTAGCCGCCCAGCAGGATTAAAAACCCGCGCCTGGCAGCGTAGAATGATTCCACCACCTTAACAAAGCCGGCTTCGTCTTCATTCCCTGGCGTGAAATTGTCGAAGTTTGCGTGCGTCAAATTGGCGGGCAGTCCGTATTCAACCAGCCTGCTTGATTCCACCTCGGCCTTGCAATTTGGGCAGGGAAGATAACGCGCAGTCAAAGTTCCCATTGCAGCCGTGGCCTCGGCGGAAAATTCTTCGTCAAGTTGACGGTCGTGCTCAGGATGCCTACGGCATTTGATCGTTGTTGGCGCGTTAGTCTTGATGAACGCAAGCTGCTGTTCCTTGAGAAGTGCTGCCCGCTCAAGCATTCTGGCAACTCGCTTTTCTAAATCGCCATCGTTTTGGTTTGCGTTGGTTGTCATAATTTTTTACACGGGAAGACCGTCGCGCAAAACGCTTCTGGTCGGGGTGGTTGGCGGGGGTGTTGGTTTTTGGTGGTGGTAGGATTGACTACGGAGTTTCCAGCCGGACAACGCGTGAGTCCATGAACGCATCGGATTTTTTCCAGTGCGCCAGCCGTTCGCTTCGTAGTAATGAAAAAACTTTTCGGCCTCGATTTCATGGAGTCCGATTTTTGCTGATTCCAGTTTGACCTGCTCAAGAGTTGGTTTTGAAAACCTCGTGCGCTCCTTACTTAAATGGACTGACTTAAATGGACTTCTTACTTTCGTTGCCACTTTCCGCAACGGTCCGTTGCCACTTTCTGCAACGGGGGTGTTGCCGTTATTGGCAATAGGGGTGTTGCGGTTTTCCGCAACGGTGGGTGTTGCCACTTTCCGCAACGGTCTGCCGTTGCCGTCCAGTACGGTGTAGGTAAATCCCTCGCCTATTCCTGACGTGGAAACGGCCAACCATCCCGCACTTGTCAACTCCTCAGTCCATGGTTTGAGTGAATGAAGATTGCAACCAATATCTGCGGCGAGACGGCGCTGGCCAGGGAAGCATTTACTCGCGTGGTCGGTGTAATCGCGCAGAGCGTGCCAAAGCCGAAATGCTCCATGGGACAATCTGTGGTCGCGGATCAATGCGCCAAAAGTCTCAAGGTTTGACTGCGATGGAATTTCACGTTCCATTGCGTCCCCCGTTCAAAAATGAGCGGTCAGCCGCAACAAATTGGCGGCGGACGGCACGGTCACCCCTGCGGACCAGGCGCTCGATGTATCGTAATCCGGACTGCGATACACCCCGGCGTCGGCGGGGCCGGTTGGCGTGAGTGGCGAAGAAGTTCATACAGGCAAAGTCCTGGCTTTGACTGGAACATGAGGAGCGCGAGCAAACTCACCTGCAGTTGCCCGACGGGTGAACTTCTCAATTGCTTCCCGCGTGAGGTAGGGTTTCCCGGCGATGTTGACACTCGGATCGAGCCATCCGATTTGCTGCCAGCGCCAGATTGTTACCGGCGTGCGTCCGATCTGCCGCGCAAAAGTTGCGACTGAAGTAAGCGGCGGTAGGTCAGAGTTTGTAATTAAGTTTTCTTTCATCTGCTTTCAGTAAAGCAAATAAAAGAGTTTCTTAACGAGTCAGCCTTACCCGTTTGTTTGGTCGGAATTTTGGGGAAAAGTCTTACCTAAGGATCGTGCGGATTTTTTCGCGGGCGTTTTCAATCGTTCGAGGTGTGGTATCTTTGCCGGTCAATTCATTTGCTGACTTCGTCCAAAAATTGGGAGAATGTTTCATCCAACCACTTCGTATCGCCTCATCGAGGACGACTTTCTTTTGTGGATTGGAGAAGTTTTTTAGGATTGTCTTGCGGATTTTTGGGAGTGCCTCAATTAGTCCGTCCGGTGATTCCGCGAATAATTTTGCAAGGTGCAGTGCCCTGGCTATTTTCATGTGCTCAGGTGTCAACTCCGCATTATTTTTAAAACTCACCAGCGGCACCGTATATGTGATCTCAAATGGCTTCTGCACTTCGGTCTGGATTGTATTGAATAACTCTGGCCACAAAAGCCACTGAATCAGAAGAAAAACATCCATGTAGGTCCAACCGGGGCGCGGGACGTTGTAATCGATTAGAATTTTCTTCACCTCATCGTGAAGCACTAATTCCAGTGTCAATTTTTCTAAGTGTTTGGGCTGCTTTTTGGGCCTTCCCATTGTTGGCATATTTTTATTTTTCATGTCGCCCTCGGTTTAAAATTTCACCAGTTGCGCCTGCTCCCGTTTATGCTCATTGAGCAAGTGCGAATAAGTTTTGGCGAGCAAGACGCCATTGTCTTGATGCCCGAGCCATGACGCTACGGTGTGAATGTCCACCTTGCTCATGAGCGCCATGCTCGCAAAATAGTGCCGGCACATGTGGCAGGTGAAATCCGGCACCTTGGCTTTGGTCCGTAGCTCCCGAATCGTCTTGTTAAAACTCATGGCATGGGGGCTGTCGTCCTCGCTGCGTCGGGGACTTGGAAATAAAAAATCACTGTCTGGAACCTTGCGCTTTTCCATGTCGCGCAAATGGGCCTCCAGCTTCGCATTGAAATCAACTGAGCGCGATTTTCCGTTTTTACTCAGACCATCAGCGCCGATGTGAAGTTGCTTTTGGTCAAAGTCAACATCCTGCCAGCGGATCCGCAACGTCTCAGACCATCGTCCTCCGGAGTAGGCCATGAGCAAAATGAAATCATGAACCATCCTGCCGGTGCGGGGAAATTCCAGCGCGGTGGCGGCGAGCCGGTCAATCTCATCGGATGTGAGACATCGGCGCATAGGGGTGTTTTCCTTCAACCTTTCAAACTGGGGCAAAGCGTTTAGCAATTTATCCTTGATGGCGGATTTTAGAACGTTGCGGAGCGCCGTCACCTCGATGTTGACCGTTCGGGCCGCGGAGCCGTTTTTGACCCGCGCCGCCATGTGATTGTGAACCACCAGCGGGGACACCTCGCGCAACCGCAAGTTGCCAAAGGATCCACACAGACTTTTTAGCATGGCTTCCTCCAGGGCGATGGTGTCCGGACGTTTCACGTTTTTCAACTGCTTGAGCCGGTCAATGTAGATCTTGCTGTATTCGGTCAAGGTCGGGGTGCGTTTGGCGGCGATGGTCAAGACGTCGTCCTCCCGCTGTCCCTTCAACTTGTTCATGGCGGCGATGGCTTGGGGCAGGGTGGTGACTGGGATGCCATTCTTGTCCTCCAGCCGGGTCCGGCGCACAACCGGCAGGGCCGTGACCGGGTGCGCCATGGTCAGTTGGGCGTAAAACGTTCCGTTGCGCTCCCAAAGTCCTCTCACTCGCTGCTTGCGCTGGTCAAAGACTTTGGCGTAACCTGTGCCTGCATGTTGACCAGTCGCCGATTTAACATTTCCGCTCTTGGCGGTGCTTCTCTGTGTTTCACTAGCTTTCATACTGAAACACTAGCACAACCAGTAGCACAATGTCAAATTGGCGGTGCCGCGGTGTCAACAGTAGCCAATAAAATCAGGGTCGGAGCGTAGCTCAGCCTGGCTAGAGCACTTGCTTTGGGAGCAAGACGTCGCAGGTTCGAATCCTGTCGCTCCGACCATTTTCTCAGAAATTCAAAATATCTACCATGGTTTCTGCTATTATCGTTGCCGCCGGCAAGGGCACCCGCATGGGGCCAACGGTGGATAAATTGTGGCTGGAAGTGGCTGGACGACCGGTTATCGCCCATACTTGGAAGACTTTTAACGACGCGCCGATCATTGAGGAAATCATCCTGGTCGTCCGCGCCGGCATGGAAGCCCATTTTTTGGAACTTGCCGGGCAATGCGCTTTTCAAAAACCCTTTCGGCTGGTGTCAGGTGGGGTAGAGCGACAGGACTCAGTTTGGAACGGGCTGACCGCCTTGTCGCCCCAGGCACAGATTGTGGCGATTCAAGACGCGGCGCGGCCCTGCACCTCGGGAGAATTGATCGTGGAGACTGTCGCTGCCGCCCGCGAGACGGGCGCTGCCGTCGCCGCGCAACCGGTCGCGGATACCATCAAGGAAACGGCCGACGGCAAGACCATATCGCGCACGCTGGATCGCTCCAAGTTATGGTCAGTGCAAACGCCACAGACATTTCGGGTGGACCTGATCCGCCGGGCCATCGCCGCTGCCCGGCAACAAAATCTGCTGCTCACCGATGATACGGCGGCGTGCGAATTGATCGGGCAGGCGGTGTGCCTGGTTAAAAGTCAGCTACCGAATCCCAAAGTGACCGTCCCTGGGGATCTGCCGTTCATTGAGTCCCGGTTGAAAGCGTTCTGAACAAGGGATATCGCCGGCGGAATCCTTGGTTCTGCTCTCAATTTCGCGGATTACCCAAAATTAAAAGCTGGCCCTTCCGGCTCGCGTACACAGTTTAAGATGGATGCAGGTGATCTTCCCGGCTGACCAAAGATTTCTCAACTGGTTCTCGTCACCATGACCGACCGCAAGGTAAGTTTCGCCGGCGTGGGTCCAACTTGCGGTTGGCGCTCCATTGTTTGTGGCAAAGCGGGGTTGGTCCGCCGGTGGAGCGTCAGGGAATAGTGTGGCTGGCGCGACGAACAAATCCACATGCCCGCCGCCTGCGGGCATGAAACAAAGCATGGCGACGTCGTGGCCGTGCCAGGTGAGGCGGCGGCATCCCGTCAATCCGTTACCTCCGGCCAAGCGGAGGGGCAGGGACAAATCGCCGTCTCCCGAATCCTTGGGCAACGAGGCGATGGCTGATTTTAAGTCGCCAACCGCGAGGTCAACATGGTGCGGATCCGTCATGGCCGCGCCAGCCATCTGTTCTGAATATTCAGCGAAGCTGGATTGGTCCGACCGATGATTGCGATACAGAGTCAGGCCCAACAGAATCAATACGACCGCGGCAGCGGCCCACGCAATTGGCGATTGAATGACGAATAATCTGCTCCACCAGTCAAAAGGAGCGGCGGGTTTGGATCGATGTTGAGCCAGGATTTGCGCTTTCAATGCTGCTGGCACCGGCACTTGCTGCAAACTGCCTGTGATCCGCGCGTCGAATGCCTGCTGTTGCGCAAACCACCCGGCCAGTTCGGGATCGTTTTGTACCCAGGCCAGGGCTTCGGCAAAAAACGAATCATTCGCATCCTGACCGCCGGGGCGGTAGGCCTGCAAAATCATCATGGCTTCGTCGCGGTTCATTTCTCCTCCTTTTCCAAAATTTGTTTCCGCAACAATTCTTTGCCGCGCGAAATCCGGGACATTACAGTTCCGATCGGGATTTCCAAAATTTCCGCGATTTCGCGGTAAGAGTGTTCTTCAAGATAAAAGAGCGCCAACGGCGCACGAAAGGACTCATCCAACTCACCTAATGCGGCCACAACGGATGCGCCATCCAGCTGCCGCTCGGGCGCAGGGGTGTAAGCGGCTAATTCCCGTCCGTCCTCGGTGGACAACTCCGTGGCGGGGAACTTGTCCGCGTGGCGGCGCTGGCCGAGAAATTCGCGGTGTAGGGTCGTAAACAGCCACGATTTCACCTTTGAGCGGTCGCGCAATTGGCCGCCCTTGGTTGCCCAGCGATAAAAAGTCTGCTGCACCAGGTCGCCGGCATCGGATTCACTGCGCGAAAGGCTCAAGGCAAAACGGTACAACGGTTCGTAATGCGCATTCACCACTTGTTCAAATGACAGTTCGTCCATAAATGGGAGCGACGGGACGGAGATTTATTCCATTTAACCGGTCTCGTCGATTCATTTATCCAGGCAGGTCGACGAAATAAAACCCCGGCGGGAGCAAAAACCATTTTGACCCGCGCCTGGCAAAAATTTACGCTGGCGGGGTGTCAAACGAAATTGCCCGGACCCCACGAACGGACGGACGCCAGGCCAGCCAGCTGCGCCCGCTTCGATTCCAAAATCACATCGCCCCTTATGCAACCGGTTCAACCCTGATCGAATGGGGCAACACGCGCGTCATCTGCGGTGTGACGGTGGAAGAAAATGTGCCGCGCTGGATGAAAGAACAAAAAGTCACCGGCGGCTGGCTGACGGCTGAGTATTCCATGCTGCCTTACTCCACCCTGGAACGCAAAGCGCGCGATATTTCAAAGGGCAAATTGGACGGGCGCTCCTCGGAAATCCAGCGCCTGATCGGCCGCTCCATTCGCGCCACGGTTGATCTGGAAAAAGTCGGCTCCCGCACTATTTGCGTGGACTGCGATGTCTTGCAGGCGGACGGAGGCACCCGCACGGCCGCCATTACCGGCTCATTCGTCGCGCTGGCATTGGCCGTAAAAAAACTGCTGGCCGACAGAAAAATCGCTGAAAGCCCGATCCTGAAACCTGTCGCGGCAGTGAGCGTGGGCATCGTGAACGGGCAGCCGATGCTGGACTTGTGCTATGTCGAGGATGCCGCAGCCTCGGTCGATATGAATCTCGTGATGAATGCCGCGGGTGAATTTGTGGAGCTGCAGGGCAGCGGCGAAGAAGCCACCTTTACAGAGACGCAACTGGCGGATTTGCTTGCACTTGGCAAAGCCGGCATTCGCGAATTGCTCACCGCCCAGGACCAGGCCATTGCCCAAAGCTGATTTTTTGCATGGCCACGACCAATAAAGCCCACCGCAAATCACCAACACCTTCGGCCACCCGGTTACTGCTGGTGCGCCACGGTGAAGTGGAGGCGGATTTTCATAAAAAATTCGGCGGCTGGATTGATATGAATCTGTCTCCCAACGGCCGCAAGCAGGGCCGGATCCTGGCCGAATATTTGCGCAGCAAAACCATCGACGCCATTTACACCAGCCCCATGAAACGGGTGCGGCAAACCCTCGCGCCGACTCTCAAGGCAGGGCAGCATGAAGCTCGGATCCTTGAGGGCTTGCGCGAAATCGACTTTGGCGACTGGAGCGGCCTTGGGTGGGACAGCGTCCAAAAGAAATTCGGCTTTCCCGCGCATGCCTGGATTGATCAAATAGACCGCCATGGTGTGCCTAACGGCGAGAGTGCCAAGGTTTTTCGCAATCGAGTAGAGTCCTGCCTCCGCCAGATTATCCAAAAACATCCGGGTCAAAACGTGGCCATCTTCTGCCATGGTGGAGTCATTCGCATGATGATTGCCATCCTGCTGGAACTACCCTTGCCCAAAACCAACCATTTCGACATCGAGTACGCCAGCGTTACCCAGATCGCCCTGCACCCGCATATGGCCGAGATCGAGCTGCTCAATTTCACCCCATGGCGTGATCTGGTCGCATAAGCGAGAAATCATCCCATGCAATCCGGAAAACCTCTTTGGCGCCTCTCGATTCGCACCTCCCTCGAGGCGGAGGATGCCGTGTCAGAACTGGTCAGCTCAGTGCTCGGGGGATCGGCCGCGGCTTACTACAATCTGGAGCAAGGATTCAGCCTGGTGAGCGTTTACCGTGAAAAAAAGATTCCTGCCGGGCTTTCCGCAAAAGTTGGGGCTGGCTTGCAACAGATGAAGAATTTCGGCTTGGATGTCGGGGCAGGGAAAATAATCGTGGCAATGGTGAAACGTGAAGACTGGGCCGAATCGTGGAAAAAGCATTTTCCACCGCTCACGATTGGCGGTTCGCTGCTCGTCAAACCGAGCTGGAGCCGGCGGCGACCGGCCAGGAATCAGACATTCGTCATTCTGGACCCAGGCTTAAGCTTTGGCACCGGCCGGCATCCGACCACGGCGTTTTGCCTGGCGGAATTGGTCCGTGCCGGCAAAGTTCGGCCACGACAATCCTTTTTGGACATTGGAACAGGTTCAGGCATTCTCGCCATCTCGGCTGCCAAGCTGGGTTATCAACCCGTTTTCGCTTTTGATTTTGATCCGGCATGTGTGCGCATTGCCCGGGAAAACGCGCGGACCAATGAAGTCATTGGCAAAGTTAAAATCACTCGTGGCGATGTGGCCCGGCTTAAAGCAAAGCCGCAGCGCACGTTTGATTTGGTTTGTGCCAATCTGATTTCCAATTTGCTGGTGGCTGAACGTAAAAAGATTGTCGCGCAAGTGAATCCAGCTGGGACGCTCGTTCTGGCGGGAATATTGCACAAGGAATTTGCCGTCGTCCAAAAATCTTTCGCTGAATTAGGCTGGGCACTATTTCGAGGCAAAACAGTCAAGGAATGGCGCTCGGGTTCCTTTCGCCGCCAGCAATAGTTTGCCCAATGGACATCAATTGTAGTCCGCCTCGCTAAATTAGTTTGAACAAGTTTCCCCCGTTGGAAGTCTCATGGTGGACTGAAAGTGAAGATTGTGTGACAATATGGCGACAGTTGGCATTGTTTAGGCTGTATTTGTTTACGGAAGGTCTACGAAAGGAAAAATGCTATGATGAAAACTATGGAAGTCATCAGTGAGGCCGTACGCAACCCGAAGCATCCGTTCCGTAAAACGGAGCAACAACCCAAGAAATCGCTCAAAAATCGTTATGAGCGTCGCAAAATAAAGGAATATCTCCACCTCGGTGACTGGCTAGCCGAAGAAATGGCCTGACCAAATCGCCGGGAGAATATTCAACAAGGTGTTAAAAAAGAGCCAGCCGGGTTTAAACCCGGAGGGTTTAAGCAGAAAAATTCACGGCTGGTGGTCAGGATGGTTGGTAGAAAAATTCCAGCTGGTGAGACGGTAGTTTGAGTCCGTTTTTGCCCTGATTGATTCGTCGGTTTTGACGGAAATCAAAACATGGTTTGGATCGCTTCGAGGCAAGCGGATTCAAAACATAAAATGATGCCCTGCATCATCATTCCCCCGTCGCCTTAAATCCCGTCCGAAATTAACTTCAAAATTATCAGTGATGGTGAAAAAAATGGTCCTGTAGTTTTCATGTTCATCGCCACCGTGGATTTTGCGTCACTTGAGTGGAGGCGTTGATCGGAATTGGAGTCGGTGTGGCAGGAGGCGTTACTGCAGAAAAGGGGCGGGGTGGGGCGGGAGGAAGAAAATTGCGGGGTGGCACCAAAAAAGCCGCGCCATGACGGGAGTCATGGCGCGGCAATCAGGAAATTACTTCATCAAAAGCATCTGGCGCGCGCGCTTGATTGCCTTGGTAAGGCGGCGCTGATAATGCGCGGGCATGCCGGTGTATTTGCGGGGAAGAATGCGGCCCTGATCGGTCACATACTGGCGCAGTAGATTGGTGTTCTTGAAATCCAACGCGTCCTCGGTGAAGTCAATCTTCGGCTTCGGGCGGGGCGTACGGTTTTCAGTCGAGCGGCGCTTACCGCGCTTGTCTTTTTCTGTGTTCGTCTTGCGGGGCATAATTGCTAAATCTCCAATTACTTGATCTCTTTGTGCAGGGTGTGGCGACGGAGAGCAGGATTGTACTTCTTAACCTCCAGCTTTTCGAGTTGCAATTTCTTGTTGCGGCTGGTGGTGTAGCGTGAGGGCGACTTGCCTTCCTTGCGTGCTTCCGTGCATTCGATGGTGATGGTTTCCCGTGCCATAAATTATTCTTTTTCTTTGACCGCTTTTTGTTCTTCGGGCTGTTCTTCGTCGTCCGATTCCACGTCTGTGATCCCGACGGAATCGACTGACCCGAGGGCGCCCAGCCGGCGGGATTTGAGCGCGCCGTCTTTTTCCAGTTGCGCCTGAGCCTCCACGGTAAACCGCGTCCACGGAATCGCCTCAAGCCGCGATTTAGGGATCGTTTTTCCGGTCAATTCGCAAATACCATAGGTCTTCTTCTCGATGCGCTTTAGCGCTTCTTCGATTTCATAGACCGAGTCTTGATCCGCCGAGAGCAAGCTCAAGGCGAAGTCCCGATCAAAATTATCCGTGCCGGAATCGGCCATGTGCAAACTATAGCCGGGCAGCTCCTGGGCGGATTCCTTGGCCAGGCCGCTCATCTGAGCCAGCAACTGGTCACGCAAATCCAAGAGGTTCTGATAAAACCCCTGCCACTCGGACTTGATTTTTTTCGCGTCAACCACCGAAACATTGGCCTTGGTCACGGGGCGGCCAAGAATGGCTGCCGACGTTGCCGACGTCGGCGATTTGCCGCGTAAAGGCGTCTTTTTGACTTCGTTTTTCTTGATTGTCACAAATGTAAAATTATTGGCCGGTTTTAATTCCGGATGATCTAGAGCGCGGGAATCTAGCAGACGAGGCAAATTACGCCACTAAAATTTTAATAAATTTTCACTCCTCCCTGGGCCACGCAGTATTCAAATTCATCCGGCTGGATGGTGGAGAGCCCGCTTTGTTGCCTCATTCCCCCTTGAATATGTTGTAAACTGTTTAAAACAAGTTATTTGATGCCGGTTCTAATTGTTAATTGGTTTCAACCCTTTTCAATGCAGGCGTAAGCATTGTGGTTATGGATGCTCTCTAAATTCTCGGCTTCGACCTTGTACCAGCTAATGCGTTTATCCGCATTGAGGCGCAAAGCGACGTTGCGGACGAGGTCTTCAACGAAAACCGGGTTTTCGTAGGCGCGTTCCGTCACCGCTTTTTCGTCCTGGCGTTTCAGCAGGGCGAACAATTCCGAGCTGGCGGAACTTTCAATCACCTTGATCAGATCCTCGATCCAGACCGATTTCTTCGAGCGGATCGCGACGGTCACTTCGCCCCGCTGATTGTGGGCGCCATACTTGGAGATGGCTTTGGAACAGGGACAAAGGGTGGTGACGTTCGCCTTGACCGTCAGTACAAAATCAATCTCTGGTCCGCAGGCCGCCGCGTCAAAGCGGGCAACATAATCCATCAGGCTTTCCTGCCGCGATACCGGAGATATCTTGGACATGAAATAAGGAAACTCGATTTCAAGATGCGAGGTGGCGGCATGCAGTTTCTTTTGCAAGGAAGCGAGAATCTCCGAGATGTTTTCCACGTGGATGACACTGCCGTGAGCGTTTAAAACCTCCACAAAACGGCTCATGTGGGTGCCTTTGAACTCCTTTGGCAAATCCACGAACATGCCGATGGTGGCGACAGTGTTTTGTACGCTGCGCGTTTTGTCCCGCACTTGCACAGGAAAACGCAAACCCCGCACGCCCACCTTGTCGATACGCAGCTCCCGTGTATCGCGTTCACTTTGCTTATCGTCCAATTGGGCGGTCGATTTGTGCTGGCCGTTCTGTTGCATTGGTCAGAATAACATGATTGCGGAATTTGGCAAAAGTGTCCAACAGAAAGGCGGTTGTCTGCTTTGATTTGGAGGGATGGACGATATTGAAACGTAGAGAACGCAGAAGTGACGGTGCATGAATATCGACTTGATGCAGAAACACCTCTCGGCCAGATTTGGGAAGTAATTATGTCTTTCCTAAGATGCTGGTATAAAGGTTCATGGGCCGTTTATTGCCCACATAAGCGGCTGATGCCGGCGGCATTTCTGCCAGCTTGGCGGTTGGTTGTCAGCCTGATCGCCGTTTTTGCCGCACTCATTGTTCCGGCGCAAACCTTCCGCGTCGCGGCTTACAATGTTGAAACTTATCTCGACCAGCCCACCGAATCGCGCCGTTACATCAAATCCGAAGCCGCCAAGGCCAAAGTGCGCGAAAGCATCCTCGCAATGAAGCCTGACGTGATCGCGCTTGAGGAAATGGGCACGACCAACGCATTGCTTGAGCTGCGGACAAGTCTTAAAGGCGCGGGCCTCGATTTCCCGTTCTCGGAGCTTGTGGAAGGGTTCGATACCAATATTCATGTCGCTGTGCTAAGCCGGTTTCCCATTGTTGCACGCCATCCGCATACCAACGACGCCTTCCTTTTGGATGGACGCCGGTTTCGCGTGAGCCGGGGTTTTGCGGATGTCGAGATTCAGGTAGCCACGAATTTCACCTTTACACTGCTGGACGTACATTTGAAATCAAAGCGTCCCGTGCCGGAGGCGGATGAGGTGGATCTGCGATTGGAAGAGGCGAAAGTCCTGCGTGGCGTCATTGACCAACATTTTCGGGCGGACCCCGACGTCAACATGGTGGTGCTCGGTGATTTCAATGATCTGCCCAATTCGGCCTCCACCCGGGCTGTCATGGGGCGCGGTAAATTCAGACTCTTTGACACGCGTCCATCGGAACGCAACGGCGATGACTCTTCAGTGCGCGATCTTCATCAACCTTTGCGGAACATTGCCTGGACGCACTTTTATGCGGTCGATGATACCTATTCCCGCATTGACTATATTCTCTTGAGCCCCGCGTTGAAGCGTCACTGGCTGGCGGAGGGGACATATATTCCGACGATCCCGAACTGGGGCCTAGGGTCGGATCACCGTCCGGTTGTCGCGTCGTTTTCAGTTCAAACAGAATGAGCCACATCGTTGAGGATGTGGATTGCGTCAGCCGAGGATCCACGGGCTCCTCAAGCAGATCAGCCTGATGTTGAGTGGAGTGTTGCCGGTTTGAGAAACAATTGGAATAGTTTCCTGTACTCCACGGCAGTAAAAAACGGGCGGGTTTCTTACGAAACCCGCCCGCGATGATTAATCAAGCTCCCTTATGGCTGTGTGATCGTATAGAACATCTGACTTCCGGTCGCCGGATTAGGATCAGTGAACTGGAAGCGGCCTGAACCCGCAGGAGATTCAGTGGCCGTCCCAATGACGGGCCAGGTGGCGATCGGCGCGGTCACAATGTTGGTGCCGTGCACGGAGTACGAGAAGCCTGTTGCGCCATTGAAGGTGAACGTCATACTGCCGCTGCTAACCGAAGGGGAGCCCAGCACCGGACGCGGAACGCTGGCAAGGGTCTGAACCACCGAGGCTTGACCAAATCCGGACGCAGCAATGACAATCGTTTTCGCACCCGGGACTTGCAACAACGACGGGGACTGTGACGGGGTGAACACAATCTTGCCGGCGGTCGTGGTGCTGTAGGCGTTATTCGGCAGAACCGAGCCGTTCACTGTGATGGTGGTGATCCCGCTACGCCAAGCCGGCACGTCCGGAGTGTTGGTGACGGTGAACGTGATGTTGGTGACGGACGCCGTTTTCTGCGCGATCAAGATCGGCGGAGGAATGAGCTGCGCAGTGTTCGGGCTTTGCTGCGGCACGAATACCAGACCCTTCAGGGAGGCATTGGCCGGGGCCGTGTAGAGGAGATTGCTGGAGGTTACGCTCATGTTTGCGCCCCATCCAGCCGCATCAGTGATGCGAACGACGCTGTTGCCGGCCACGCCGCCGTTGCCCGTGGTGTAGTAGAGGTACGCTCCGCCATTGCCATTGGTGGTGACAAACAAGGCGTCAACGCTCGTTGAATTGGTGAAGGAGCCACTGGCATTCCAATTGCCGCTAGCATAAGAGTAGGAATACTTTTTGATGACCCCCTGGGTCGCGCTATTCTGATCGTTGATATACAGGATGTCGTAAGTGTTGCCACCATTGGTGGAGACAAGATAAAAATCGGTCGCGTTCGCATCGGTGGTCAGATTGTTGGCGAAGGTGACGTCATACAAACCGGTGTCCGGGTCGAAGCCAAGCATATAGACCACTGGAATGGATGCTCCGAAGACCGCCTTTTGGGTTTCGACCCAAGGATTTCCGCCAAAGGATTTCACCACGACGTTGTTGTATGCATTCAGATTGGGTTGGGGCAGAATTCCGCTCCCGATGCTCCCTTCGTAAAGGCCACCTTTATCATTGGCGATCCAGTTACCGCTGCCATCGCCAAGTATGACCGCCGAGCGGGCTTCGCTGCCGCCCAACGTAATGGACGTGTAAAACAGTCCGTTTGAAACGACGCCGTCATAATTGATACCTGCTGCCTCGCGGTTAAGATTGAGAGTTTCATCGGGAGTGGCCGCACTATTATCAACGAACGCCCCGAAGCAAATCAAAGTGCCATCGTCGCTAAGTGCCAGCCGCCCGGTGGCGCCGGCGTCGGAGAAGCGCAAACCATTTGTTCCCGTCGCGCTGATGGCGACGGTATTGACTGGCTTGGTTTGAGCTGCGACCGAGGGGTTGAGCTCGATGATGCTGAAGGTGCTGTTGTCGGCAATTCCCAAAACGCTGTTACCTTTGACTGAGTCGACTTGGAGCACGGCCAGATTACCCGGGGAGAAGGGAACGGAAGGGGCACCAATGTTGAAAACGCCGGAATTGGTGACCGACTCCGGGCTATAGCCAGTAATGGCGAAGGTAATATAAGCATTGGCGACGGCTGTGGATCCGTTGACCGTGGCCGTGAGGTTGGTGAACAAAACCAAGCCGTTGACCGAGGTCTGGTTTGTGTCGCCGCCCAAAGTCCAGGCTCTCGAACCACCCACCGATGCGCTAACCGAAACATTGGAATAAGGATTGGTTGTGCCGTTGCCGTATCGATCGCCGACGATCAAGAAGGGGTTTTGAACGAAGGTGCCACCGCTGGCAGTGGGTCCGGAGGGCGGATTGACAATCGATAATTGGGTAGCCACTCCGGGGGCAATCGGCTGGGCTATGCGGGCCGTACCAAAGCTTTTCGATAAAATGACAAAGTTTTTGAGGCCGCTTGACTGAAGCGCCGTGGAATTCGCGGGCGTAAAGATTATTTCGCCCGGAACCGTGGTGTTATATGCTGAATTCGTCAGAATCAAGCCATTTGCAAAAATGGCGCTGATATTTGTGCGCCAAGCCGGATTATCGATGAAGGTATTAGTGAAGGGACCATCCTCTGTCGCGGTTGGATCGTAAGAAATTACCGGAGGGGTGTTGCCCGCGGAGCCACTGATGGCAACGTTGTCAAAACGACAGTTGCCGGATGAGTTATTATAGGGTGCCCCCAGATAATTCAAAACATCCGCCCCGGTGGCGGCATTGACGATACGAATACCAAACAAGGGATTGTTTTCCACCGCGTGGATTCCCGTAAAGTCAACAACCATGTCATTGTACCAATTCTGGCCGGTGGTTTCCCAGAAATAGGTGCCTGCCACAGTATTAGCACTAGTGGTGTTGGTGTGGATGAAGGAGAGCTGTGAGCCATAGGAAAGGTTCTGGGCGATGTTCGTGGTAATCCAGCCGTCGGTGGTGTAGAGAACGCACATCTTGACCTCACCCTGGGTTGTGAAATAAAGGTCAAAAGTAACCACAATGTTGGAATATCCTGCGGTGCTCGCGTCATATTCTGCCCCTTGGGTGCCAATGGGGGCCTGCGAATTCCAACCGTTGCCGTTATTGCCTCCGCGCACGCGCCAGCAGTTGGGGCCGGCAGCGCCGGAAGAACTACCGGGTTGAGTCAGGACATCGGAAATGTCAACGCTGCCAATTCCTTCTCCACCATTGTAAACGTAGCTGTTGTTAAAGCCAATCGAGTAGGCCTGGCCGGCCGTTGCTCCGCCGATTTCAGGTATCGTATTTGTGTAAACGATCCCCCCATTCCCGGAGTTGTTGTTTTCGCTTTCGAATGTCCACTCGGCAACTGTGTCAATTGACGTACCTTGGATCTTGACGTTGTCGAACGTCCAACTGCCGGAGGTATTGTTATAAATCGCGCCAGTCGTATCCACGCAGTCGGTGCCGGTGGAAGCATTTACGAGGCGAATGGCAAAGTTTTGATTGTTATCCACGGCAGCAATACCGCTTAAACTAATCACGATTTGATTGTTCCAGCCGCTAACCAATTGAACGTAAGAGCCAGCCACAGTGTTGAGGTCGGAAGGGTTGGAATTCAAATTAATGACGTCGGAGCCTGCCGAAGTGATCGTGGCGTTTAAATAATTGCTGCCATCGGTGGTATATTGCACTTGCAGATTGGCCTCCGCGTCCGCCGTGGCATAAACATCAAAAGAAACTTGAACTTGGTAATATCCCAACGTGCTGCCAGAGAATTGAGCGCCCTGAGTTCCGATCGGTGCGTTGGTGGACCATCCATTGCCTCCTTGACCGGCAAGAGTGCTGAAGCCGCGAATTCGCCAGCTGTTTGGGCCGCCGCCTGAACTGCCCGCGAGACTTTGAATGTCGGGACGACTGACGCTGTTGGTGTTGTTAAAGCTGTTACCCATGCCCAGGGCGCTGGCGGTTCCAAGCCCGGTTGACGGCGAGGGGTTGGAATTGAATCCCACTGCTGAGTTGTCAAAGGTCCACGCAGTCAGCGTAATTTGAGCTTGAGCGGCCGCTAGCGAAAACACGGCGGAAGCCGCAATTGCTAGTATTGATTTTATTTTCATGAGTTGTTGATTTCGTTATGTTTGAGAACGGTTCCGAGTATAATTGGTCGAGTGTTGCAAACTTCCGAAGTTGAAACATATGCTTTTTATGCTACGACAGGATGTCGTCTATGAGACAATTGCGTGAACTTTATGGGGATTGGGTTTGGTTCGTCGTAAAAGCTTTAGAATGGCTCGGCGAAATTGGCCGCAGCCGGATCGGAATAAGGCGCGGATTTGAGTTATTTTAATATTTAGGAGTGGAATAATTCGGTTTAATTTAAAACCTACTCTCTGCCTGGCAGCGATCCGGGATATGCATTTAGTCCCTTTGGTGGAAGGCAAATAAAAGTTGAATCAGATGTTTTGGGCGGCGTCAAATGGCAATCGAAATGTGTTGCGTCATTGTAACAATCGGGACACTCGGATGTAACAAATGTCCGCAACAATCAATGCTTTGAAACTGTTATTCCTCCAATCAACTTGAGAAGGTGCTTAAAACAACAACCATGAACGTGAATCGTCGAAGCGAGGGTGGATTCACTTTAATTGAATTGCTGGTGGTTATTGCCATCATTGCGATTCTGGCGGCCATGCTACTGCCTGCGCTGGCCAAAGCCAAAGCGAGGGCGCAACAAGCCGCCTGTCTGAGCAATTTGAAAGAATGGGGTCTGGCTGATACGATGTATGTTGACGACAATAACCAGACTTTTCCCTATCCGCGATATCAGGATAATTATTCTTCAAGCGTAGACCAGGATAACCCGTCCTGGCTTTCCATTCCCACTTATCATTATAACACTCCTCCTGAGGGGGACGACGTGTGGTTCAATGCTCTGCCTTCATACGTGGGCGGCAAAACGATGTATGATTGGGCTCGGAATCCGACTGATTTTTATGGCTCCAAGTCCATTTTTAGCTGTCCGACCGCTTACGGCCAGGGGATTGACAAGCGGGACGCCGTAGCCGGTACTGACGAATATGACATGATTCCCGGTGTCCGCCCTCTTTTCTCTTACGGAATGAACTCCAAAGCATTGTCCAATATACAGATTAGCGACGCAAACGTAACCGTACTCACTACCAAAATGGTGGCACATCCCTCGTATTTTGTCCTGTTTTCGGATATCCGTAACCGCTCCGCCGAGTCTCCTTACCATGGCACACCTCAAAACCAGGTTGTTTTAGCCACTCCGCACGGTTACACGACGCGTTTTTCCTCGCGGCATAACGGTGGCGGCAATATTACCTTCAGCGATGGACACGCTGCTCACTATAAGTACGATTATGTGGTTTCCGACGGTACCGTTCAGCTCTACACAGGTGCCATCGCCGGGCCCGGTAAAGATCCGGGTCGCTACGACATCAATTGGGATTGCCAAGGTAATCCGGTTTTTTGATTAATTTACATCAAAACGTAACGTGCGAAGTTCAAGAGAATTTTGAAAAGTTACTTAATTGGGTTGAAAACCCTTTCGCTGGCAGGACTCTACTTCGAATTTCCCAGGTGCGCAAAAGCGTTTTAATCTAAATCCGGTGCAGTGAGGGTTGTGAATAAATTGGCTCAGGATGGAGCGGCGGTCTGCGCATTAAATGTCCGTTCAGGAGCAAGTGGGTATTGGCCGGCCGGCCTAAAACCAGTGAAAGATGACAATTCCGGCGGCGGAAGGGTTCAGGCAAAAAACAAGCATACTTGCTAACCCAGGAAGCAAAAATCCTGGTTTTTCCGCATGGCTCACCATCAAACACCGGAATCAGGGGAGCATCAAGGAACGATATTGCCGTCGCAGTCCCAGTTGATGTCAGGATTGCCTGGGTCATGGCCGGCACTAAGGCTGGGATTCGATATGCCGTTGGCCACCACGTAGCTGTATTTAAAACGGGCGGCATGGCCATCGGAAAATGTGATGTTACTACCCTGATTGTGACGGGCTGAAAAGCGGGTGGTGTAACAATGAGGCGTTGCCAAGTCTGTTTGGTTTGCCGAGCTGCCATAAAAAGGAGAGTCATCAGAACGATCCCGGACATCCGAAAAATTAACGAAAGCCGAGGGATGGACGATCATCGAGGCTCTGAGCTTGGCGTTTGACGGCTCGTTTGCCAGCGATTTCGAATTCATCCCATAATCAAACAACGGACGGATCGCGGGATTCATCCATCCGTGATTCGGATTGGCGTCCACGGGAGAAATCCCTTGGGACACCGCGCTCGGGCAAGTGAAAATGGAGTTGAGGCTGGCAAAGCCGAGGGGATTAACCGCCCAGGCAAATAACGGTTTGCCCGCCACATAAGAAGGCAAAGTGTTAAAATACACGTCGTTTCCTTGACCTAAGTCGTAAAAGCTCACGACTTGTTCCCAGGTGGGATTATCCTGGGTGAGCGTTTGGCTGACTTGGTATCTTGGCCAGGGATAATACTGATTATTGTCGTCAACATACATCGTCGAGGCCAGACCCCACTGTTTCATGTTGCTCAGGCAAGCCGCTTGCTGGGCTTTGGCTTTGGCTTTGGCGAGTGCCGGCAGCAGCATGGCCGCCAAAATGGCGATGATGGCGATGACCACCAGCAGTTCGATCAAAGTAAAACCACACTTTTTCTTCTGGTTCAAAATCATAATTTGCTATTTAAACGGTCTCTCAATTATAAATCCCTCTGCACGTGACACTTTCCATCCGGAGTGGCCTATTGTGCACAAGCTGTGTCACAAACAATTGACGGGATTGTGACGATTGTGTGACAAACGTCGGGTTCCTCGACTCCTGCCTTGGGGCAGCCAGCAAAGGTTTATGATTGCCTATTTTTCGACTGGGAAATCGGACACGGAGTTTTTTTTAACCGTTAAGCGACCTCAGCGCTGTCCGAGGCTTGTCCGAGGTGGAGCGGCTCAATGCTGTATCGTTCTTTAGGCGACAAGTCGCAACGGCGACAGAGCTTTGGAACAGCTTGTGACCGTTGCACTCTTCACCCTTCACTCGATCGCGGGCGTTGCTCGCTTCGCTTGCAAACGAATCCTATTCCAAACCGAAACGTTGCTTGCTAGGTGAAGGAATTCCATTTCCGGAGACATCAAGTTTTAGCACACCTCCGACAGAGGTTTGGGGTTTTCCCGACGGGCAAAAAAGATTAAAGCAAGTGGAAAAAAGCTGGGTCTCCCAGTGTCACCCAAATGTAACATTTCAGACCTCTGTTCGTAACAGGCTTGGGTTTTAATAACTGCTCGATTTTAGGCAAATCAATAATCAATACACATTAACAAATGAAAAAACCATTCGTAATAAAAACAACCTTGCTAACCAACCTTCTCTTGGGTTTGGCCGTGATGTTCAGCATCGCCGCTCATGCCCAGACCACGATTGCACTGTGGGATTTTGAAAACACGGCGATTACCAATTATGACCCAAATCCAACTCCAACCGTTGATAATTCTTCCGGTGCGGTGACGATAGGTGCTTTGGGCATGGGCATCTACCCGACGCCGAATGACGGGACCAACGATCCTGACATTGTTCAAGGTGCAAGTGGTGATACGGGCACGGATGGCATCACCAACTATACCCAGGTATGGCGCATTCGCGCACAAGGAGTTACTGCTGCAAACGGTTGGTCGAGTCAGGCTCCGGTCGGCACCCAAGGTATACAGGTCAACGCGGACACCACAGGGTATGGCAATCTGCTAGTTACGTTTGATTGGTATGCAACGACAAAAGGTGAAGCAAATTTGCAACTTCAATACACCACCGATGGCGCCAATTGGCATAACATTGCGATTACAATTCCTTCTGCTCAAGCGGGAACGTATTGTGCTTTCGTGGACAACACTTCCGGCACGGATCCGAATTCTGTTCAGGGTTTTTACGTCCATTTACCGGCCAATGGACAGCAATGGATCACCAACTTGACAGCGAGCATCACTGATCCGGCGGCTGCCAACAATCCAAATTTCGGACTAAGAATGGTCAACGCGTCGACTGGCATCGCGTGTGTCGGGGCAAATGGCGCAGCGCTGAACAACAGCTCTGGCAATTGGCGTTTTGACAACATCGCGCTCAACGGCGTCGCAATTTCTCCTTCGACCATCGTCGCTTGGACCTTTGATAACCTGCCCCAAGCTATTACCACAAATCCGGCTCCTAGCCTGAATAATGCGGCTGGCGTTGTTGCGCTTAACCCCATCGGCATGCAACTTTTCGGTGGTGGGACAACGAACGCATCGGATGTCACTCAAGGTGTAAGCGGCGACACGGGTTCAAATGGTATTGCTGATACAACCTTGGTTTTCCGCGTTCGTGGCAAGACGGGCAATGGCTGGACCTCCACGGCTCCAGTTGGCACGCAGGGCGCGCAGATTGATTTGGACACCACGGGTTATTCTGATATCCACGTCGGTTTTGACTGGTATTTGACTACGCAAGGCGAGGCCAATCTCCAGCTTCAATACACCACGGACGGGATTACCTGGAAAAATATTCCAATTACCATTCCCGCGGCCGAAGCCGGTACGGGAAGCGATGGTATCGCTGGTGTTACGCTCGTGCAAAATACCGGCTCGGATGCGAATTCGGTTACCGGATACTATATTAGTTCAAGCATATCGGGGCAGCAATGGTACACCAATTTAACAGCTACCATTTCCGATCCCGCAGCCGCAAACAATTCGAAGTTTGCGCTTAGATTTGTCAACGCCTCCACGGGAGTTTCCTGTGTCAACAGTACCGGTAGCGCCTTGAACAATAGTTCTGGCAACTGGCGTTTTGACAATATTATTATTGGCGGTATTCCCGCCTCCGCATCCTTGACTCCGCCGACGATTACCGCGGCTGCGAATGCCACGGTGGATGCCCCATATACGGTTACGTTCACCGATAGCCTCGCCTGGCGCGGAGCCATCACTGGGATCAAAGCCAACGGCACGACGTTGTCTCCATCTGCTTATTCAATCAGCGCTGGCCAGATTGTCTTCACGCCGTCAGCCTCAACTCTATTGCAAACTGCCGGTTTGGTAACCTTCGCGATTGGTGCGACCGGATACAGCTTTGACTTTGTGAATCAACCGGTTGCAGCTGGTGTTCCTGCAAAATTGCTTTTGAGCACGCAGCCTGCGGCTCCTACCGGCAATGGCGGTACGTTGGTGACACAACCTGAGTTGGTGATCGTTGATCAATACAACAACATCACGTCCAGCGGGACGGCTGGTGTGGTGGCCTCGGTTACGGCCACCCCAAATGGCGCCTGGAGTTTTGGGGCCGGCAGTGGTGTCACGGTGGTCTTGACCAATGGCATATCAGTTTTCACCAATTTGTCAGCCACCAGTTCAGCCGCTGTTTCTGGTGCAAACATCACGTTTTCGGTGACTGGTCTGACTTACTCACCTCTGACTTCATCCAACTTTAACATTCCCGCGCCTTCGACGAGCGGATTTACCCCCGGTGATTTGGCGGTCGAACAGGAAGATTTGGTAACCGCAAACTCGACCTTTAGCATGCTCGAATTGAGTTCAAAGGTTTCGAATTCGGTGCCCTTTAACATCTTTCCTGTACCTGCGACTGGATCGAATGCCTTGCGCCAAACCAGCTCCGCCTCGGCTGGTCGCCTGGCGGACAGTGATGACGGTACGCTGGTATGTTTCAGTGCTGCTTTGACTGGTGATTCGACGGTCTCTGACGTGACCGCCCTTAACCCGCGTGGAGCAGGAACATTTGATTACAAAGGGAACTATGTTCTGCAAACCACCTACCTTGGCGACGGACAAGATACGGATCAGGCTCGTAGCGCGGTCACAATTGACGACACGAACTTCTACATGGGTGACAAGGGTGGGGTCTTTATGAACGACGAAACCACCAACAACGCTTACATTGGCTACACTGCGGCCAACGGAGCCAACGTTCGTTCGCTGAAGAGCTTTGGCGGAACGGTATATGCTTTGCAACAGGAAGGCGGCTCGGATCCTACTGCCACTGTAATTGCAATCGTCCCGCAGCCCCTCGGCTCGCCGGCTCCCATTCCGGGTGCACCTGCCAATGGCAGCCAGTCGTTGTTCCCGCTGGAAGGGTTCCTGCCGGACGGCAATGTGTTGGATTTCTATATGCTCCGGTCAGGGAATAATGGCAACATTTACGATGTCGTCTATTACATCGACGGGACGAACACCACTTCTGGTGCGATCTACAAGTATTACTACACGGGAAATATCGACGGCACCTCGCTGCAACAAGAATGGGCTCCTGCTGGCATGACTTTCAGCGGACCTGGCGAACCTCCTCCGACTCCGATCCCGTGGGGCACCGCCAATGGTGGCGACGGCTTGTGTGCCGTTACCAATGTCAATGGCGGGGTAGACCTCTATTATACTACAGGGGGCGGCGCTGCACCAGGCAACAGTGTGGTCATGGTTCATGATTCATCGGCTTGGAATCAACCCATCAACCTGACAGCGACGAACGTTCTCTACACCGTTTCTTCGCAATCTTCTTTGAGGGGCATTGCGTTTGCGCCGGTGTCGAGCAATAGCGTGACGGGCTTCACGCCGATCAAGCCTATTCTCATTACCAAGAATTCGGGGCACATCACCGGTGTCGGAGCGTCGGCCACGTTCCAGTTCGGTTTCATCAACGCGCCCGGCGGCAGTGCGGACTTCACTGTCTGGGGCACAACCAACGTGACCACTCCGTTTAGCCATTGGGTGAACCTTGGGCATCCGGTTGAAGGGCTGCCTGGTATTTATCAGTTTAGCGACTCGTCCGTGTCGACTGTGCCGACGCGGTTCTACCAAATCACTAGCCCGTAATTGATCGGGACTTTCTGACTTAGAATACACACGGGCGGGTTTCTAACAAAACCCGCCCGTTTTCTTTTTATTGCTCCTGGCTTTGGGCAATTCCTGCACGTGGAACTAACTTGAATTGCAGCGTAAAAACACTGTGAACAACTCGGCTCCTGAGCGTCGAAAAGACTTTAATTCAAATTGTTTTGCCAAATCCAAAGTCGGTAATCCCTTGCCGTCTGCAATGGTCGGCGCAGTCCGCCCTCCGAAGATTCGGGGGCAAATCGTCACGTGGATTTCATCCACCAAATCAGAGGCGAACATTGCCGAGTTCAATTCTCCGCCGCCTTCGCAAAGGAGTCGTTCCACCTTCCATTTTTTTCGCAACCAACGCAAAGCAGCGGGAAAATTAATTTCATTTTGTCCGGCAATTTTTACTTCCTGAACGACTTTTTGCAGCCGGTTCAGTTTGGTTGGGGAAATCCTGGCCGTGGTCAAAATGATGATGGGGGAGATTTGTGTGCGAAAAATCTCTGCTTTCAAATTAATGCTACCGCTGCCGGTCACGATGACGCGCAAGTTGTGCTCCGCCAGGCCTTGTTTAATTCGCCGGCGCGTAAACAACTCACCGCCGTTGTCCAGAATGCTCCGGGAGATTTCAATGGTCCTGGCACCACATATCACCGCATCAGTCGTCGCGCGCAATTCATACAAGTGGTGTAGATCACGAGGGCTCCCGAAGGAATGCACAGCCCGGTTAACCGTCGCAATTTTACCGTCTGCGGTCATAGCCATGTTGACCAGGACATAAGGTCGGCCATTCTCTTTTATTTTCGGGAGCGAACTCATAGAATTAACATGGCATCACCGTAACTATAGAAACGGTAACGTTCACGGATCGCCTCGGCATAGGCGGATAAAATGAATTGGCGGCCCAGGTCTTTCTCGCCTGGTGCCGCAAAGGCACTCACCAGCATGAGCAGGGTAGATTCCGGCAAATGAAAATTGGTAAGCAGCGCATCCACGACCCGAAATTGCGCCGGAGGATAAAGAAAGATCTCGGTTTTACCCGCGTAAACACCAAGGTTTCCTTCATTCTGAAGGGCGCAAGTTTCCAGCGCGCGCGTGGCTGTGGTGCCCACGGCGACAACCCGGTTGCCGGATTGCTTGGCGGCATTAACCGCTTCCACCGTCGCCTGTCCAATTGAGAATCTTTCCCCGTGCATCTTATGATCAGCCACGTTCTCGACCTTCACGGGAAGAAAGGTTCCGGCGCCCACGTGCAGCGTCACGGATTCGATTCCTACTCCGCGTGACCGGATTTGGGAGAGGATATCTGGCGTGAAATGCAAGCCTGCAGTAGGAGCGGCGACCGATCCGGCTGGCCCGGCATAGACCGTTTGATACCGTGACATATCATCGAGTGGCTCGCCGTTGCGCTCAATGTAAGGAGGCAGTGGAATTTCTCCGAAACGCTCGAGTTCATTGAAGAGGTTGTTCGTACCGGACCACTGGAGTTTTCGATGCCCTTCGTCATTCACCTCAGTGACGGTTGCCGTGATTTCCGTCGGCTGGCCGGCACGGTCCAACAGCTTGATCCGGGTTCCCGCTGGAGCCCGTTTTCCGGGGCGAAGCATTGACCACCAGGAATTGGTGGAGGTTTCCTCCAGCAACAGCATTTCAAACCGGCCACCGCTTTTGGCGTTAATGCCATGCAGCCGGGCCGGGATAACTCTTGAATTGTTCAACACCAAAACATCACCCTTCCGCAAATAGCCCGGAAGATCTTGAAAGCGGCGATGTTCCAAGCGACGCTCGGTCCGGTGTAAGACAAGCAATCGCGATTGATCACGCTCCGCCGCCGGTACTTGGGCGATCAGTTCCGGAGGCAGGTCAAAGCGAAATTCAGTGGTTCGCACGGTGCCAGCCTAAACTGTGGCTTGGATCATTGACAATTCGCGATTATGAAAATGAATTGTGAACAACTTTCGCATAACCCCCGATAATATCGGGACTTTTTTGTTGACTTGGGTGGGGCAAAGAGGGTAAAAAGGGGTCGATGTGGGGCAAATCCCCGTTTTTTAGATTCCGGTGAATAAATGAGCGCGGCTCCGACTTATTACAATTCAACCTTTAAACATGGGGTTGATGAGAAGCGTCGTTTGCAGATACCTGCCAAGTGGCGGCCGGAGGAGGAGGGGGTGGAGTTGACGATTGTAGTCTGGCCAAAACATCAGGCTGGGACCTGTTTGCGGGTGTTGCCGCCGGAAAAAATGGCGAAGTTGGCGGCGGATATTGATGCGATGCCAAACAGTGACCCGGGCAAAGTTATTCTGAAACGGTTCGTTGGCAGCAAATCGGTGCAGGTGACCTTGGACAAGGCGGGTCGGATTTGTTTGCCGGACGAAATGGCGGTCGCGGCGGGGATCAAGGACGAGGCGGTGCTGGTCGGGATGATCGACCGGTTTGAGATTTGGAACCCGGCGCGCTATGAACAAGTGGAGGCCATGGACACGGTGCTTTCGCCCAGGGCTTTCGAAATGATGGAGTAATTAATCTATGAATCTTGGAAAATTACTGGGTGCGGGTAAAAGTTTTTTTGACGGGTGCCGCGTGGTCTCTTACCGAAGGGACAAGCGGGTGTATCTGCCCAAATTCAACTCGGATAAGAATCCGTTTGAGCCAAAAAGCGCCGGAGCTTCGGTCCCGATGGCGCCCGCGGCAGCGCCGGAAGCAGGGTTGGCCAAACCGGTGGTGAAGGCCAGGGCTGGAACCGTTCCAGCTGCGGCGATGGCAAAGCCTGCGAGGGCGTCCAATTGGGCGGACTTGATCAATCCGTTCCGCAGACCTGAGACGCCAACTGCAGAACCGTCCAAGCCGGTGCAGGTGGAACTCTCGCTGCAAGCGGTGAAGGTGTTGCACAACGATCTTTCGGATGCAGATGTGGAAGTGGTGCCGGTCAAGTCGCGCACCCTGACTGCGGTGGAGGCGCCGAGGTTATTACCGGGCCGCGAGCCGCTGGAAATGTTTGCCGAACGCCGTTTTGAGACCGCCTGAAACATTTTAAAATGCGCAGTGCCCGAATTCATTCACAAACCAGTGATGGTGGCGGAAGTGCTGGCCGCGCTGAACCCGAGGCCGGGCGGACAATACGCCGACGGGACGCTCGGTGGAGCTGGTCACGCAGCGCAAATGCTGGCCGCGAGTTCGCAGACTGGACGGCTGTATGGGTGCGATCGCGATGGCGTCGCGGTTGAGGCGGCGCGGGTGAGGTTGACGCCGGAGTTTGCGGGCCGATTTGAGATTCGCCGGGGCAATTATACGGGGCTGGCGGATTGGGTGCCGTTGAAATCCTGCGATGGTGTACTATTAGATTTGGGTGTGAGTTCAGCCCAGTTGGATCACGCGGAGCGCGGATTTAGTTTTCAGCAGGAAGGTCCGTTGGATATGCGGATGGACGACCGGCAGCGGCTGACAGCAGCGGATCTGGTGAACGGTGAGAGCGCGGAGCAACTCGCGGCGATCTTTTGGGAATTCGGCGGGGAGCGGGATTCGCGCCGGCTGGCGCGGGCCATAGTCCTGGATCGGGCACAGCGCCCGTTCACCACAACGAAGCAGTTGGCGGAGCTCATGGAGCGGATTAATCCGCGCGCGGGAAAAAAAGCGCATCCGGCGACCAAGGTTTTTCAGGCGCTGCGGATTGCGGTGAACGATGAAATGGGATCCTTGAAGCAGGGACTGGCGGTGGCAGTGAGCCTTTTGCGGCCGGCTGGCCGGCTGGCGGTGATCACGTTCCATTCGCTGGAGGATCGGATGGTAAAAGAATTCGGCCGGGAGCGAAGCCGGGATTACACGTTCGAGGGCGGGGTAGATGTGCCGGAATTGCGCAAACCGGTGGTACCGGAACTGAAATTGGTTTCGCGCAAGGCAATTCTGCCCGGGGAAACGGAGCTGCGGGAAAACCCGCGCGCCCGCAGCGCGCAATTGCGCGTGATGGAAAAAATTTAAAATGGCCAAGCAGCGAAAAAACCAGTCGGCGGCAATTCACTTTGGACCGGTGATCAAAGTGGTTTTGCTCTGCTTTTTGTTCTGCGGTTCCGCGGTGGGGTATGTCTGGCAAAAGAATGAGATCATTCGTTTGGGTCGGCAAATCTCGGATCGTGAAAGAAGATTGTCGCAGCTTAAGGACGACAATTACCTGCTGGTCAACCAGTATGATTTACTGGGGTCACAGCGGATGATTCAGCAGCGCGCCCAAAAATTGGGCCTGGGCCTGGGCCCGGAGCAGCCGGGGCAGATGGTATGGTTGAATGAGCTGCCGCCGCTGCCCAACCAGCCGGCACGACAATTTGCGGGGCGGTCGGAGAGCGAACTGATCCAGTAGGAAAAATAATTTGGCCGCCGCTCGTGACGCCGTCGGGTGAGGAACCGATCGCCACGGGCGGCTGGCCGTTTTAATAATGATTTTGGGAGAATGTGGGGATGAAGAACAAATTGCTAATCAAGCGTGCGCTGCTGCTGCTGGTGTTTATCAGCCTGGCGTTCAGCGGGCTGGGCTATCGGCTCGTTGATTTGCAAGTATTGCGCCATGATGAGTTGTCACGGCTGGCGGACCAGAATACCCGCCGCGCCTACTACGAGGCTCCGCGGCGCGGAAATATTCTGGATATTAATAACTTTCCACTGGCCACCACCGTCACGGTGAAAACGGTCTGCGCCGATCCCGCCCTGATCGGGGATCAGGCCCCGGCCGTGGCTCATTTTCTCGCTGCCTGGCTGCCGATGGGTGAGGCCGCAATCCTCGAGAAATTAACCCCCCATAAGTTAGTCACCAAAGATGAGCAGGGAGACCTGTTCACCAACGATCTTCATTACGTGCGGCTGGCGCACGACATTCCGGAGGCGACCTGGCAAAGCCTCCAGGCGGCACTGACGAATCTGGATTTTGGGCTGGATGAGAAAAAATTGTCCCGCGGTGACCGTGCGCATTATGAAATGTTGCGGCAAAGCTCGGTTTTCGCCGAATCAGAACAGAAGCGGAACTATCCCAGCGGCGCACTTGCCGCGCAGGTGATCGGCTTTTGCGGGTCCGAGGAGCAGACGGTCGACGGCCAGGACATTTCCCAAATGGTCGGGCGCGATGGGATTGAGATGACCTTGAACACCAATCTTACCGGCACACCAGGCTTGCTGGTGACCCGCATTGACCGCGCTCAGCATGAACTGGTTCCTTTGCGGAATGAAGATTTGGCCGCCGGTAACGGGGCCGATGTGGTCCTCACAATCGACTCTGCGGTGCAGCTGATTGTTGAAGGTGCTTTGGCTGATGCCATGAAGACGCATAATCCCAAAAGCATTACCGGCATCGTCATGAGGCCAAGCACCGGTGAAATCCTGGCCATGGCGACGCTGCCGAATTTTGACCCGAACCGTCCGTCGACCATTACTCCGGAAACGCGCAACCGGGTGATCACCGACATCATGGAGCCAGGTTCCACATTCAAAATTGTCGTCGTCTCCGGCGCCCTCAACAGTGGAGCGGTCACACTTTCTGACCAGTTTAACTGTGAAAACGGCCATTTCGCTTTTGCCGGCCACGTGTTGCATGACCACGAGCCGTACGGAATGTTGACCACCGAAGGCATTATCACCAAATCTTCGAACATTGGCGCAGCCAAAATCGGCATCCGGCTGGGTGAGCAAAATCTTTACAACTATGCTTCGGATTACGGTTTTGGCCGGCGGACCGGCATCGCCTTGCCAGGTGAGGCGCGTGGTTTTCTATATCCTGTCAAGGATTGGAGCAAGGTCTCGATTGCCCAAATCCCGATGGGACACGGAGTCGCCGTGACCCGTTTGCAAATGATCATGGCCATGGCGGCGATCGCGAACCATGGCTGGCTGATGCGCCCCATGATTGTCAACCGCTTGCAAAGAGAGAATCACCAAATAATTCAGCAATATGTGCCTGAAAAGGTTCGTCAAGTGGTCAGCGAAGAAACCTGCCGCGAAATGATCCAAGCGCTGAAAACGGTGGTCACGAAGGATGGCACGGCTGAAGGCGCCGCGATGAAAGATTACGTGGTGGCGGGCAAGACTGGCACTGCCCAAAAGGCGGAGAACGGTGCGTATGTTCCGGGGAAATATATCTCGTCCTTCATCGGATTCTTTCCTGCAGATGATCCGCAGCTCTGTATTTCTGTCGTCATGGATGAGCCCAAAGAAGGTTATTACGGCGGCAAGGTTTGCGGCCCGGTGTTCAAGGATATCGCGGAGCGATGTGCCAGTTATTTGAACATCCCGCCGGACCCGGGACTGATGACCAACCCGCCGCCAATAATGGCTGAATCCCGACCGCACAACCAGGGCATCCAATGAAAACTTCGCCGCTCAACAATATTGATCGTCTGAGGTTCGGAAAGCGCAGCGCTGGGGTGACAACTTCCCGGGCCAAGTTGAACGGGCGGCGAACCTTGCTTTTGAGATAATTTTGTGGAGCCAAGAAACTTAAAATACATTGCCGAAGCCTGCGGCGCCGAAATCATATCCGGCCTGCCGGAGCTGATGGCGCTTGGGGTGAGCACGGATTCGCGCCAGGTGAAGGCAGGCGATGTCTTCTTTGCTATCCGGGGCGAAAAGTTTGATGGGCACAATTTTCTGGCAGAGGTTGCTGCCAAGCACGTTAGTGCGGTGGTGGTAGAGAACAAAAAGCTGCCTTCTCCCCTGCCTGCTTGTGCTTTACTGGCCGTGGACGATGTCAGGGTTGCTCTAGGCAGGCTGGCGGGGATATACCGGAGGGATTTTGATATTCCGGTCGCAGCCGTGGGCGGCTCGAACGGCAAAACGACCACCAAGGAGCTGCTCGCTTCCATCCTGCGTGAGCAATTGTCCACTCTTTGGAGCGAGGCGAGTTTCAATAACGACATTGGGGTGCCCACGACATTGTTACGGCTACAAAAATCGCATCAGGTGGCGGTGTTTGAGGTTGGTACAAACCACCCCGGGGAACTGGCACCCTTGGTGAAGTTGATCGCCCCGAAGTTTGGCGTCATTACGAATATTGGGCGGGAGCATTTGGAGTTTTTTGGGGATCTCAACGGCGTGGCGGTGGAAGAAGGCTGGTTGGGGGAATTATTACCCGCTGATGGGGTTTTGGTCTTAAACGGCGATGGTGAATGGGCGGAAAAGCTTGCTTCCCGTACCCGGGCACGGGTCATTCGGGCCGGTTTTGGAGAAAGAAACGACTGGCGGGCCACCAAGCTTCGCCTTGATAAAGGCGGCTCCACTTTTCAGGCGACCGGCCCGGAAACCTTGTTAAATGGGGAATATCGCCTCAACTTGCTTGGCCGGCATCAAGTTTCCAATGCGTTGTTAGCAATTGCTTTGGCTGCGGAACTTGGTCTGAAATATGCTCAAATTGCAAGCGGATTGGCCGATTGTCCCCCTCCCAAAATGCGCATGCAATTCTGGGAAGCCAATGGGGTCCGGGTCTTAGACGATGCGTATAACGCCAATACGGATTCCATGATCGCCGCGCTCGAAACCTTGTGCGATTTGCCTCTGCAAGGCCGTCGGGTGGCGGTACTTGGCGATATGGGCGAACAGGGCATACACAGTGCCTCGGCCCACGCGGAAGTAGGCCGGCATGCGGCGAGGTTGGGCGTCGGTCAATTGTTCGCCGTGGGTCCCATGGCGGCGGGGACGGCGCAGGCCGCCCGGGCTGCCGGATTAAAGCGGGTCATCGAGTTTGCCGATGTTGAGTCCGCGGTTGTCGCGGTTAAAAAATTTTTGAAAACGGGTGATGTGGTTTTGTTGAAGGCCTCGCGGTCGGCGCGGCTGGAACGCATCGCGGAGAGCTTAAAGACGGAGAAAAACTGAGATGTTGTATTTGCTAAGCCAATGGCTGTTGGATTGGTCGCACGGATCGGAGTGGGAGTCCCGCTTGTCGTTCCTGCGGCTGTTCCGCTATATCACCGTCCGCAGTGCGGGGGCGGCAGTCACGGCGCTCATCATCTCCTGGTGGCTGGGCCCCAAGGTCATCCGGTGGTTGAAACAACTGAAATTTGGCCAGGAATACGACGACAAGGCTGAAACCGCGGGCGGCCTACAGGCCCGGGTCTTGAGCAAAAAAGGAACGCCGACCATGGGCGGATTGCTCATCATTCTTGCGCTGCTGATTTCAACGATGCTGTGGACCCAGTGGAACGCGCAGGTGGAACTGACACTGCTTTCGGTTCTAGTACTGGCGGGGCTTGGGTTTTATGACGACTACGCCAAGATCATTCAGCAGAGCGGTGCTGGCACGCCGCCGCGGGTCAAACTGGTTGTGCAATTCCTGCTGGCTTCTTTCGTCGGTTTTTATCTCTGGAATCTCCCGGCAAAAAGCGAGCTGCGCCTGGCGGGCAGCAAGCACGCCATCAGCAGCAATTTGGTCTCCGATTTGATGCTGCCTTTTTATAAATATCCCATCCACGTGGGAGTTGTGGTGGGGGTGGTCGTCGTCCTGCTGGCGATCATGGGCAGTTCCAACGCTGTCAACCTGACCGACGGGCTGGATGGTTTGGCCATCGGTTGCACATTGATCGTTGGGTTTGTTTTTCTGTTTATCACCTATCTGGCGGGCAATATCAAGGCTTCGGAATACCTTGAGATTCCTTATGTGCCGGGCGCGGGTGAATTGACGGTTTTTATCGCGGCGCTGCTTGGCTCGGGACTCGGCTTCCTGTGGTTTAACTGCCATCCGGCCCAGGTTTTCATGGGTGACACCGGATCGCTGGCACTCGGCGGGGCTTTCGGGATTGTTGCCGTGTTGATCCATCAGCCGTTTGTGCTGGTGATTGCCGGCGGTGTATTCGTGGCGGAGGCGGTCTCGGTAATTATGCAAAAAGGCTGGTTTAAACTTACCCGCTGGAAGACCGGCACCGGCCGGCGTATTTTCCTGATGGCCCCCTTGCATCATCATTTTGAAAAAAAGGGCTGGTACGAATCCCAGGTGGTGATGCGTTTTTACATCTTGTGCGTGCTTTGTGCCGTGGTGGCGTTGGCGACCCTTAAATTGAGGTAAACTTATGAAACATCAAAAAATCGTAAGTAACCCCTGCTTTGTTGCTTGCACGCAACCGCGTTGGTTGTTAAGTTTTTTAATGGATGCGGCGCGGCGCGCGATTGCAGGCGGTCGATTCTGGGAATTCAGTTACTCCACCGGCGGGCATTTCCGCGACAGCTTTACTCCATTAAACGGCAGCATGAGTTTAAAACGTCACGAAACTTTTCGAGGGAAATTTTCGCGGCGCAAAAATCAAAACATAATAACCCCCTCGAAGAAAGGACGCATTCGCGCCAAAAATCCATGAGTAATCCTAATCCGTTCGTTCCCAAAGGCTCGCTACTCGAGCAGCAATCCAAACGTCGTTCCAACTTGAAAATCGGCGTGTCCTGCGCGCTCGCGGTCGGCATCATTGGACTGCTTGCCATGCTGATCCAGGGCTGCAAACGGGACACGAGCGGGGACAATAGTACTACGCCCCCGTCGGATCAGGATACGAATGTGCCGGCAATTCAGACGGATACCAATACACCTCCGATTGCCGACACCAATGAACCGCCGGTGACGCCTGTGGTGAGCAATCCTCCTCCGACGATGCCGGTGGTGCCCCAACCTCAAGCCACACTCCCACCGCAGGCCGATAATACGACTGCTCCTGAAGGCAGCGGCTCCGAATATATCGTGGTTGCCGGTGATACCCTGGGCAAGATTGCCAAGAAAAACGGGGTTAGCTTGAAGGCGCTTGAGGCGGCCAACCCGGACGTCAATCCGAAGCACCTTAAGGTTAAGCAAAAACTGATCATCCCGGCGGGAGGTTCCGCTCCGGCGGGCATCACTTCGGCTTCTGCTCCGGACGCGACGGGAGCTGACACTAGTTCCGCCACGACCTACACGGTCAAATCCGGTGATACCTTGCACAAGATTGCCAAGCATTTTGGAACCTCTGTCAAAGCCATTGAAGCCGAGAACAACCTTTCCACCACCAAGATCAAGGTGGGCCAGAAGCTGAAGATTCCTGCCAAGGCGGAATCGGCGGCTCCGGACGTTGCGCCTGCTCCGTCGGCTCCGGTTCCGGCGCCCGCATTGCCGCCGGTTACTCCGGCTGCCCCGACCACTGCTCCTGCCCCGGGATCGCCCGGCGCGACCTGATCGTCGCGAGCGGTCGGCGTTTAGCGGTTGGAGATTGGAACTATTGACATGAGAGTCGCCGTCACCATTCTTGCTTTTTGCGTGGCAGCCCTTCTGGGGCTGGGGTTGGTGATGCTCTACAGTTCAAGCATGACCCAAGTGGGAGCCCAGTACCTGAAATCGCAATTGGTCTGGTGCGCGCTTGGCTTTATCCTTTGTGTGGCGGCGACTTCCGTTGATTATGAAGTGCTCAAAAAAGCGGCCTGGCCGCTTTTCTTTTTCGCCCTGTTTCTATTGGTGCTGGTTTTGCTGCCCCTGCCGCACGGCCTGACCAAAAAAATCAACGGAGCCCACCGATGGTTCATCCTGCCCGGCGTACGCCTGCAACCCTCCGAACTAGGCAAGATTGCTCTGATCATCGTCCTGGCTTGGTATTGCGACCGGTTTCATCGCCACATGCCCACCTTCAAGTGGGGTGTTTTATTTCCGATGGGCATCATTGCCGCCATGCTGGCGCTGATTTTTCGTGAACCAGATCGGGGGACGACCATCCTGCTTGCCGCTGTCAGCGGTTCCATGTTGCTGTTGTCGGGGGTGCGTTGGAAGTTCATCATTCCGCCCGTTCTCCTAGCCGTCGCCGGACTCGCGGTTTCCATCATTCATGATCCCATGCGGATGCGCCGGATTTTCAGCTGGTGGGATTTGGAACAGCATAAGGACGGGGTCGGTTACCAAGCTTACGAGGCGATGATTGCGCTGGGCTCCGGAGGATGGACGGGCTTGGGTCTCGGCAACGGCCGCCAAAAACTGGGTTTCGTACCGGAACATCACACCGATTTCATTTTTTCCATCATTGGCGAGGAATTGGGCCTGGTGGCGACTTTGCTGGTGGTGGTTGCGTTTGTGGTGATTGTCTTCTGCGGTATTTATATTGCCCTGCACGCCCGTGAAATGTTCGGCACCATGCTCGCCACTGGCGTCACGCTGCTGATCGGTCTGCAGGCGGCCATCAACATTGGCGTGGTAACCAGCGCCCTTCCCAACAAGGGTCTCCCGCTGCCGTTTATCAGTTATGGGGGATCAAATCTGCTGGCGATGCTGACCTGCGTCGGCATCCTGTTTAGCGTGGCCCGCCGCGCCAACCAGAATACGATTTCCACGGCCGAAGTTTTCGCGGACGAGACTCCCCGGCGAAAAGCCAATCCTTTTGCCGTCCCGGCAACATGAATCCAACGTTGGAATCTAAGCCTTTCATTGCCATTGCCTGTGGCGGAACTGGCGGTCATCTTTTTCCCGGGGTTGCGGTGGCTGAGGAGTTACTGTGTCAAGGGGCGTCCGTGGCGCTGTTGATTTCGCCCAAGGACGTGGATCAGCAGGCGGTTAAATCCATCCAGGGCGTTGAAATTTTCACGCTGCCTGCGGTCGGTTTGCAGAACCGGAATTATTTTTCGTTTGCCCGCAGTTTCTGGAATTCACTTCGGCTGGCGCGAAAAATTTTTCAAGACCGTGCGCCGCACGCGGTGCTGGCGATGGGCGGCTTCACGAGCGCACCACCTATACTGGCGGCTAAATCCGCGGGTGCGCGAACGTTTTTGCACGAGTCCAACACCATTCCGGGCCGGGCGAACCGGTTCCTCGCTCGCTTCGTGGACGAGGTATTTGTCGGCTTTTCCGAGACCGCTGCGCGGTTACCCTCAAAGACAACCGTCACCACTGGAACACCCGTACGTTCCCAACTAGCTTTACGGGCCAACCCCTCGAGCCGGAATTCTGCCGGCCAGGATCCCGCTGCCTGCCGGATTGCACTGGGGCTCGAACCCAATCGTCCCACGCTCCTCGTGGTTGGCGGAAGTCAGGGGGCCAGCGGTTTGAATGAACTAGTTCTTTCCACTTTGCCCCGGCTGGCCAACCGAAATTGGCAGTGGCTGCACCTGACTGGAAACCACGATTTTGAACGAGTCAAGTCGGCTTATGCCGCGCTCGGTCTGGCCGCCGTTGTAAAACCATTTTTTGCGAAAATGGATCTCGCCCTCGGCGCGGCCACCGCCTGCGTGAGCCGCGCGGGGGCGTCCTCGCTCGCTGAATTGGCCGCATGCCGTTTGCCGGCTGTCCTCATCCCATTTCCCGCTGCGGCGGATAACCACCAGTATTTCAACGCCAACGCGTTCGCCAAAACCGGGGCCGCCTTCTTGATCGAGCAAAAGCTGGCCACGCCGGAAATGGTTGCAAACCGATTGATTGAACTGGTTGAAAACGACGAAGCCCGTTTGAAAATACAGTCGGCGTTGGTTTCCTGGTACGCGCCCACTGCGGCGGCGCAGATCGCCGATCACATTTTAAGGTCACTCGCGCGACCTTTGGAAAAGACGGTGCCAACGATTCCGCCCCCGGCCAGGGCCAACCGCGTCACCGATACCGCCAAAGCTGTTCTCTGAAGAATGACACCCACCGCCGACATTGTGGATCAACCAGCACAGGCAGGTCTAATGGATGAACTCGTTGCCCGCCTTTCCCCAGCGACGGCTGTTCGGCGCGATGAGCCGATGGCCAAACACACCACCCTGCGGGTGGGTGGGCCGGCGCAGCTTTATCTTGAGCCGGGCTCGGAGGCGGACCTTGCAGTGACGCTTAAGTTTTGTGGTGAACGGAGCGTAAAATTTGTCGTGGTTGGTCGCGGCTCCAATTTGCTCGTGCCTGACGGCGGTTTCAGCGGAGTGGTGATTTGCCTTGCTCAACCTGTTTTCAGCCGGATTGAGGTGATTGGCAATAACTTGCATTGCGGGGCAGGGGCAAAATTGAAAGCGGTGTCTGTGTCGGCCCGTCAACATGGTTTGAGCGGAATGGAATTCCTCGAGGGCATCCCCGGCAGTGTCGGTGGCGCATTGCGCATGAACGCGGGCGCCATGGCCGCAGCCACCTTTGAGGTGGTCCAATCAGTCCGGCTGATGAATTTTGCCGGCGAAGTGAGCGAACTCACGCCCGACCAGATGTCCGTTCACTATCGCAGTTGTGACACTCTGAAGAATCACGTTGCTTTAAGTACGGTGTTCCGGGGCAAACCGGACTCAGTGGAAGCGATCGCTGAACGCATGAGCGCTTACAGCAAGAAACGCTGGAGTTCGCAGCCCGCGGCGCCCAGCGCGGGGTGCGCGTTCAAGAATCCGCCGGAGATCCCGGCGGGCAAATTGATCGATGAACTGGGGCTCAAGGGCACGCGGGTCGGCGGGGCAGTCGTCTCGCAGGAGCATGGCAACTTCATCATCAACGACGGTGGCGCGACGGCCCGGGATGTCCTGGACTTGATTGGCCTGTTGCAGGCGAAGGTCAAGGCGGCGCGCGGCATTGATTTGCACACGGAAATCGAGATGCTGGCCGGTTAATTCGTTGACTTCCAAAATGGTTGCGTTATGGTTGCGCCATGATCACGATCACGATCAAAGGGCTGTCGAAGGAAGCGCATCAGGCCT
>Ga0302320_10003474_pt1 | contig 36659 bp, 31 predicted proteins | sample Bog_T0_3_FD_202130 | JGI IMG/M metagenome (GOLD analysis project Ga0302320, IMG submission 202130) | Peat permafrost microbial communities from Stordalen Mire near Abisko, Sweden - Bog_T0_3 | ecosystem: Environmental > Terrestrial > Soil > Wetlands > Peat | place: Sweden: Abisko, Stordalen Mire...
CGTCATGATATTCATGGCCGGTGACCTTTCAGATTTTACGGTTGATGGTCTCGACCATAGCTGCTGGCCGATCTGGCGCGGCAAACACCGGCAGCCTCCGGCAAACAGTTCAGAAATCGCGGTTGGCGTCGCCGAAACCCATTGCAGCTTGTGCATGGCATCGTTCGGCTTTTCAGCGGCGTTCAGACGCCGGTGAGGCCCCAATTCGATTGTCGTCGAATAGTTCCATGATCTGATTCGGGATTTTGAAAAAAAAGCAGGGCGCGACTGGCATCACCACAGTCGCGCCCTACGTCGCCGGTCAATGGGGCAGGGGGGAAGACCGGCTGCCAGGAGAACGCGCAGTCCCAAAAAGTCGTTCCCGCCCTCCCAATGTTTTTTTAAGGATTTTTCCGCACACGGTTAAGTGATGGGCGGGCCGGAGAACCCCGGGGTTTCGCCTGCGTTGAGTCGCCGATCGCCATGGGGCGATGGATCGAGCGGCGGGCGCATCATGCCACGGATATCAAAGGGAATTTTGGCCGCTTCCGCTTTCGCGCTCAGCCTTGGCGCCGCGCAGTTTGCCTCCGGCCAGGATATCGCCGGCCTTACGCAGGGCGCTTCGGACACCGTTGCCGCTTCGGGCACGGTAGCCTCCGACATCAACCGCGCCGCCAAAGCCGATCGTGCCGCCGTCGTGGCAGCTGCTGGACCGCAGACCCAGACGATCTCGCTTCGGTTCGAAGAACTCTCCGATACTTCGGTCCTGATCCGCATTCCCCTGGCGAACGCAGGCAACCGCTCTTCGGCCCGGCCGCCGACCAGATCCTCGGAGCACAGGCAGACCGTGGCCTGTGAGCCCGTCGTTAGCGTCCTGACCGAAGTCGCCAAGCGTCTTCAGCCCGGCCGCTGCGTGACGTAAGCGGCGCTTTGTCGTTGCCGGGCGCCTCCGGGAATGACCGGGCAATCCCTGAAAACTGATGGGATGTCGGGGTTAAGCCCGGTCATCACGGCTTCTGGAAATCACTCCGCCGGGGCCTCATGCCCCTGATCGCTCGACACACCGCGGCTCGCCAAAAGCCCCAGCGCCAGTCCGCCCACCGCCAGAATCGGAATCAGCTTCTTGATGCCGATGGCGCGGATCAGCTGGATGCCGGTTGCCACCAGCATGGGATCGGCCAGCGCGGAATGCATCGCCGATTTTGCGGTTTCTTTGGCGCGCACCCTGACCTGTCGCTTGCGCACGGTGTAGGCGAGGACGGCAATCAGCGTGACGGCGAGGAACACGCCGGCGCCGGTCAGGCAGGCCTCGATCAGCCCGTAATGCTGCAGCACGTAGACAAAGGCCGCCGCGCACAGGAATGCGATCGCGATGAACAGCGCGATCGCCGCCGCCGTCGCCAGCGATGTCAGCCGCACCGTCGTTGCCGCGGAGGCCTTGAAGTCGTCGATCATGCGCCCAAACATCGGAAAGCCTCGCTGGAAATGACGCGCCGAACCCAACCGGCGGCGCTTTACGGCCGTGCGCTCATCAACGGCGCCAGGTCGCGCCGATCAGGAAGCCGAGGCCCAGCGCCAGGCCCACGGTCGCGAGCGGCCGTTGCGTGATCACGTCTTCCAGCGACTCCTCGATCGAATAGGCGGCGTCCTGCGCGGCCTCCATCATGGCGCTGCCGCGTTCGGACACGTCGTCGACCGCCTGGTCGACATTGGCGCGGGCCTGCTTGTAGCCGCGGCGCGCCTGCTTCTGGGCGGTGCCGGCGAACGAGTTGAGGGCGTCGGTGATCTGGTCGGTCAGGGCGGAGATATCGTTTTTCACGGCTGTTACATCCTTCTCAAGGCGTTCATAGGTCGCTTTATCCGTCGTGTTACGCATTCCAATTTCGCCATCCGTGCTCGACATTAAAAGCTCCCGGGTGCTGCAAGTCAGGTACGGCACAAACGCCGCGCCCTGCGGGAAGTTCCATCGGCGAAACCCGATCAGTCGCCCGGCAGCTGCGGCGAATCGACCGGATAAAGGTGCTCCTTGAGGATCAGCGCCACGATCAAGAGCGGCGAGGACAAAAAGCCGCCCATCGGTCCCCACAGCCAGGTCCAGAATGCCAGCGCCATGAACACGGCGAGCGCGTTGAGTTCGAGCCGTCGGCCGATGATGGTGGGGGTTATGAAATGGCCTTCCAGGAACGTCAGCCCGACGAAGGCCAGCGGCGCGATCAGCGCGCCGCCCAGCGTCGAGAAGGCGATGACGCCGACCACGGTCAGGATGACGAACATCGCGACCGGGCCGATGATGGGAAAGAAGTTCAAGGTCGCGGCCAGCGCGCCGAGCCCGGCCGGGTTGGGCATGCCGGTCACCGCGCAAATGATGCCGGTAGCGGTGCCGACGCCGACATTGATCATCGTCACCGTCAGCAGATAGCCGCCGAGATGGCCCTCGATCTCGTTCAGGATCCGCAAGGTGCGCAGCCGCGCGGCGTGGTCGGCGAAAGTCATGATCAGCGCGCGGCGCAGGTCGCGCCAGCTGGCGATGAACAGCACCAGCGTGGCAAAGAACAGCAGGAACTCAGTGAAGGTCGGCGACAGGAATTCAAGTGTCGGCTGTACCCAGTCGAACTTCGGCAGCTGAAACGAGGCGAACGCGTCGGATCCGCCCAGCATGCCCTGCAGTTCCTGCCACCGCGCCACCAGCGGATCGAAAATATGCAGCTTGTCCTTCAGCCGCGATCCCAGTTCGGGCAGCCGCGTGGTCCACTGCATCAAGGGCGAGGAGATCAGGCCGACAATGAACGACATGCCGGCCGCGACCCCGGCCACGATCAGCACGGCCGATACCGCGCGGGGAATGCGGTGCCGCTCGAGCAGGCCGGCGGCCGGCGACAGCATGGTGCCGACCACGAACGCGGCAATGACAGGGAGAAAAAACGCTTTGGCGGCGTAGAGAACCACCGCGACCGCGATCACCAGCAGCGCCACCAGCGCAAAGGCGACGACTTCGGCGCGCCGGATCACCGGCGGCAGTTCGGCCCGGCTGCCGGGCAGCGGCGACCCCGCCGGCTCGTTGGGAAGCACTCGCACGACCCGGCTCTCCCCGCATGACGGCTGACATAACTGGAGGCGCACGATCGCGTTGCAGCCTCGCCGCGCCGTGCTCTCAACCCGCACCGAGCGGAAAAGTTCCATCGCGTAAACGTGACGCGGCGGCAGCTTGACAGCTTCGACTCATTTGGAACCGGCCCGCCGCAACCGCGTTGGTTGCGCGAGAAGCATCATTGCGATGCACATCGAACGGGGCAGATCATGACACAGAAATTCGCAGAGCTTGGCAAGTCATCGCCTTTCAAGTCATCGTCGCGCCTGACCGGCCCGCTGATCGCGGGCGTGCTGTTGCTGGCGCCTATGTTGCTCTCAGGCGCGGCCAGCGCCCAGGTTCTCGGTTACGCCCCCGCGCCGCAAAGCGCATTTCCATCCGACAATATCATGGCGCCGACCGAGCCGGCGCTGAGCGAGGACGGCGATGGCAGCGTGCTGCCGGAGCGGTTGCGGCGGACTGTTGTCGCCTTCAACAGCAACGAAGCGCCGGGCACCGTCATCATCGATACCGGCAACACCGCGCTCTATTTTGTGCTCGGCCAGGGCCGCGCCATTCGCTACGGCGTCGGCGTCGGCCGCGAGGGTTTCACCTGGTCCGGCGTGCAGACCATCAGCCGCAAGGCGGAATGGCCGGATTGGCATCCGCCGGCACAGATGATCGCGCGCCAGCCCTATCTGCCGCGCTTCATGGCCGGTGGCCCCGGCAATCCGCTTGGCGCGCGCGCGATGTATCTCGGCTCCAGCGAATACCGCATTCATGGCACCAACGATCCCACCACGATCGGAAAATTCGTCTCCTCGGGCTGCATCCGCCTCACCAATGAAGACGTCGCCGATCTGTTCAGCCGCGTCGATGTCGGCACCAGGGTGGTGGTGCTGCCGAAGAACGCGCCGCATATCGAAGCCAGCAGGAGCGTCACCGGCGCGATCGCGGTTCGTCCGACCCCGCTGTCGTCGCGTCCGGTCGCCACCACGCCGCCGTCGGGCCGCCAGGCGATGAACCTTTCGGCATCGTCGCTGTACTGAGGAAGCTAACCTCGCTTTCGGAGGTCGACATGGTCCGGAGATTTACCAGGCAGATCGCGTTGGGCGTGGCGGTGGTGATGAGCGTCGCGGCGCTGGCCCCGGCCGCCCATGCCGAAGACTTTCTCTCCGCTTTGTTCGGCGCATTTGGCGCCCGCCGGCCGCAGGCGCCCGTGATTGCGCTGCCATTTGCCGGCGAGGGCGATCCGGCGGCCGCGCAAACCGATGCGCCGCGTTTCCGCGCAAGCTCCTACGGCGGCGGTCAGGCCTTTTGCGTACGCACCTGCGACGGCCGCTATTTCCCGCTTCCGGCGTCGGACAACGCGAGCCGCGCGGCGTCGTGCAACAATTTCTGTCCGGCGAGCGAGACCAAGGTGGTCTATGGCGGCACGATCGACAATGCCGCCACCGAGACCGGAAAGCCCTATTCCGAATTGCCCAACGCGTTCCGCTATCGCAACGAGATCGTGGCGGGCTGCACCTGCAACGGCAAGGACCAGATCGGCCTCGCCCCGGTCAAAATCGAAAACGATCCGACGCTGCGCAAGGGCGATCTCGTGGTAGGCGCCGGCGGGCTGATGGTAGCGGGGCGTAGCGCCGACCGACGCGGCGCGTCGCTGAATTTCTCGCCGGCCTCCGAAGCCCTGCGCGCGCGCTATCAGCACGTGCCGGTGGTCGCGGCCGAGTAGGCCGCCAGCAAACTCAGGCCGCGCGGATTTTCCCGAGGAACTCGGTCACCTGACTGCCGAGTTGCTGGCTCTGGGTTTCCAGCGTCTCGGAGGCATGCTTGACATCGTCCGCCGCGGCGGCGCCGGCATCGGCGTCGGCTTTCACGCCGGTGATATTGTCGGAGACGTTCTTGGTGCCCTGGGCGGCGTGCTGGGTGCTGCGGGTGATTTCCTGGGTGGCGGCGCCCTGCTGCTGGACCGCCGCCGCAATCGCGGTGGCGACCGCGTTGACTTCGCCGATGATGCTGCCGATGCCCTTGATGGCGTCGATGGCCTCAAGGGCCACCTTCTGGATGTCGGAGATCTGCCCGGAGATTTCCTCGGTGGCCTTGGCGGTCTGGCTGGCCAGCGATTTGACCTCGGACGCCACCACGGCAAAGCCGCGACCGGCCTCGCCGGCGCGCGCCGCCTCGATGGTCGCATTCAGCGCCAGCAGGTTGGTCTGTGCGGCGATGGTGTTGATCAGGCCGACCACCTCGCCGATCCGGCCCGCGGTTTTGGCGAGCCCCTGCACGGTACCGTCGGTTTCGCGCGCCTGGTCGACCGCGCGGCTGGCAATTCCGGCGGCGTGCGCCGCCTGCCGGCTGATATCGTCGATCGATGCGCTCAATTGCTGCGAGGCGGATGCGACGTTCTCCACGCTCATTGAGGCTTCTCCGGACGCCTTCTCGGCACCCTGGACCCGCATGTTGGTCTGGCGCGACACCGCCGACAGGCTCGAGGAGGTTGTCCGCATCTGACTGGAAGCATCGCCCAGTTGATGCAGCGTCTGGCGAACCAAGTTCTCGAATTCACCGACGCATGTCTCGACGGTCTGCTGACGCGCCTTGGCGCCGGCATGGTGCTCGCGCTCCTGCTGCTCGATCCGCAGCTTTTCGGCGGCCTGCCGCTTGAAGGTTTCCAGCGCGCCGGCCAGCGCGCCGATCTCGTCCTGGCGAGCGGTGTAGCCGGTATCGACAGTGAGGTCTCCGGCGGCGACCTTCAGCATGGCGTCGCGCATATTATGCAGCGGTTTGATGACGCGGCGGCTGACGGCGATCATGGCGCCGCAGGTCAGGGCGAGCGCCGAAGCCAGCAACACCAGTTGCAGGACCAGTGAGCGCCGGGCGGCCGAATGCTGGATCTCGGTGTGGTCCCTGGCCGCATCGAGCGCGCGCTCGGCAACGGTGACGGCGGAGCTCATGCGCCCGACCGTGATCGGGCTCCACTGGTTCGCCGTCAATTCGGGCTTTTCGCCTGAGCTCAGCGCCGTCAGCAGGCGATCACGCAGAGCCAGATAGTCCGGCTCGAAATATGCGGTCTTGGTCGCGGCGATCGCATCGGAAAGCACCGCAGGCAGCTGCATTCCCGAGGCCGCCGTTTGCAGCGCAGTGAACGCGATATCGGTGCCGCCGAGCAGTCGCACATAGGTCAGGCGCCCATCCGGCGGCACAGACCCGGCGGCAAGAGCCTTGGAAATCAGCAGCGATGCCTCGCCGGCGCTGTTGCGCAGCAGCCAGGCGGTCTGCTTGATCGCCAATAGCTGGTCGATCATCGCATCCTGATGATTGACCGCGGTAGCGAGCGCCGTCGATAATTTGTCGAGCGTCACCAGCAGCGCCGCCGTGGTGTCGTAATATTCCTTCGGCAGCGCCTGACGGCGCGAGGCCTTCGGTTTGCCGACTTCGTCCCAGAATTCCTTCTGCTCGGCGGTCAGCTGCCTGAACAGACGATCGAGCTCCGGCACCAGCGTGTTCTGCTGCGCGAATTCGATCGTGGGCAGTAGCGCGAGCGCATTGGCCATGGCGGGCATTTCGGCGTCGCGAAGCTCGCGCAAATATTTGTCGATATCGCCCGGCACCGGCGGCTCGGTATTCAGCAGCCGGAAGCTTGTCGATTGATCGGTGCGCAGATTGTGCATGGCCTTGAACAGGTTCGCCGATGCGTCCGCAATCATCGAAATGCGGCCCGTCATCTGCAGGCGCCCCCAGCAATCCCAGGCGTTGAGCGAGAACCCGATCACAACGCAAAATGCCGTTGTCAGGATGACGGTTTTGAGCAGCGCGGATACGGTCAAGCGATTCAGCATATTTGGCCCTCGGTTACGTCCAATAAGGCCAGAAACGGTAAACGTTTAGGCATCGATCGCCGCCGTACTACTACGGGTAGACCGCAGGCTGCATCGCCTTGGCCGAAGGGTTTTCGCGCGACGGTTCCTTGCCGGGAACCCGGGAGTGTCTTATGCGTTAAAGCGGGCCAGGACCGTTTCAGCGGAAATCCCGATGCTCATCAGTGCGCTGATTACATTTCTCGTTGTTATCCTCATCCTCTATCTGATCAACCTGTTGCCGATCGACGGCCGCGCCAAGCAGATTGCGCGTGTCATCGTGATCATCCTCGGCGTGATTTCGCTGCTGAAATACATCGCGGTTTTCTAGCGGCGACTTGCTCCCCAAACAAACAAGCCCCGGCGCAAGCCGGGGCTGTTATTTGCGTATCCGCCAAGAGCTATTTCAGCGTCCGGAGCCGGTCGATCAGACCGCTGCCTTGGCTTCCCGTCGCCGCGCGGTGAGAATGTATTCGGTATAGCCGTTGGGCTGCTCGCGGCCCTTGAAGATCAGGTCGCAGGCGGCCTTGAAGGCTGTGCCGTCGAAGCCGGGCGCCATCGGCCGGTACAGCGGATCGTCCTTGTTCTGTCCATCCACCACGACCGCCATCCGCTTCAGCGATTCCATCACCTGATCCTTGGTGATGACGCCCTGATGCAGCCAGTTCGCCAGATGCTGGCTCGAGATCCGCAAGGTGGCGCGGTCTTCCATCAGGCCGACGTCGTGGATATCGGGCACCTTGGAGCAGCCGACGCCCTGGTCGATCCAGCGCACCACATAGCCGAGGATGCCCTGGCAATTGTTGTCGATCTCCTGCTTGACGTCGTCGGGCGCCCAGTTCGATTGCGATACCGGGATGGTGAGGATGTCGGACAGTTTGGCGCGGCGGCCGGCCTTGGCCAGTTCCTGCTGGCGCGCGTGCACGTTGACCGCATGATAATGCAGCGCGTGCAGCGTCGCGGCGGTTGGCGAAGGCACCCAGGCGGTGGTGGCGCCGGCCCGCGGATGCGCGATCTTCTGCGCGATCATGTCGGCCATCATGTCGGGCGCGGCCCACATCCCCTTGCCGATCTGGGCGTGGCCGGGCAGGCCGTCGACCAGGCCGATATCGACGTTCCAGTCCTCGTAGGCCTTGATCCAGGCGCTGCCCTTCATGTCGTTCTTGCGGATCATGGCGCCGGCTTCCATCGAGGTATGGATTTCGTCGCCGGTGCGGTCGAGAAAGCCGGTGTTGATGAAACAGATGCGCTTCAAGGCGTTCTGAATGCAGGCCTTGAGATTGACGGTGGTACGGCGCTCCTCGTCCATGATGCCGACCTTCATGGTGTTTTCCGGCAGCGCCAGCATCTTCTCGACCCGGCCGAACAGATCGCAGGTCAGTGCAACCTCGTCGGGGCCGTGCATCTTCGGCTTGACGATATAGACCGAGCCGGTGCGGCTGTTGTGGATTTTCGAACCTCCCTTGAGATCGTGGATCGCCAGCAGGCCGGTGACGGCGGCGTCGAGAATGCCTTCGGGAATTTCGGCGCCGGAGGCGTCCAGCACGGCGTCGGTGAACATGTGATGGCCGACGTTGCGCATCAACAGCAGGCTTCGGCCGTGCAGCCTGATCTCCTTGCCGTCGGGCGCGGTGTAGACCCGGTCGGGATTGAGCGCGCGCTTCAGGGTCTTGCCGCCCTTTTCGAAATCGGCCGACAGCGTGCCGTTCATCAGGCCGAGCGTATTGCGATAGATCAGCACCTTGTCCTCGGCGTCGACCGCCGCGACGCTGTCCTCCATGTCGAGAATGGTGCTGATCGCCGCTTCCAGGATGATGTCGGCGATGCCGGCCGGATCCTCCTTGCCCATCGCGTGATTACGGTCGATCTTGATCTCGATATGCATGCCGTTGTTGACCAGCAGCACCGCCGAAGGCGCCGCCGGATCGCCACGGAAACCGGCGAATTGCGCGTTCGATTTCAGCGCGGTGGCGTTGCCGCTCGTCTTGACGGCGAGCTGGCCGGCGATGACGCTGTAGGAGGTGACATCGGTGTGGCTTCCGGTCGCCAGCGGCACTGCGGAGTCGAGGAAGACCTTCGCCTTCGCGACCACCCTGGCGCCGCGCGCCTTGTTGAAGCCCTTGCCCGCCTCGCTTGGCTCGTGCGGAATGGCGTCGGTGCCGTAAAAAGCGTCATACAGGCTGCCCCAGCGCGCGTTGGCGGCGTTCAGGGCGTAGCGGGCGTTGGTGAGCGGCACCACCAGCTGCGGTCCGCAAATCGTGCCGATTTCCTCGTCGACATCGGCGGTCTCGACCGTCACGGTCGCAGGCTCCGGCAACAGATAGCCGATCTCCTTGAGGAATGCCGTATAGGCGTTCATGTCGAAAGACTTGCCCTTGCTGGCGCGGTGCCAACCGTCGATTTTCGCCTGCAAGGTGTCGCGCAGGGTGAGCAGTTCACGGTTCTTCGGCGCCAGATCGCGGATGATGGCAGCGAGGCCCGCCCAGAACGCGTCGGGGGAAATCCCGGTCTTGGGGGTGGCCTCATGGGCGATGAAATCGAACAGAATGGGCGCGATCTTCAGTCCGTGGGCATCGATACGATTCATTATCAAACTTTCACGAGAGGCGGCGGATACAGGGTGTTTTCGGGGCAAAAACAAAGAGCGCCGCAAGGGCGGCGATCTAGTGCCCATTTTACCGCCAAACCGGGGGCCATGAGAAGGCCTTTCGCGGGGCCCGATTGCGCAAACAATGGCCGCTGGCTGACTTAGATGTTGGCAGCGAGGTCGATGAGTTCGTCGAACAGAATCCCGGTTTCCGCCAGCATCCGCTCGATCTCGTCGGTTGCATCACTGACCGGGCGCGATGAGGTATCGATCGTCAGCTCGCAGGCCGTGGGCGGCTGGTAATCGTTGCCGATGCCGGTGAACGCCTGCAACGCGCCGGCGCGCGCCTTGGCGTAGTGGCCCTTGGGGTCGCGGCTCTCGCATATTTCGGCGGGCGTGGCGACATAGACTTCGCGAAACGAGGTGTCGGCGATGCGGCGCGCCGCGGCACGATCTTCCCGCGACGGCGAGACCGCGGCGACGATGGCGATGTGGCCGTTGCGCGCCAGATGGGTGGCGACCTCGGCCAGCCGCCGGATGTTCTCGCTGCGATCGGCGGCGGAGAAACCGAGATCGCTGTTCAGCCCGGCGCGCAGCGTATCGCCGTCGAGCAGCACCGGCGAGCCGCCATTGCCGAACAGCCTGCGCTCCAGCGCGCGCGCCAGCGTGGATTTTCCCGAGCCCGGCAGTCCCGTCAGCCACAGCACCGCGCCGTTGTGGCGATAGCGCGCCGAGCGCTCGTCGGGGCGCAGCGCGGATTCCACCGGCACGATATCGACGGGAATGGCGCGCTGCCCGGCGTCGACCGACAGCACGAGGCCGCCGCCGGCAATGCGGCCATTGACCTCGATCACCAACCGCCCGGTGCGCGGATTGTCGCTATAGGGATCGGCGGCAATCGGCTGCGCCAGCGCGATGTCGATCTCGCCGACATGATTGCGCGCGATCGATGTGGTCTCGACGCTCGACAGCTCGCCGGGATCGACCGCCTTCTCGATCGCGACCACGGTGGCGCGGGCTTCCCGTGTGCCCAGCCGGACCAGGATCGATTCGCCTTTGGCGAGCGGCTTGTCGTGCAGCCAGAAAATCCGCGCCCGAATCCGGCGGGTGTCGCGCGGGCTTTGTCCGACATGGGCGATGACGTCGCCGCGCTCGATGAACAGTTCGCGGTCGAGGGTGATGCCGACCGAGCGCCCCGCGCTTTGAACGCCCTCGACCGGGGTCACCGGCCAGCCCTCGACGGTCCTGATCCTGGCAATTTTTCCCGCGGGCATGATGACGATCTCGTCGCCGGCGGCAAGGTGACCGGACTCGATGCGGCCCGCGACGATACGGCGGTCGTCGAATTTGTAGATCGCCTGCACCGGCAGCCGCAGCGCCAGCTGCTCCAGCGGCCGCGCCGGCTCGAGCGCGTCGAGCGCTTCGACCACCGTCGGTCCATGGTACCAGGAAATATGGGGCGTGCGCGTGGCGACCCCGTCGCCGTCGCGTGCCGAAATCGGGATCACGGCCGAGGGCGTAACGCCAAGGCCGGTCAGATGCGCGGAAATCTCGGCGCTGATCTCGTTAAATCGCGCCGCGCTGAACTCGACCCGGTCCATCTTGTTGACGACAACGGCGACCTGTTTGATGCCCAGCAGATGCAGCAGATAGCCGTGCCGCCGGGTCTGGTCGCGCACGCCTTCCAGCGCGTCGATGATCAGGACCGCGCCGTCCGCCTGCGAGGCGCCGGTGATCATGTTGCGCAGGAATTCGGCGTGGCCCGGCGCGTCGATCAGCACCACGTCGCGCGAGCGGGTGCGAAAGCTGATCTGGGTGGTGTCGATGGTGATGCCCTGGTCGCGTTCGGTCTGCAGCGCATCGAGCAGGAACGACCACTCGAACGGCATGCCGCGCCGGGCGCTGACGGCCCTGAGCATTTCGAGCTTGCCCTCGGGCAGGCTGCCGGTCTCATGCAACAGACGCCCGACCAGAGTGGACTTGCCATGGTCGACATGGCCGACGATGACGATGCGAACCTGCGGACGCGTGGTGCCGTTGGGTGTCGCCGATGTCGCTGGTGGGACGATCATGTTCATCTGCATACTCAAGCTGGCAACAGTCAGAGATAGCCCGCGACGCGCAGCCGTTCGAAGGCGTCTTCGGTTTCGTGATCGAGCGCCCGCCCGGAGCGTTCAGGCACCCTGGTGCCGTCGAGCTCGATCAGGATTTCATCGATGCTGGAGGCGGTCGAAGCCACCGGATTGGTGATATCGGCATCGCCGAGCGAGCGATAGCGCTTGCCGTCTTTCGCAAGATACAGCGGGATGATCGGAATGTTCTCGCGCCTGGTGTAGGCCCAGATGTCGGCTTCGGTCCAATGCAGGATCGGATGAATGCGCAGATGCGCGCCCGGCGGCGGTGAGGCGTTGAACTGGTCCCAGAACTCCGGCGGTTGATCGCGCACGTCCCAGCCGCCCTCGGTGCCGCGTGGCGAGAATACCCGCTCCTTGGCACGGGTGGCTTCTTCGTCGCGGCGGATGCCGGCGATCAATCCGTCGAACCCGTATTTGGCGAGCGCGAGCTTCAGCCCCTCGGTCTTGCGCGCGGCGGATCGCGCCGCGGGTGGCAGGGTCGGATCGATGGTTTCCAGCGGGGGGCAGGGTTCGATCTTGAGATCGAGCTCCCATTCCTTGCCGTAGCGGTCGCGAAACGCGTACATCTCCGGAAATTTCTTGCCGGTATCGACATGCATGGCGGGGAACGGCACGCGGCCGAAGAAGGCCTTGCGCGCCAGCCAGATCATGACGTTGGAATCCTTGCCCAGCGACCACAACAGCGCCAGCTTCTTCAGCCGCGCGAAGGCTTCCCTGAAGATGTAGATGCTCTGCGCCTCGAGTGCATCGAGGTGGTCCATGGAGGGCTGAAGGATATGCCCCTCCGTCGAGATCGGCGGGGTCCGGGTTCCCTCGGTCGCATCGACCGGCTGCAACCTGTCTCTTGCGGATTCATTGTCGAGAAGATGCATCTCTGGGCCTTGGCCTTTGAGGACTAAAATTCTATAGTTGCAACGCAATAGAGAAGAAATAATTTTCTCTTTGCGAGCGCTGGACGACACATATATAGAAAATAATTCCAGTCAACCCCGGAAGTTGGGGAAGCGAGTATCGTATGCGATTTCTGCCGGTCTTTCTCGATCTGCAAGCCGGCCCGGTGCTGCTGGTGGGCGGCGGCGATCTCGTGCGGGCGAAATTGCGGCTGCTGGCTGCAGCCGGCGCGCGGGTCCGCTGGTACGCCACCGACGGCGATCATGATCTCGGTGGGCTGGAAGCCGCCGACGCGGCACGGATCGAGCTGGCAGGCGGCGATCCGTTGGCGGCCGATCTGCATGGCGTGATTGCGATCCTGTGCGCAGGCGCCCGCGAGGCCGGGATTGCGATGTCGGTGCGGGCAAAAGCGGTGGGCCTGCCGGTCAACGTGATGGACGATCTGGCGCATTCGACATTCATTTTTCCGGCGATCGTCGATCGCGGCGATGTGGTGGTTGCGGTCGGTACCGGCGGCGCCTCGCCGGTGGTGGCGCGCCGTGTGCGCGAACGCATCGAAGCAGTGCTGCCCGCCCGCATTGGCGATCTCGCCGCCTTTATCGGACGCTGGCGCAAATCCATCCACGGCCGCATCCCCGAATTTCCGCTGCGCCGGCGTTTCTGGGAGCGCGTGGTCGATGGTCCGATCGGCGCGCTGGTGCTCGCCGGGCGCAACGACGAGGCCGAAGCGGCGCTGAGAAATATTTCTGATCCCTCCGGCTTTGCCGGCGCGCAGGCATCGGGCGGCGCCGAGGGCAGGGTGACGCTGGTCGGCGCCGGTCCGGGAGATCCCGACCTGCTCACCATCAAGGCGTTGCGGGCGCTGCAGGATGCCGACGTGGTGTTTTACGACGAACTGGTGTCGCCCGAAATTCTCGACCGTGCCCGTCGCGATGCCGCGCGGGTGTCGGTCGGCCGCCGTGTCGGCAAGCCCGGTATCGGCCAGGATGCGATCAACATTCTGTTGATCGAGGCAGCCAGATCCGGCCAGCGCGCGGTACGCCTCAAGGGCGGCGATCCCTTCGTGTTCGGCCGCGGCGGCGAGGAAGTGGAAGCGCTGCGCAATGCCGGTGTTGCCTATTCGATCGTTCCGGGAATTACCGCGGGCCTCGGCGCCGCTGCCCAATTCGAGGTGCCGCTGACCTTCCGGGGCGAGGCGCTGCGCATCACGTTCCTCACCGCGCACAAGGCGAGGGACGCCGAGACCGTCGACTGGTCGGTTCTCACCGACGCGAAGATGACCGTCGTGGTCTATATGGGCATGACCGCGGCGCCGTCGGTGCGCGCTGGCCTCTTGGCCGCGGGACGCTCGCCGCAGACCCCGGTCGGGGTGTTCGCGCGGGTAACGCGGCCGGACGCCCAAGCCGCGGTTGGAACGCTCGACCAATTGCCCGATCTGGTCGAAAGGATCGACGGCGGTCCCGCCGTTCTCATCATCGGCGACGTGGTCGCGCATTCCGCGCCATGGCGCCAGAACAATCTCGCTCAACTGGTCTCATACTTTCAGGTCGCCGCCGAATGACATCTCCGCTGCAGCAAAAGATCAAGATAACAGGCCCCTCGGTCGTCACCGCCAACCGCACCTGGGATGGTGTCGTGATCTATCGCACGGCCGCGGGCGGCTGGTCGACCGACCTGTCCGACGCCGCGATCGTGCGGGCCGCCGACGAGGCGCGCGCGCTGCTCGCCGAATCGGTCGCCGACGACGTCGGCGCGGTCGGCGCCTATATCGCGCCGGTCGAGATCAAGGATGGCGGCAGCATCGAGCCCGGCAATCTGCGCGAACAAATCCGGCGCCAGGGCGTCACCATCGATCTTCCGGTTCCGGCGTAAGGTTCTGCTCATGTATGCCTATGATGAAATCGACCGCACGCTGATCAACGAACGCGTCTCCGAATTTCGCGATCAGGTGAAGCGCCGCCTGTCCGGCGAACTCACCGAGGACGAATTCAAGTCGCTGCGGCTGATGAACGGCGTCTACCTGCAACTGCACGCCTATATGTTCCGCGTCGCGATCCCCTATGGCACGCTGTCGTCGGAGCAGATGCGGCGGTTCGCCCATGTCGCGCGGCGTTATGATCGCGGCTACGGTCACTTCACCACCCGGCAAAACATCCAGTTCAACTGGATCAAGCTTGCCGAACTGCCGGACGCGCTGGCCGATCTCGCCGAGGTCGGCATTCACGCGATGCAGACTTCGGGCAACTGCACCCGCAACATCACCGCCGATCAATGGGCCGGCGTCGCGCCGGGCGAGATCGAGGACCCGCGGATCTGGGCGGAGCTGTTGCGGCAATATTCGACGCTGCATCCGGAATTCTCATTCCTGCCGCGCAAGTTCAAATTCGCCATCACCGCGTCGGAGCACGATCGCGCGGCGATCAAGGTACATGACATCGGCTTGCGGCTGCACAGGAACGCCGCCGGCGAAACCGGCTTCGAGGTGCTGGTCGGCGGCGGCCTCGGCCGCACGCCCTTCATCGGCAAAACGATAAAGTCCTTCGTGCCGGGCCGCGATCTCCTCAGCTATGTCGAGGCGATCCTGCGCGTCTACAATCAATACGGCCGCCGCGACAACATCTACAAGGCGCGCATCAAGATCCTGGTGCACGAGCTCGGCATCGAGAAGTTTGCAAAGGAAGTCGAGGACGAATGGCTGGCGATGCGCGACAGCGCGCTGACACTGGATGATTCCGATGTCGAGGACATCCGTTCGCGCTTCACCTATCCGGCGTACGAAAAGCTGCCGCATATGCCGGAGGAGCTGAAGAAGGCGGCGCACGATCCGCATTTCGAGGCATGGCGGAAGAATTCGACCTTTGCCCACAAGGTGCCGGGCTATGCGATCGTGACGGTTTCGCTGAAACCGATCGGCGGACCGCCCGGCGACGCCACCGCCGAGCAGATGGATGCGATCGCCGATCTCGCCGACAAATATTCCTTCGGCGAACTCCGCGTCGGTCACGAGCAGAACCTGGCGCTGCCCCATGTCGCCCGACGCGACCTGCCCGCGCTGTGGCGGGCGCTGGACAAGATCGGGCTCGCCACGCCCAACGTCAACCTGGTCACCGACATCATCGCCTGCCCGGGGCTGGATTACTGCGCGCTCGCCAATGCGCGCTCGATCCCGATCGCGCAGGAACTGACGCGGCGTTTTGCCAATCACGACACCGCCAATCTGATCGGGCGGCTGCACGTCAATATCTCCGGCTGCATCAATGCCTGCGGCCATCATCACGTCGGCCATATCGGCATTCTCGGCGTCGAGAAGAACGGCGAGGAATTCTATCAGATCACGATCGGCGGCCGTGCCGACGAACATGCCGTGGTCGGCACCCTGATCGGGCCGGCAGTACCCTATGGCGACGTCGCCGACGTGGTCGAGGACCTCGTCGAGGCCTATCTGGCGCTGCGGGCGCGGCCCGACGAGCTTTTCATCGACACCGTCAAGCGGCTTGGCGTCGAACCATTCAGGGAGCGGGTCTATGCCACTCGTTAAGGGCGGAAAAATAGCTGCCGATGCGTTCGTCCATGTCGCTGACGATGCCGACCTTCCCGGCGATGGCGCGCTGCTGGTTTCAGCGGCGCGGTTTCTCGAAGACCCGGAGGCGCTGCTGGGCCGCGCCGGCAAGACCGGCGTGATCTGGCCGAACAATCGCGATGTTGACGATCTGGTGCCGTATCTCGACCGGCTCGCAGTGGTCGCTCTGGTATTTCCAACCTTCCGCGACGGCCGCGCCTACAGCCAGGCGCGTTTGTTGCGGGAGCGCCATGGTTTCAAGGGCGAGCTGCGCGCCACCGGCCAGGTCCTTCGCGACCAGTTCGTGTTCATGCTGCGCGCCGGGTTCGATTCGTTTGAGGTAAAGAAAGAAAGCGACGCGGAGGCGTTTGCCGCCACCGCCAAGCGCTATTCGGTGTTCTACCAGCCGACCGGCGATGGCCGCATCACCGCGCTGCACCGGCGGATGCAGCTGCGTCATTCCGAAAGCGCCGGGCCATGAATGCGATGGTCCATCAGGTGGTGACGGAGCGGTCGGCCCGCGCATTGCCGGCGGCCGACGATCTCGATCGCGCCCTTCGCAACGCTTCGCCTGCGGAGGTGATCGCGGCCGCGCTCAAGGCCGTCGGCCGCGAGCGTCTCGCCGTGGTGTCCTCGTTCGGCACCGAATCGGCGGCGCTGCTCAAGGTGATGGCCGATGTCGATCCGGCGATCCCCGTGATCTTTCTCGACACCGGATGGCTGTTCGAGGAGACGCTGGCCTATCGCGACACATTGATCGCGACGCTCGGCCTGCGCGACGTCCGTTCGATCAAGCCGCTGGAGCAGACGCTGTCGCGTGAAGACGGCAATCGCGAATTGTGGTTTTCCGATCCCGATGCCTGCTGCCGGATCCGCAAAGTCGAGCCGCTGGCGCGGGCGCTGGCCCCGTTCGACGCCTGGATCAACGGACGCAAGCGCTTTCAGGGCGGCTTGCGCGCCGCCATCCCCGTCGTCGAGCCGGACGGCGCCAGGCTGAAATTCAATCCGTTCGCCAACATCTCGCGCGCGGAGATCGAGGCGATCTACGCGCAGGCAAAACTGCCGCCGCATCCGCTTGCGGCATCGGGCTTTCTGTCGGTCGGGTGCATGCCCTGCACCAGCCGGGCCTCGCCCGACGAAGATGCGCGTGCCGGTCGCTGGCGTGGCAGACCCAAGACAGAATGCGGCATCCATACGGTAAACACTTCGCAAGATAAGTGAGTGCAACCGGACCGCTCGCGCGGTCTGACGATGTCTTTCGATTGGGGTAGACCGGAAGTGGCCGGTCCACGGCCAAGACGACGCGATTGACCCGAATCAGACATTAGCCGGCCCTTCGAAATCTTATCTGCGCTACCCTGCGGTGGCTGGAACTGCTAGATTTCTACAAGGAAATCCCAAAGTAAGCCTGAGCAACTAGCATGAGGCGACGCGATTTCATCACGCTTGTTGGCGGTGCGGCGGGTTGGCCGCTTGTGGCACGAGCCCAGCCGGCTCGGCCGATGATCGGGTTCCTTGGCGCGCCGTCGTCTGCGCCTTACGTGTCAAATGTCGCCGCCATCAATCAAGGTCTGAAGGAGGCCGGCTATGTCGAGGGTACGAACGTAACAATCGAATATCGGTGGGCGGACGGCCAATATGAACGGCTGCCGGCCTTGGCGTCTGAACTGGCCGAAATGAGGGTGGCAGTCATCGTTGCAATCGGCGGGGCTCCTTCAGTCATTGCAGCAAAGAACGCTACGTCAACGATCCCAATTGTGTTCACCATGACCGCCGATCCGGTGCAGCTTGGACTGGTTGCCAGCCTCAATCGGCCCGGCGGCAATATCACTGGCATAGCCATATTGGGTGTGGCGCTTGAGGCAAAGCGTCTGGAGATGTTGCGCGAGCTTGTCCCCACGGCAAAATTAATTGCGGTCCTGGTGAATCCCAAGAACCCGCAAGTCGAAATCCAAACGGATGAGCTGGCGGCAGCCAGCCGCACGGCGGGCCAGGAGATTATTCTGCTAAAGGCCAGCAACAATCTGGAAATCGATGCCGCTTTCGCGGCTCTGGTCGACCGTGGCGCCGGAGCTGTGATCATAGGCCAGGATACATTTTTTACCAGCCAACCTGCTCAATTCGCCGCGCTTGCGAAACGCTATGCGATGCCCACGATATCGCCCTGGCGGGAGCACGTTAGCGCTGGAATATTGATAAGTTACGGTGCCGATATCACTGACGGATATCGCCAAGCCGGCGTCTATGCCGGCCGGGTTCTCAAAGGCGAGAAGCCCGCCAACCTGCCGATCGTACAGCCGACGAAATTCGAACTGGTAATTAACCTCAAGACAGCCAAAGCGCTCGGCCTTACCGTACCCCCGTCGCTGCTTGCTCAAGCCGACGAGGCGATCGAATAATTGGCCGACACCCGCTGTTAGCACATTTCGGCCTTGCCGCGATGTCCGACTTGAGTCCGCCATGCGCAGCAAAGCGAACATCAATACTGGCTTGAATTGCCGGTCCCGCATCATCTTTTCGGTCGAGTGGAACACGCGTTCGACGTGACGGTTCAAGGCCGCACATGCCGGAATGACCGTCGAAATAGCTCCCCGTTCACCATTCAGCCACGGTTGGTATGCAACAACCGCAGGCAACCCGGGGAACCTCGAATCATGCGCGCGGCGGTCGCGATTATCGGACTTTTGGCGCTTGGCGGCTGCGCCGCGGAGGCGCCGATCGAGCAGCCATCGATGTATCTCAGCATGGCCGATGGCGGCGCCCGGCTCGATTCGCAGGCGGCGGCCTCGATGATCTCGCTCTACCGGCAAAACAACGGCCTCGGGGCCGTGACGGTCGATCCCGAACTCATGAAGCTGGCGGAAGCGCAGTCGCAGGCGATGGCCAGCCACAACAAGCTCGACCACGACGTCAAGGCGCCGCTGGAGAAACGCCTGAACGCATCGGGATATCCGGCGACGCTGGCGGTCGAAAATGTGTCCGCCGGATATCACACCCTGGCGGAAGCGTTTTCCGGCTGGCGCGACTCGCCCCCGCACAAGGCGAACATGCTGAAAAACGGTGTCACAAAATTAGGCATCGCGGCGAGCTATGCTCCAAATACCAAATACAAGGTGTTCTGGACGCTGATTCTTGCCTCATCGGACCCGCGATAAAGCGGGCGTGATCCGGCTTTCGCCGTCTCGCTGATTGACGGCATCGCGAACTGACGCCACGGTGCAACCGCATTTTGGTATCTGATCGGGCCCATGACGGATATTTCGCACCCAGCGCCAGCACGGACGCCCGCCACGGCGCGGCGCGTGCTCGTCCTGCAGGGCGGCGGCGCGCTCGGCTCCTATCAGGCCGGCGCCTATCAGGCACTGTGCCACTGCGATTTCGAGCCGGACTGGGTTGCCGGCATCTCGATCGGCGCCATCAACGCCGCGATCATCGCCGGCAATCCGCGCGAAAAGCGGGTGGGGCGTCTCAAGGAATTCTGGGAGATGGTCTCGTCTCCGGTGCCCTGGAACCCGCTCGCGCAAGCCGGTGGCGCACGTTCTGCATTCAATGAAACCAGCGCTGCCCTGATCGCCACCTTCGGCGTACCCGGCTTTTTCCGGCCGCGCATCCCGCCGGCGCCGCTGTGGCCGAAGGGCACGCCGCAGTCGCAGAGCTATTACGACACCGCGCCGTTGCGCGGGACGCTGGAGCGTCTGGTCGATTTCGACCGCATCAATGATCTGACGACCCGGCTCAGCGTTGGCGCAGTGAGCGTGACAACGGGCAATTTCACATATTTCGACAATTTCGAGTTCAAAAAGCTCGGCAAGAAGATCGGGCCGGAACATATCATGGCCTCCGGCGCGCTGCCGCCGGGCTTTCCTTCGGTCGAGATCGAGGGCGAGCATTTCTGGGATGGCGGCATCGCCACCAACACGCCGCTCGACTATGTGCTGGACGAGGAAATCGACAACGACCTTTTGATCTTCCAGGTCGATCTGTTCAGCGCGCGCGGTCCGTTGCCAACTTCGCTGCTCGACGCCGCCGAGCGCGAGAAAGACATCCGCTTTTCCAGCCGCACCCGGATGAATACCGACAAGAACAGGCAAATCCACAACGCCCGCAGGGCGCTGCGCGATTTGATCGGCAAATTGCCCGACTATCTCAAAAACGATCCGTCGGTCGAACTGCTGCAAAAAGCCGCCAAGGAAAGCACCGTCACGGTGGTGCACCTGATCTATCGCAGCAAGAACTACGAAACGTCTTCCAAGGACTATGATTTTTCTCACGTCGGCATGGTCGAGCACTGGAGCGCGGGCGAGCGCGACGTGCATCTGTCGATGCGTCACAAGGATTGGCTCGATCGTCCGCAATCGGACGAAACCATGGTGACGTACGATCTTACGGGGGACGGCACCGAAACCGTCGACGACAAACAGGAGCAATGAAATGGGTATTTTGACAGGCAAGACCGCGGTTGTGACCGGCTCGACCAGCGGCATCGGACTGGCCTATGCGCGCGCCTTTGCGGGCGCCGGCGCCAACATCGTTCTCAACGGCATGGGCGCGCCGGCCGACATCGAGAAGGAACGCTCCGGCATCGAGACGGAGTTCAAGGTCAAGGCAATCCATTCGCCGGCCGACATGACCAAGCCGGCCGAGATCGCCGGAATGATCGCGCTCGGCGAAAGCACCTTCGGCTCGGTCGACGTGCTGGTCAACAATGCCGGCATCCAGTTCGTATCGCCGATCGAGGAATTTCCGATCGACAAATGGGACGCCATCATCGCCATCAACCTGACCTCGGCGTTTCACGGCATCCGCGCCGCGGTGCCCGGCATGAAGAAGCGCGGCTGGGGCCGCATCATCAATACGGCTTCCGCGCATTCGCTGGTGGCCTCGCCGTTCAAGTCGGCCTATGTGTCGGCCAAGCACGGCATCGCCGGCCTGACCAAGACGGTGGCGCTGGAGCTTGCGACCTTCAAGATCACCTGCAACTGCATCAGCCCGGGTTATGTCTGGACGCCGCTGGTCGAACACCAGATCCCCGACACCATGAAGGCGCGCAATCTGACCAAGGAGCAGGTGATCCACGACGTGCTGCTGGAAGCCCAGCCGACCAAGGAATTCGTCACCTCCGAGCAGGTCGCCGCGCTGGCGCTGTTCCTGTGCGGCGATGACGCGGCGCAAATCACCGGCGCCAACCTCTCGATCGACGGCGGCTGGACCGCGGCGTAGGCTCCAAATTCGTCATTGCCGGGCTTGACCCGGCAATGGCAATCCATCAAATCGAAAAATCTTTTGCGAAGAAGATGGATGCCCGGATCAAGTCCGGGCATGACGAGTTAGTCGCGCTTCCCGAATGCCAGCACGTGCAGCCCGAGCCGCTTCCGCACGATCCAGAACAGCAGCACGGTTTCGAAGGTCAGCGAAATCGAGGTCGCGGCCGCGGCGCCGTGGCCGCCGAACCGCGGCACCAGCGCGATACAGAGCGCGACGTTCATGACGAAGGCGAGCGCGTAGGCCAGTGCGCAGATATGCTGGTGGCCGAGCATGTTGAGCAGCCGCTCGACCGGGCCGATCGCCGAGCGCACCACGAGGCCGATGGCGGCGATGAACATGATGTCGTAACCCACCACGAATTGTGGCCCGAACAGCCACAACAGCGGCTTGCCGATTGCGAGTAGCAGGATGGTAGCGGCGAGCGAGGGCCAGAACGTCCATTTGATCGCATGCGCGACATAGGCCGACAGCCGCGCCCTGTCGCCGATGGCGTGATATTCGGCAAAGCGGTGCGCCGTCGTCGCCGACATCGCATAGTGGATAAAGGACACCAGCGCCAGCGTCTTGACCACGGCGAAATAGACGCCGACTTCTTCCGAACTGCGGAACTGCTGCAGCACCAGCACGTCGGTGTAGGACAGCAGCAAATAGAAGCTTTCGACCAGCAGGATCGGCAGCGAGATCGCGAGCCAGCCGCGGAAATCATAGGCCTTCGGGCCCGGCGCGATATGGCCGCCGAGCCTGCGGTTCAGCACCAGCATCTGCCCGATCATGGCAAGCCACACCGCGGCCGCACTGGCCAGCATCGCAGCGGTTGCGCCGAGATGGAAACCGAGCGCAAAGGCGCCGGCGGTGAAGCCGATGATCAGCGACTGGCGGACGATGAATTGCGGCATCAATCCGAGCCGCATCCAGTCATGCGAGCGGGCGATGCCGTCCTGGGTGTTGGCGACCACGAAAGGCGGCAGCGTCAGGCAGCCGATATAAAGCGGCGCAATGGTATCGGCGTCGAGCCATGGCGACAGCAGCTTGATCAATCCCGCCAGCAGCAGCGAGACCGCGCCGGAGACGGCAAACGTCATCCAGCGGCTGCCGGAGAGAAAGCCACGCAGCAGTGCATGCTCGCCGCTCGCGCGGTATTCCGGAATGATTTTCTGTGCGGAAGCCGAGATGCCGAAATCCATCATGCTGCCGAGCAGCAGCACCCAGGTCCAGACATAGACATAGACGCCGTAATCCGACCCGCCCATCCAGCGCGCCAGCAGGATTTGCGAGAAATAGGCCAGCGCCGCGCTGACGACGCGGATGATGAAAATCGTGCCGGCCAGCCGCCGCGTCAGCGAGGCTTCGCCGGCGCCGCCGAGCAAGCCGCCAACCATCGATCGCAGTCGCGTCATCATGCCGGCGGGCAGAGGCGTTGCGGATTGAGCGTCCATCACGGCCACAGCGGAAAATCCCTCGAGCCGCATGGATGCGGCGATCATCGGAATTATCAACGATTCGTTAAGATTCGGTTGGGCAGCGCTTTCCAAGAGTCGTCATTCCGGGGCGTGCGAAGCAAGAACCCGGAATCTCGAGATTCCGGGTTCGCTTCGCGCCCCGGAATGACGGCGATAAGTACGAGGATCCCTATTCCAGATTGATATTGTACTCATACGACCGGTCGCCGCCGACCAGCGTCAGTTTGAGCGCCGCCCCTTCCGGATGGGCGCCCGGCGGCAGGCCGTCGAGTTCGAAGGAAAAGCGCTTGACCCCGGGCGGGCCGTGTTCGACTGGCTTCGGAACCGGCAGCGCCCAGTCCGGCGTCGGCCCCTCGACAAACAGGCTGAGTGCCCTGGCGTCGGGCGTAACCACGTCGACCACGACCGTGGATTTTCCGTCGCGCTTGACGTCGCGGATAGTCAGCGGGTTGGGATCGCCGACATTGGCCGGCTTGGGCACGGTGTCCAGGGCTGCGAACAGCGCGCTGTCCTCGGTGCTCGCCACGCTGGTGAAGGCGAGCTCGGCACTGGCTTCGACGGGAATGCAGAGTTTGGCGCACACCGCGTAATTGATATCGGCGCGAAGCGTTACCGGCTTGTCGGTATTTTTCGCCACAATCCGCAGCGGCAGCACCACCTTATCGTGATATCCGAGCGAAGTGCCGCCGGCGCCGTCGTCGAATTTCGTGGGCGCCGGCCACAGCACCGTGACCGCCTCGACATTGTCGGATTTGGAGAAGTCGAAGCGCGGCGGCACGCCGGAATCCCCGGGGGTGCGCCAGTAGGTTTTCCAGCCCGGCTGCAGCTGCAAGGCGATGCCGCCGAGCAGCACCGCGCCGCTGCGCGATCCCGCCAGCAGCCGGACCGCGGAGTGGCCGTCCCGCAGCCACGGCGAGGCGTCCTCGGCGCGCGCCTCGATCGCAAGGCTCGATGCCAATACGGTTGCAGCAAATCCGAGCGCGGCCCGCGTGGGAACTATGACGACCATGAGACGTCTTTACAGGCAAGCCAAAACGCAAACCATTGAATTGCTTGTGATGGGCAGGAAAAGTCGGGATCAGGCTTGATTGACAGAACCGCCGCCCAATATCAGGATGCAGTTCGACACGAGAGTCCTTGCGGATGGACCCTGAAGGCAAAAGACCGAGAATTGTTCGCCGCAAGCCCGCCGCGGCCGGCGACAATTCATCCAATCGCGGCTATCTCGACGGCCAGTTGCTGATCGCGATGCCCGTGGTGGGAGATCCGCGCTTCGAGCGATCGGTGATCTATCTCTGCGCGCACTCCTCCGAAGGCGCCATGGGCATCATCGTCAACCGGCCGGCGGGCAGCATCGACTTTCCCGAACTGCTGGTTCAGCTCGACATCATCAAGAAGGCCGACCAGATCAAGCTGCCGGAAAACGCCGAATCCATGAAGGTGCTGAAGGGCGGACCGGTCGATACCGGCCGCGGCTTCGTGCTGCATTCCAGCGATTTCTTCATCGCCAATGCGACGCTGCGGATCGACGACGGCGTTTGCCTGACCGCCACCGTCGACATTCTCAAGGCGATCGCGCGGGGCGCCGGACCCAAGCACGCGATCCTGGCGCTCGGTTATGCCGGCTGGGCGCCGGGGCAGCTGGAAAACGAAATCCAGGACAATGGCTGGCTGCATTGCGACGCCGATCCGGATCTGATCTTCGGTGCCGATGTCGAGGAAAAATACCTCCGCGCCTTGCGCAAGATCGGAATCGATCCGGGGATGCTGTCGAACGACGCCGGGCACGCCTGAGCCTCGTCTGTCGTTGCCGGGCTTGACCCGGCAACCCATCCCCTGACGAAAGGCTTTTCGTGAAGATTGATGGATACGCGGGTCAAAGCCCGCCTATGACGGGTTTTGGCGTAACCGTCCGCTACTCCGCCGCCTGTTGCGCCACCGTAGGTATCGTGCCGGCCACCGTGGCGCGGCGCATGTCGCGCGGCTGCGACTGGTCGTAGCGGCGCACGCGGTGCATGGTCTGGCGGTTGTCCCACATCACAAGATCATGAAGCGTCCATTTGTGGACGTGGACGAATTCGGGTTGCGTGGCGTGTTCGGTCAGATCGCGCAGCAACACCCGCGCCTCCGGCACGCTCATGCCGAGGATCGCGCCGGCATGCGACGACAAATACAGCGACTTGCGGCCATGCACCGGATGGGTGCGCACCAGCCGCTGCCGCACCGGCTTGAACAGCTGCTTTTCTTCCTCGGTGTAATCGAGGAAGCCGAGCGAACCGCGTGAATACATCAGCGAGTGTTCGCAGATCATGTCCTCGATCTCGGCCTTGGTCTCGTCGTCGAGCGCGTCATAGGCCGCGCGCATGTCGGCGAATTCGGTGTTGCCGCCCTTGGGGTTGACCACGCGCGCCGACAGCAGCGAAAATTTTGCCGGAACGGGGCGGAACGAACTGTCGGAATGCCACAGGCAATTGCCGAGGTTGAACAGATGCGCGCGGCTGTCGCGCGGCATCGGCTTGCCGTCCTTGCCGAGATTGGAGACGTCGTTGAGCCCGGTGGTGGCGAGCCGCGAATCCTCCGGCTTGACGATATTGCCGCCGCGCGGGTTCTCCCGCTCGCCGAAATTAAGCGCGAACGCCATCTGCTGCGCGTCCGAGATATCCTGGCCGCGGAACAGCAGCACCGCGTATCTGTCCATGCCGGCTTCGATATCGGCGGCCTCTTGCGGCGTCAGCGGCTGGCGCAGATCGACGCCGGAAACCTCGCCGAAAAAATGCGGGTGAAGCTGCCGGATTGCGACCGTCATGGCGTTTCTCCTGACCTGAGCAAGCGGTTGTTCCGCCCGCTTTGCGCCAAAAACTACTCCCTGAAAGGGTGATGTCAACCGGCTGCCGCGAAGGGCGGCGGAACCGGATCGCGCCTTGTCGGTTAGCCAAGCCTGAGAATCATCTCAAGGAGTGACCGCGATGGACAAGGATCGAATTGCCGGCTCGGCGAAGGATTTCGCCGGCAAGGTGGAAGGCGCTGCCGGCGATATCGCGGGCAACGCGCAGGCCCAGGCCGCAGGCCGGGCACGGGAGGCCGCAGGCACGGTGCAGAATCTGTACGGCCAGGCCAAGGATGCCGCGCGCGACGCCGGAGATGCGGCCGTCAGCCTCGCCAAAGATGCCTATGAGAACAGCGGCGAGACCTTCCGCGACGGCTCGCAGGCGGTCGCCAACAAGGTGAAAGACAATCCGCTCGGCGCGCTATTGGTCGCCGGTGGCATCGGCTTTGCGCTGGCGATGCTGCTGACGCGTCCGCCGCGCCGGCCGCCGCAGCGCTGGCGCTATTACAGCTGAGCGATCATTGTCATTCCGGGCCACGCGTCTTCGCGTGGACCCGGAATCCAGAAGTTATTGTCGGAAGTTCTGCCGCGAGATTCCGGGTTCGTGCTGGCGCACGCCCCGGAATGACGGTGACAATAATCAGCGCGCGATGACGCCGGGCACCGACGCCGATCGGCCGACACTGGCCGGCGGGCGCGGGGTGTAAGGCGCCCGCGCCGGCGGCTGTTGCTGCGGCTGGCGCGGGCTGGTTCCAAAGCCGAAGAAGTCCCGCAGTGATGGGCCGGATTGAGCCGGGCGAATTTGTTTCTTCGGTTTCGGCGGCGCCCCTGGGGCGATCACCGTTCCATCCGGCGCAACCGAGGCCACCGGGGTTTCGCCCTTGGCCTGTTCGCGTCCGACTTCGCGGCGCGGCCAGACGAAATCGTCGGCGCGGCCGGCGGGCGGTGCCAGCGGTTCGCCCTTGACCAGGGTCCGCGCCGCGAGCGCATCGACCGCGGCGGGGCGGGAGCCGGGGCCGCCGAGCAGTTGATCGGTGCCGACCGAGGATGCCACCAGCGGCAGGATCGGTCCGGCCAGCGGACGCGGCGCCGGCTGGCCGGGCTGCGCATTGGCGTCGGGCGTCGCCGGTTCGGTCGGCAGCGTGATCGGTGCCGACCGCGCCGCCAACAGCCGCGTGATCTCGCGCTCGACATAATGCGCGAGCTTGCGGGCGCCGGGCTGGGTGAAATAGACGCCGTCGTTGGAACGCAGCTTGCGGATCTGGCCTTCGAAGTCCGGGCCCTTCTGCAGGAAACGCCCGGCCTCGTCGACAAAGCCGTCCCAGACGTCGACATAGGTGATGCCGGCCTTGGCGGCGGCGTCGCGATATAGCGAATCCAGGAACAGCATGTCCTGCGTTCCCTTGGCGCCGTATACGGCGGGAAGGCCGACCCACAGCACCGGCACGCCCTTGGCCTTCAGGACCCCGATCATTTCTTCGATCTTCTTGGTGTAGAGTTCGACCCAGCGTTCCTCGCGAAACTGATAGACGCCGTTCGGCGAACGCGTGCTTTTTTCCGGCGCGATGATCGGCGGCGCGTCATTGTCGGCCGCATCTTCAGGCGGCAATTCGGTATCGACCGTCTTGTCGTCGGGCTTGGCGGCGTCGGCTGTGCCGGGAGGGGTGGCGCCGGGTTTGGCGTCCGCCGGCTTGGCATCCGGTTTGGCGCGGGTGTCCTTCTTGTCGCCCTTGTCGCTCTTCTTGTCCGATGACTTGCCGTCGGACTTCTCGGCCGCCGGTTCGTGCATCGGGATGCGGTCATTGAGCCCGAGCATCACCACGATGGCGTCCGGCTTCTCGGTGGCGAGGATGCCCTTGGCAGCGGCCGCCCAGTCGGCCGGATCGCCCTTGGGCTGATATTTGATCAGGCCGGAGGTGGTCTTGTGCCGGCGGAGCACGCCCATGTCGGGCTGTTCGGCATAGGCGTCCTCGAGCCCGTAGGCGAGCCAGTCCGCCATGCCGTCGCCGAGCACCATGACGTTGCGCTCCGGCACCGTCTCGCGCTTCTCCGGCGCCGGCGCCTTGGAAAAGTCCTCGCGGATCCGCCTCGGCGCCTGCTGCTGGAAGGGGGCGAACAGGTCGCCGCCGAACCAGCCGCCGCCGCCAAATCCACCGTTATTGTTGCTGCGCGGCTGCGGACGGGGCGGTCCGCCGAAATTGAAAAACTGCGCCGACGCAGGGCCAACGATCCCGACCAGCAACGCGACCGCGACCGCGAACGCAATCAGCGGGCCGGTCTCGGTGAACAGGCGAAAAAAGGACTTCGGTCTCGACATGCGGCTCGGTCGCGATGGATCGGGAAGGCGTCAGCCATAATAGCGGAATCGGGCCGCAAGCGGGCAGATTTCGAGAGCCATAAACCGGGCATCGGCCACAGCCGTCAAGGGCGCCGCGTAAATGTCGTCGTCAGGGTTACTTTCGGGGCCAAAACCGAAGGTTTCACCGTCCCCGGAGCCGCTCCAGCACCTCGGAGGAGGCAAAGCCATCGGCGGGGGCCCCGATCGAGGCCTGGAAGTTGCGCAGCGCCTGCCGGGTTTCACCGCCGAACTGGCCGTCCGGGGTGCCGCGGTAGAAGCCGCGCTGCGCCAGCAACTGCTGCAGCTCCAGCCGCTCGGCGCGCGACAATTCGCGTTCCTGCCGCGGCCAGGGCTGCACGAATGGCGGCCCGCCACGCAGACGGTCGGCAAAATGGCCGATCGCCAGCGCATAGGCTTCCGCCGGATTGTATTTCATGATCACCCGGAAATTCTGCAGCATCAGGAAGCCCGGCCCCACCGCGCCTGCGGGCGCCAGCAGATAGGCCTTCTCGGCCGGATGCGGGAACGGCTTGCCATCGGCATGCTTAAGCCCGAGATGCTCCCACTGCGCCATCGTCATCGCCTTGGCGCGGTCCGCCAGCATGTAGTTGAAGCCTTGGGGCACCACGACCTCATAGCCCCAGGTCTGGCCGGTCTGCCAGCCGTCCTTTTTCAGGTTGTTGGCGGTCGAGGCGATCAGGTCGGCGGGATCGTCGACCACGTCGCGGCGGCCGTCGCCGTCGGCGTCGACCGCGTAGCGCTTGAACGCGGTCGGCATGAACTGGGTCGGCCCGAACGCGCCGGCCCAGGAGCCGCGCATCTGTTCGGGGCGCAAATCGCCATGGTGCAGGATCTCCAGCGCGGTGAGAAACTCATCCTTGAAATAGGCCTGGCGGCGACCGACGCAGGCCAGCGTCGCGGTAGACTGCACCACGTTGCGATCGCCCATCTGGGTCGAGTAATTGGATTCGATGCCCCAGATCGCCGCGATGATATAGCGGTCGACGCCGTAAGCCTTTTCCGTCGCATCGAACTGGGCTTTGTATTTGGCGAGGATTTCGCGGCCCTTGGCGAGCCTGGCGTCGCTGACGAGGATGTCGAGATAGTCCCAGATCGACTTGGTAAATTCGGGCTGTGAATCCATCAGATCCATCAACCGCAGATCGGGGACCAGGCCCGCGGTGAAGCGCTGAAAACTTTCCTGCGAGATGTTGCGCCGGGCGGCGTCGGGCCACATCGAGGCGACGCAATTGTCGAAATTGGCCGCCGCCTCCCGGATCGCGCTGGCGGTCATCAGCGGGTGGCCGGAGGCGCCGTCCTCGCCGCTCCAGGGCGGTGGCCCGTTTCCGGCCGGCGGCGCTCCTTGCGCCTGCGCCAAGCCGGCAGGCGACCGCGAGCCGGTGAAGATGTTGCCGAGGAAGTCGAGCGGTCCGCCGCCGGGCGATTGCGCTCGGGCCCCGCCGCACAACAACAGTGCGGCCGCCAGGACGACCGCGCCGCGTCGCATTCCCGCCACTGGTTCCGTCCGTCGCGTCATGGCTCACCCGCCTCGATTATCCGGGTTTCAGGAGGCCTTGTCACCGTTTCCAATCGATTAACAAAGGCGGGATTTTGTTGCCGCGGTGGCAGTCTTTTCCCGGCGCTGGAGGTTAACCCCCGCCACACATCCGTCTTTGTTACCGGCTGCAAACCGGCTACCAACATGCGATGAGATCTGCTCACCGCAAACTTTCTCCAGGACATCCCGACAGCAGCCATGAAAATCCGCAAAGCCGTCTTCCCGGTCGCCGGCCTCGGCACCCGCGTCCTGCCCGCCACCAAGGCGATGCCGAAGGAAATGCTGACCATCGTCGACCGGCCGCTGATCCAGTATGTGGTCGATGAGGCGAGGGAAGCCGGCATCGAACATTTCATCTTCGTCACCGGCCGCAACAAGGGCGTGATCGAGGATCATTTCGACAAAATGTACGAGCTCGATGCCACGCTCGCCGCGCGCGGCAAGAAGGTCGAGATCGAGGTATTGGCGCGCGACCAGCCCGAGGCCGGCGCCGTCAGCTTTACCCGCCAGCAAGCCCCGCTCGGCCTCGGCCACGCGGTGTGGTGCGCCCGCGACATCGTCGGCAACGAGCCGTTCGCGGTGCTGCTGCCGGACGAACTGGTGCTGAACACCCCGGGTTGCCTCAAACAGATGATCGATGCGGCCAATCACCTCGGCGAGAAATCCAACCTGATCGCGGTGGAAGAGGTGCCAGGACATCTGACCCATCAATATGGCATCGTCGGCGTCGGCAAACCCCACGGCAACATGTTCGAGGTCGACGGCATGGTGGAAAAGCCGCCCAAGGGCACCGCGCCGTCGAACCTGTCGATCACCGGGCGCTACGTCCTGCAGCCGGAAATCTTCAAGATCCTCGAAACCCAGGAGCGCGGCGCCGGCGGCGAGATCCAGCTCACCGATGCGATGATCGGCCTTGCAAAAACCCAGCGCTTCTACGGCATCGAGTTCGAGGGCGAGCGCCACGATTGCGGCTCCAAAGCGGGCTTCCTGCGCGCCAACATCGCCTTCGGCATGGCGCGGGCGGACCTGCGTGACGGACTGCGCGCGGAGATGGAGAAGTATCTCGAGAAGTGAGGCGCGTGACCGTTACGCCGCCAGCGAAAACGGCGGGATGCGGGCCAGCACGGACCGGTTGCGGCCATCGGCCTTGGCCGCGTAAAGCGCCGTGTCGGCGGCTTTCAGCAGCACCGACCAATCCGCTGTCATCACAGGCGTCAGGCTTGCAACGCCGATGCTGACGGTCGTGACCGCCGGGCCGTCGGCCGATTGCTGCACCTTCAGCCGGATCGTTTCGGCCACGCTCACGGCTTCGGCGGCCGACAGCCCCGGCAACAACACGGCAAATTCCTCGCCGCCATAGCGCGCGGCGCAATCGCCGGCCCGCCTGACCGAAACCGCGATGCAGATGGCGATACCCACCAGCATCTGGTCGCCGGCCTGATGTCCGAAGGTGTCGTTGTAGGATTTGAAATGGTCGGCATCGATCATCAACAACGCCAGCGGCATTTTCTGACGCGCCGCGCGCCGCCATTCGGCGTCGATCGTGGTGTCGAATTTGCGCCGGTTCTTCAGGCCGGTGAGGGCATCGGTCGTTGCCAGTTCCTCCAGCCTTTCCTCGGCGATGGCGCGGCGTCCGATCTCGCGGGCAAGAAACAAAGTGACCGCGAGCACGAATGAAATCAGCGCCATCATGACCGCGCCGATCCGGGTCGCCTCGGTGCGCCAGAGGCCGAGAATGTCGCTCCAGGGTTTTCCGACCAGAACGATAAGCGGCCGGCTGCCGTCGCGCCAGATGAACAGCCGCGCCACGCCATCCACCGGGCTCTGGCCCGAATAGGATCCGCTCGATTCAGACATCACGCGCCTGACACCGGACAGGTTGCCGAGGTTCTTGCCAATGATGTCGAGGTCGAACGGCGTCCGCATGATCACGGTGCCGTCGCGGCGCAGCACGGTGATGGTGTCGTCCGGGCCGAGAATCAGGCGGCCGAACAGGTCGTGAAAATACGAGAAGCGGATCGAACCGGCGACCACGCCGAGAAAGCTGCCGTCGGCGCCGGTGATGCGCCGGCTGAGCACGATGGCATAGGCGCCGTGGTGCAGCATCGGACGGCTGATGAACAGGCCGGTGTCGGGCTGGTCGCGATGAATCTGAAAGAACTCCTCGTCGCTGCGATTCTCGGGCACCGGATCCAGCGTCGAGGCGTCGATAGTCAGCCGGCCCTGCGCGTCGAACACCTGGATCGCGCCGAAATGTTTCGCGGTCGCGGCATGATCGAACAGGATCAGATGCCGGATCGGCTTGGAGACGTCATTGATCTCCGGCGCCAGCATATTGGTTGCGACGGCGCGCAGCGACAGGTCGTAAAGCTCGACGTTGCGGCTGATGTCGGCGTCGATACTCGATGCCAGATTCTCGAGTGTCTGCCGCGCCAACTCTTCCTCGCCGCGGCGCATGTCGAGCATGACGCTGGCGCAGATCGCCGAAAAGCCGATCACGGTCACCACCGACGATACGATCAGCAACTTGGCTGATAGTCGCCATGGCTGCGTGGCCGCTCTGTGGCGCCGTCCGAATGGCATCGTTTGCTCCCGAACGTTTACGGATGCGCCCGCAATCGTTGCTGCCTGCTTAAATAGCGACAACGATGCGTTAATCAGTTAACGTTTGGTTGCCGGAATCGGTCGAATGGCCGCGCAAACGACATCAACAATTCGAGCAATTTCGACGCCGGGGATCCACGTGAACGACTACGACGCGTTGCGCGATTATCTGAAGCAGCAGAAGCTGCCGGAATTCGTGCTCAGCTTCGAGCAGATCGAGGAGATCATCGACGCTTCGCTGCCGCGCGCGGCGCACCGGGCGTCATGGTGGGAGACGCTGCGCAGCCCGCAGGAGAAGATGCCACAGCGCGAGGCGTGTCTGGCCGGCGGCTACATCGCGACACGGCTTGTGGACGGCAAGAGCGTGCGGTTCAAGCGGGTGAAGTGAGTGGCAGCTCCGTTTACAGTGTCGTCCCGGCCCACGAGCCGGGACCCATAAGCCGTGTCGGTCATGAGTAAGGCAGTGCTCGTTGCCTTTCTTGGCCGCGCGTCGCATCAACGAAAAGTGGTGGTTATGGGTCCCCGCGTTTTTGCGGGGACGACGACCCTAACTCGCCGCTTCCAGCCGTTCTTCCGTGAGTAGCCGCATCGCCGCATCGGCGTCCATCGGCTCGCCGAAGGCAAAGCCCTGGGCGTATTCGCAGCCCAGCTGGTAGAGTTCGACTGCATCCGAATCGGTCTCGGCGCCTTCGGCGACCACGTCCATGCCGAGGTCGTGGGCGAGCGCGATGATCGATTTCAGGATTACCGGCCTGGTGCCGCGGCTGGTGGTGCGGACAAAGGACTGGTCGATCTTGATGGTGTCGAACGGAAAGCGCTGCAGATAGGCCAGCGAGGAATGGCCGGTGCCGAAATCGTCCAGCGATAGCCCGGTGCCGAGTTCGCGGATGCGCGTCAGCATCTGCGCGGCGTGCTCGGGGTTCTCCATCACAAGCGATTCGGTCAATTCGAGTTTCAATGTGCCGCGCGCCACCGAGGAACGCGACAGCACGGTGCGGATGTCGTGAATCAGATCGTGCCGCAACAACTGGCGTGACGAGACATTGACACTGGCAAAAATCGGCTCGCGCGAGCGCATCGCGCGCTGCCAGATCGCGAGCTGCCTGGCGGTCTGGTCGAGCACGAACATGCCGAGGTCGACGATCAGGCCGATCTCCTCGGCGATGCTGATGAACTCCACCGGCGACATCCGCCCGAGCTTGGGATGGTCCCAGCGCGCCAGGGCCTCGAAACCGGCGATCGAGCGATCCTCCAGCCGCACGATCGGCTGGTACAGGATGGTGATCTCCTCGCGCTCGATGGCGCGGCGCAATTCGCTCTCCAGCGTCAGCCGGTCGGTTTTCCGCGCGCGCATCGCCGGCTTGTAGACGTCGATGCGGTCACCGCCGATGCGCTTGGAATGGTACATCGCCAGTTCCGCGTCCTTGATGATCTCCTCCGACAATTGCGTCTGCGGGTCGGAGAGCGCGAGCCCGATCGAGGCGGTGAGAAAAATCTCGCGGTCGTTGAAGGCGATCGGCGCGCGGATGGTCTTGCGGATGGTCTCGGCGAAAGCGGTGATGCGGGCGGGATCCTGTTCCGACATCAGGATCAGGCCGAACTGGTCGCCGGCCAGCCGCGCCAGCGTGTCCTGCGGCTTGAGGATGCGGGTCAGCCGCCGCGCCAGCGTCAACAGGATGGAATCGCCGACCGCGATGCCGACGGAATCGTTGACCTGCTTGAAGCGGTCGAGATCGATCACCATCAGCGTCGGCCGCAGATTCGGCATGGTCTTGGCGAAATTGGCCACCGCGCCGAGGCGGTCGATGAACAGCTTGCGGTTCGGCAAGCCCGTGAGGTTATCGTGCACGCTGTCGTGCAGCAGCCGTTCCTCGGCGTTCTTGGCCTCGGTGACGTCGGTCAGGGTGCCGACCACGCGGGACACCTCGCCGTCGGAGCCGACCACCGGGCGCGCTTTCAGCGCGAACCACATGAAATGGCCGTCGGGCGTGCGCAAGCGGAAATCCTGCACCAGCCGGCCGCGGCGCTGGTCGAGCACGCTGTCGAGCGCGGCGCGAAAACGGTCCTGGTCGAGCGGGTGCAGCACCTCGAGCCATTTCGCCGCCGGGCCCTCCAGCGTGCCGCGCTTGAGGCCGAGCAGGCTTTCGGTCTCCGGGCTGGTGAACACCTTGTCGGCGGAGACGTCCCAATCCCAGATCAAATCGCCCGAGCCGGTCAGCGCCAGCGCGCGGCGCTCGACGTCGGAAACCACGCCGGTGGTGGCGCCGCCGCCGGCGAAGGCGTGCTGCATCACCGTAAAGCCGATCAGCATCACGATCAGCACCAGGCCGCCGAGCAAAGCCGGGCCGACGATGTCGTTGGTGACGGAGCCTGCCACCGTCATGCCGGCGGCGATCACCCAGACCACCAGCAGGAACCAGGTCGGTATCAACAACACCGCGCGGTCGAAGCCGTGGGTGGAGAGATAGACGATGAGGGCAAAGCCGGCGAACGCAATCAACACCAGCGACATCCGCGCGATGCCGGAGGCGACCGCGGGGTCGAACAGTGCCAGCGCCACCAGCGAGCCGAGAAACGCCAGCCAGCCGACGGTGATATGGGAGTAACGCACATGCCAGCGGCTGAGATTGAGATAGGCGAACAGAAACACCAATAGCGTCGCGGCCAGGATCGCCTCGCCGGCGGCGCGCCAGACCCGCTCGGCATTGTTCGACATATCGAGCACCTTGCCCCAGAAGCCGAAATCGACGCCGATATAGACCAGCACCGCCCATGCCAAAGCGGCGGCGGCCGGAAACATGATGCTGCCCTTGACCACGAACAGGATGGTCAGCACCAGCGCCAGCAGGCCGGATATCCCGATCACGATGCCCTGGTACAGCGTGAACGAGTTGACCTTGTCCTTGTAGGCGTCGGGTTCCCACAGATAGAGCTGCGGCAGCTTGTCGGTGCGTAATTCGGCGACGAAGGTGATGACGGCGCCGGGGTCGAGCGTGATGCGGAAGATGTCCGCGGTCGCGCTTTCCTGGCGCTCGGGGCGGTCGCCGGTTGACGGTGTGATGGTGGCGATGCGCGACATCCCGAGATCGGGCCACAACAGCCCCGACGACACGATGCGATAATGAGGTGCGACGATCAGGCGGTCGAGCTGGTCGTCGGTATTGTTGGCGAGCGCGAATACCACCCAGTTCTGGCCGCCTTCGCGGGCGCGGACTTCGATGCGGCGGACGATGCCGTCGGTGCCGGGCGCGGTGGAAACCTGGATGCGGTCGGTGTCGCTGCGCTGGTGATCGAGCACCGCGGTGAGGTCGATGGCGGGCGCGTCACCGCGGACGCTGACGGCGTCGATGGCGCGCGCCGGCGGCGCGGAGGCAAAAATCATGAGGCCCAGCGCGAGGGGCGCAAGGCACCTGATCAGACGCAATGTCAGTTCTCCGCGAACAAACGTTCCGCGCCCGGGCGAACTGCCCGGCGCAGCGGATTAAATGACATGAATGTGAGGGAAATCAAAGGGTTTCCGGCTGCTCATCGCTCGCGAGCGTTAAACGGACAACACAATTTTGCCAATATGTTCGCTGCTCTCCATGCGCCGGTGCGCATCGGCGGCCCTTTCCAGCGGGAATGTGCTGTCCATCAGGGGCTTGATTCGGCCCTCGCGCATGAGCGGCATCACCCTGGCCTCGATCGCCGCGACCATCGCCGCCTTGTCCGCATTACTACGGGGGCGCAGCGTCGAACCGGTGTGATAAAGCCGCTTTACCATCAGCTTGGCGAAATTGACGGTGGCCTTGGTCCCGCCAAGGTTGGCGATCTGGACCACGCGGCCGTCGATCGCGGCGCAGTCGTAATTGCGCTCGACATAGTCGCCGCCGACCATGTCGAGAATGACATTGACGCCGGCGCCCGATGTCGCCGCCTTTACTTCTTTGACGAAATCCTCGGTCTTGTAGTTGATCGCACGGATGGCGCCGAGCTTGAGGCAGGCTTTGGCCTTGGCTTCCGATCCGACAGTTACGATCACCTTGGAGCCGAGCGCCGTTGCAAGCTGGATCGCCATGGTGCCGATGCCGGAGGAGCCGCCATGAACCAGCAGCGTCTCGCCGGGCGCAAGCCGGCCGCGCTCGAACACATTGTGCCAGACCGTCATCAGCGTCTCCGGGATGCTGCCGGCCTCCAGCAGCGACAGCGCAGGCGGCACGGCCATCGCCTGGGCATCCTGCGCAATGCAATATTGCGCGTAGCCGCCGCCTGCGACCAGCGACATCACGATGTCGCCGAGCTTGTGCTTGGTGCTGCCAACGCCGAGCGCGACCACTTCGCCCGCGACCTCGAGGCCCGGCAGATCGCTGGCGCCGGGCGGCGGCGGATAGCTGCCGGACCGCTGCGCCACGTCAGGACGGTTGACGCCGGCGGCCGCAACCTTGATCAGGATTTCGTTCGGCCCGGGCGAGGGAACGCTGCGGGTTTCGGGCAACAGCACCTCGGGACCGCCGGGCTTGCTGATGCCGATGACGGTCATTTGCGCAGGC